>JGI24023J19991_10000596_pt1 | contig 28055 bp, 27 predicted proteins | sample Cruoilmetagenom1_FD_19991 | JGI IMG/M metagenome (IMG submission 19991) | reverse complement strand
ATTGAATATACTTCCATGGCACTTATCCAGCGAGACTGAAAGTTTTCCGACTAGTCGGGTTAGTAGTCTATAGATTATTAAACAGCTGTATCTGTTATATTGCTGCTGTATTGTGACATATAAATTCAAGAGAGGAAAAGATGACAGGCAGAATGGTTAATATTTCAAAGAAGTGGGGTTTTCACGGCGTGGAAGCCTTGAAAGATGCAAGCCCCGGATACAAAATGATAATGGGATTTTTTGTCCTCCTTACTCTTGCAGGGGCGGCGGTCGGTCTCCATGCATTATTCGTGGGATATCATCACGTCTATGGAGTGACCAGACAAATTTCCTGGGGATTACTCATATCTGCATACATTTTCTGTGTCGTGACCTCAACAGGCCTCTGTATTGTATCTTCCATCGGCCATGTTTTTGGCGGGGAAGCATTTATGCCCATTGCCAAACGTGCCGTCTTCATGTCGATCATTTTTATGTTTGGCGGGTTCTGCATCATCTTCTTTGACATTGAAAACCCCTTCAGGATGGCAATCTGGAATGTCTTCTCGCCGAACTTTGCATCAAATATGTGGTGGATGGGGACTCTCTATGGTGCGTATCTGGTCTTCATGGTCATCGAGTATTATTTTCTGCTCGACCAAAATCACACCCTGTCAAGGTTGATGGGATTCTTTGGATTAGTCGTTGGTATAGCCGCTCATAGTAATCTGGGAGCAGTATTTGGAATGCTTCACGGTCGCCCTTTCTGGTATGGTCCCTACCTGCCGATTTACTTTATTTTCTCTGCTGCAATGTCGGGTGGTTGTGCCATTCTGTTGTTTACTACCCTCGGTTGGAAAATTAACCCTGAGATCATGAATCAGCGCATGGAGCGAGCTGTCAAAGCTGTAACTCAGATTACAATTTTCCTCATTTCCGTCATAATCTTCTTCACTATCTGGAAAATTCTCACAGGGATGGTATCAGAAGGCAAACAGTTGGTTCTCATGTCCCTTTTAACCGGTAGTTATGCCATAAATTTCTGGGTGTTTGAAGTTTTCCTCGGCATGTTCCTGCCCCTGTATCTTCTGATCCGTTCAAGAGGAAATAACTTCAATTTAATCCTGTGGGCATCAGGTCTCATGATGATCGGTATCTTCTTTATGCGTTACGATATTGTTATCCCCGGCCAGATGGAATCAGTCTACCACTCACTCGGTGTTGTTGAAGAAGCAAACCTGCTCACCTACACCCCAACCTTTCACGAAATCATGGCTTCGCTCTTCGGTATCGGCTTTATTGGTTTAGCCTACTTTGCCGGCGAAAAAATGCTCAATGGTCATCAGCTTGAGGAGCACGAGATTGTTCCGGTAGGTGGCTATATTTGCCCTGGTTGTGGTGCTATCCACTTTATGGAAGAAGGTGAAACAGAAGAAGACGCCATGAAACGTCATCACAGGATCTGGTAACTCAGGTTTTTACGAAACCATCAAAAGGTTATTATATTATGAAATTTCCTAAAATAAACTTAGATAAACTAAAAAATGAGGGTACTGGATCAGTTACCACCCGGGAAAGAAGAAAATTCCTGAAACTTGGTCTTACTGTTGCTGGTGTATACGCCGGAGGTAAAATACTCTCGTTAACCTCGGCAATCGGCACAGCGCACGCCTCGGGAAGTGGAGTAGGATTTGTTAAAAAATATCCATACAATCCACATTATAGTATGGTTATTCGCCAGTCTCTCTGCATCGACTGTGAAAAATGTGTCGATGCCTGTAACAGTACCAATCATGTCCCGGAAGATAGCTACAGAACCCGTATCCTGACCAAGAAATACACAGGTAAACTGGATAAACAGGTGGAATTTATTCCGGTACTCTGCAACCAGTGCAATAACGCGCCCTGTGTAAGAGCATGTCCAACCAGAGCAACCTACAAAGATCCTGTTACAGGTATTGTCCGCATGGAAAGCAAAAAATGCATTGGCTGTAAAACCTGCATGCTTGCCTGCCCGTATGACGCAAGATACTTCAGCGTTGAGAGACGTGCCGTTGATAAATGTGACTTCTGCTGGGAAAAGAGATTATCTAAAGGAGAAAAACAGACTGGTTGTTCTGCAGCCTGCCCCACTGGATCAAGAACCTTTGGCAACCTCACAGACCCTGAGAATATTGTTTATAAACTGATACACCAGCTTGAAGAGCAGGTTTGGGTAATACGCCCTGCTGATGATACAAAACCAAACGTTTTCTATATGAAAGGCAATATGCGTTCTGTTGAGAATATTCTTAATGAGCAGAAATTCAAATATTTCGATCCCAATATAAAATCGTGACAGTTTTATTAAAGGCATGTGTACCAGAAATGCGATGCCATCGTTGCAAAGACATTTCATGGGTGTCAGTCAGGAAAGAGAATTTATAGACATTCCCTCATAATTGTTTAAGGTTGAGAATATGTGATATCTACCGAACTGTCTTAAAATAAAATTTCCTGCCCAACGATAGCACCGCATCGCTGTTGTGAAAATGAGGTAACTACTTTGGCACCTAGACACAACCGGAAAGGGGAAATAGAGGAGGACAAAACAACTCCCCTGGTTACCAAAAGATCACTTTTCTACTGGGCATTCCACGGTAACCTAAAGTTACAGATTATTCTCCTGTTTGTCATAATCTTTATTGTCTTCAGCCGTGTTCTCCCTCTGGAAATGCAGAAGAGAATAGTCAACGAGGCCATTGCACTTCGTGATGTGCATAGCCTGATCCTCTATTGTGGAATTTACCTTCTTGCGGTTACCACTACCAGCTTGCTTAAACTGATAATCAACTACCTCCAGGCACTCATCGGTGAGCGTTCAATGCTGGCCATGCGTAAGGGTCTCTATCATCACATCCTCAACATGCCGCTGGGATTTTTTCGCAACACACAACCCGGTATGGTTGTCTCCTCTCTTATGACGGAATTGAGTGCGGCGGGAACATTTGCAGGTCAGGCATTCGCAGTACCTGTGACCAATGTTCTCACCCTTATCGCCTTTGCAGGATACCTGATTACACTTCACCCCAGACTCGCAATGACGACCCTGCTTATCTACCCCATTGCAATCTTTGTTGTCCCGCTATTGCAAAAAGGGGCAAACACAGCAAATAAAAGACGTGTAGATCTCTCGAGGGAAACCTCAAGCCAGATAGCCGAATCGATCTCCGGCATCCAGGAGGTACAGGTACACGGGGCATATCAACAGGAGGATAGCAAATTCGATACCCTTGTGGAGAAGCTGAAAGAAACGCGCATACGCTGGTCCCTTTTCCGTTTCGGTATAAAAACTACCAATAATTATTTTGTCAGCCTTGGCCCTTTTATTGTCTTCATTTATGGCGGATACCTGGTAATGCATGGAGAACTCGCACTGGGCTCCATGGTGGCGTTCCTTTCAGCCCAGGAAAAACTCTATGACCCCTGGAAAGAATTAATTACATTTTATCAAACATATCAGGATGCCTCGGTCCGCTACACTCGCACCATGGAGTATTTCGATACACCGCCCGAGTTCCCGTTCGAAATTCCACTGACTACTCCCCAAAAATTAAGTAATGAGATTGAGGTCAATGACCTTGTTTTTCAAACATCGGATGGTCATTCGTTGCTGAAAGGGGTCAGTCTCTCTCTCTCCGGGGGTGAACATCTTGCTATAGTTGGATTTTCCGGCAGCGGCAAAAGCACCCTTATCCAGTGTATCGGAAAAATGTATCAGTATACAGGGGGATCCATCACCATTGGCGGCCGTGAAGTCTCCTCTCTCAGCAAGGCGGAAGTTATCGAGAACGTCGGCTACATTTCTCAAAACCCGTTCATTTTTACCGGTTCAATAGAAGAGAATCTCCTTTATGCCCATCATGCAATGCTGCCGGCATCCTCCGACAACCAGCAGAGTACTGAAAACAAAGAGAAGCCTGATCTTGACAGAATGATCCTGGTTCTCCAGCAGGCGGGTCTCTTTGTCGATGTCCTGCGCTTTGGTCTCGACAGTTTTGTGAATCCTGATGACCAGAAAATGATCGATACAATTATCCGTATACGAATGTCATTCAGAGAAAATTTTGGTGACAGGATGCGCAACTATGTCGAATTCTTTGACCAGCATTCCTACCATTTAAACTCAAGCGTTTCAGGAAATATAGTTTTTGGAACGGCAACGAATAAAAATTTTGGTCATCATCTCCTGCCTGAAAACGTTCAATTCAAAAACTTCCTGCAGATGGCAGATCTCCTCCAACCGCTCTTTAACCTGGGGGTAGAACTCGCCGAACAAGCTGTCGACATTCTTGGCGGTGTTGATACATTAGATATCTTTTTTGAAAACAGTCCTGTACCGGCAGATAAGCTGGAGGAGTGTCAGCGTATCCTGAACCATCTAAAAAAGAAGCCACCATCCTCACTCCCCCCAAAAGAACAGGTCTTTCTCCTCAGTCTGGCCCTTAATTTCACACCTGCTATCCATACCATGACACCATTAAGAGAGGACTTCAAAGGGATCATTCTCTCTGCCCGGGACAAATTCCCACAGTGGTGTGACAAGGTGGCTCCAGGCCTGTTCCTTTTTTATGATGAAAAAAATTACACCCATAGCCAATCCATCCTCAACAATATCTTCTTCGGCAAAATTAAATCTGACCTGGCCCATGCCCAGGAGAAGATAAACCAGGCAATCATTCATCTCCTTATTGAAGAAGACTGTATGGAACAGATTGCCTCAATTGGTATGCATTTTCAAGTTGGCAGCACCGGAGACAGATTATCAGGGGGACAGCGACAGAAACTGGCCATTGCCAGAGTACTGATAAAACAACCTGGCGTTATCATAATGGATGAAGCCACATCAGCCCTTGATAACAAGTCACAGACCAGGATTCAACGGCTCATAGAAACGAGATGGAAAAAGAAGCGGACAGTCATTGCTGTTATCCACCGGCTTGATACTATTAGTACTTTCGATAAAATTGCTGTAATGAAGGCGGGAAAAATAGTAGAATGGGGCACTTACTCTGATCTTATTGACAAGAAAGGGATACTCTATGAGCTCATTTACGGAAGAAAATGACCAGGTTCCTCAGATGCAGAAGAACCTGAAATTACTAAAGGGGTTGCCTTTTTTTTCTCCTTTTCCGGTTCAGGCACTTAAAATTCTTGCTCTTCTCACTACCAGGGGAGATTTTCTGCCGGGAGATCTTCTCTATGAAGAAGGTGATGACCCTCACAGGGCCTACCTGATTCTCTATGGCAGACTGGCACTTACCGCAAAGGGAGAAGACAACGATCCCGTAACAATTCAACAGTTCAGGGATGGAGATTTCCTTGGATCACTGTCTCTCCTCGGTAGTATGCCTGCACTTTTTAACCTGACGAGTGAAACAGAAACGTCTGTACTGACACTTAGCAGGAGACAGTTCTCAAAAATCCTTAAACAATTCCCTGAAGTCCTATCTATCGCCCTGGCGGCTTCCCTGAAAGAAATAAATCATTGGGAGAGAAAAAATATTTCTGAAGCAGGACCATGCTGCTTTTCAAGGTTAGGCATAACAGCTCTATAGAATATGGAATTATCCTTTCAATTAAAAAATAACGGTTCAGAGCTCACAACTCTCCACGCTATTCTTGGCAAACTTGAGAAGCGATGGTGCCTCTCCAGCAAAACAACCATGGAACTGAACCTCATATTGGATGAACTCGTCACAAACATCATTGAGCATGGGGGGTGCGACAACGAATGTGTCATTGATATCAAACTGATAAAGGGAAACTCTGAAATAACATTGGTTGTAACAGATGACGGCCCCCCATTCGACCCCACTATCACACCTGCACCAGACATTTCGCTGCCTTTAGAGGAAAGGGGATGTGGAGGACTGGGAATTCACCTCGTGCGAAAATTCAGCGACGGTTGCATGTATAAAAGAACAAAAAATAGAAACGTACTCACCCTGATAAAAAAAATACCCAAGGAGCACAGGTAAACCGAAGTTGCCTGTAATAAAACAATATGAAAACCGAAATCAGCCAGGAAAATGATGCGACTATCTTTACCCTGAGTGGTCGACTTGACTCCCACACTGCACCACAATTTGAAAAGCAGGTGCAGGATTATCTTACCTCCCCTGAAAATCATCTGGTGCTGAACTTTAATAACCTCGAATACATATCAAGCGCCGGACTCAGAATTATTCTAAATACCGCCAAAGCTTACAAACCTACTGAATATCAATTTATCACCTGCAGTATGCAGGACCATGTACTTGAAGTTTTTGAAATTTCGGGACTGGATACCTTTATCACCATTTGCAGAACACTCGATGACTCCCTGGTAGCCCTTAAGGATGAAGAGTAATTGACTCTCCTCCTTCACCTCCACCTGGTGGCATACAGATTCTTCAGCAAATGCAGTGCCTGTACGACGAGTATTCAGGATCTCAAGACTGGTTTACTTTTCCTCCGACTCTTCCAAAGCCATCTGTATATACATCTCTCTCATCAACTGCGCAATCTTGCCGGGTCTACCGCCACCAATATCCTGTCCGTCAATTTTTATAACAGGCAGTACCAGAGTGGTGGCACTGCTCAAAAACGCTTCGTCCGCCTCAAGTGCCTCTGCTACAGTAAACAGTCTTTCTTCAATGCCAATTTTTTCTTCCCGGGCAAGTTTCAGTAAACTTTTACGCCTGATTCCAGGCAGTATGGAGTGTGAAAGAGGTCGCGTAATGATTGTATCGTTTTTGACTATATATGCTGTTGAAGAAGTACCTTCAGTTACATAGCCATCCTCAACCATCCATCCCTCAAAGCCACCCTTTTCCGCAGCTTCCTGTTTAGCCATACACTGACCAAGCAAGGCAATGGATTTGACATCTCTGCGCTTCCAGCGGATATCCTGTACAGTCATCACCGAGACACCATTTTGGGCCAGAGGGTTGTTAATAAGTTCTTTCTCGAGAGTAAATGCCATACATGCAGGAGGGCAGTCTTTCGGGAATGCAAAATCCCGTGGTGCAACTCCCCTGGTAACCTGGGTATAGACACCACCTTCTCTAAGGTTATTGCGTTCAATAAGATCTTCCAGAACTGCAACATATTTGTCCTTTGTATAGGGCCAGGCTATCCCGGTCACCTGAAGACTATGATCAAGCCGCTGAAGAAAATTCTCTTTATCGATCAATGTAGAATTAATGACGGGTACAACTTCATACACGCCGTCTCCAAACAAATAACCACGGTCAAAGATTGAAACCCTGGCTTTTTCAGCAGCAATACATTCATTGTTTACAAATACGATACCTTTCATTATTCTTCCCTTAACACTTGTTCTTACTGCTGGTTAGCAGCTTCTTCAACCATACGGTTGTGGCTTTCGGAGATCTCCTTTGCCAATTTTGCCTGGTCGATCGGGGTCTTGATATAGTCAATAGCCTCCTGAGCTATTTTTTCTGTGGATTGCTCAATAATAGTCGGTTCTTTCTGCTCTTCGGAATTCGAACATGATGAAAGAATAAGAAAAAAGAGTGCAGGCAAAAGTAGTCGTCGTAGTTGCAAAAGCATGGTTTACCCTCCCACACCAACAAACCTATGGCCGGAACCCTTTTGCGTCCCGGTACAGCGGTGAGTCAGATTCTTTTTTATCATAATTTTATACGAAAAAATCATATATATACTTACAAGCAACAAACAGGATGCAGAAACACAATATCAATTTGATAATATGTACCGGAACATATTTCTGGCATCGTGCGCCAAGATACATACCACAAAAGCCACCGATCCCGAAAAGAATTCCAAGAAACCAGTCGGGAGCTACCGATATGCCGGAATAAGCAGGAGCCAGAAGCTGATATACAATAACGCCGGCGATAGATGTTACAAACGTCCCCATCAATGCAGCACCGGCGACCGCATGGATGGGAAGATGAAAAAATGTAACAAAAAAGGGCGCAATAATCGCCCCGCCACCGATTCCGTATATGCCACCTATAATACCGACAACGAAACAGAGAGAACAGGCAGCTGGAACCGAAAAAGAAAACGTTTGACCACTAAATTTAAATGTAACCTGCTTGAAAGAAAAGCTGGTATGGCTGATTACAAATTCAATATTCTGCTCAGGTGCTTCACTTTTGACTAAGACAGCGTTCTGTTTTGTGGTTTTGACAATATCCCAGATAAGCTTGATACCTATATAGAGCAGAACGAGCCCCACAAAAAATTTAAAGTTCCCTGGCTCAGGAAGGTATTCCAGGCGAACCCAGGCACCGATCAACACCCCCGGTAAAGTACCAATTATCACAGTCCATGTCAGGGGCCAGACCATGCGTCTTTCTTTAATATATCGCCATACGCCGCTTGGAATGGCAATAATATTGAATAACTGGTTTGTTCCACTTACAGATGGTGCAGTATAGTTTAATACACTCATTTGAAATGGCAGCAGGATAAATGCACCAGAGACTCCGCCCATTGATGTAAAAAATGACACAATAAATGCTGTCAGGGGCGGTATAAAAACCCAAGTATTTACACCCGAGACAGGGAAATTAATGTATAAAAAATCCATTAACAATTTTAAAATTTATTTTGAAATCCGAATGCAGTACTTACCTGCCCTCCTGCCCAACAGCAGGAAGTATCATTTATGTCAGAGTACAATACAATTTTTTCCCCATTCAATCTATGCCTGATTTACCTTGCTGAGTCAAAATGCCCCCCCCCTGTTCACTATAAAATGAATAAACAGTCTTTAAGGATATCCTTAATTCATGTATATGAAAGTCATGTTTACTTCCCTGACAGGGAGTGATTTGGAAGGGTATTGCCAAACGTCCTCGCAAACTGCGGCAAAAAATGCTGCGACAAAAAACTAGGCCAGAGAAAATAATGGCCAGCTTATTTAATAGCCTGGAAAAGGCTGAGCTTACTGTGATATTTCCATGTCCGGGCAACCCAAAAATCAGGTAGCTTTTCCACTATTAAATTGATATAAGGGTTAATAATTTTGCGTGGTCCCGTAGCTCAGCAGGATAGAGCACCAGATTCCTAATCTGGGTGTCGCGTGTTCGAATCACGCCGGGATCACCAGTTAAACTAGCTACGGGAGAATAAGGATTCTCCATCTTCAATGCTCTTTCCGGGGTAATCTTGTTCTTTTACACTTGAATTAATTACACAGTTTCTGCCGATCTTCTGCTCGGCCGGCACCTGGCTCCCTTTACCTATCAATGTAATCCCGGTGTAAAGATGGCTGGGATTGAGTTTATTAACTGTAGAGTGATTATCACCTGTACCAACCACGGCACCCGCTCCGATATGTCCGCCTTTATCCAGAATTGAATAGTCGACAACTGCACCTTTTTTCACCATACAGTCGGCAAAAAGAACAGAGTCCTTGACAATGGCACCTTCTTCAACTGTTACTCCAGGGGCCAGAACTGAGTTAATCACCTCGCCCTGAATATTACTTCCCGCCGAAATTAGAGACGATTTTACCCGGGCATTGAAACCAAAGCGGGCAGGAGGTCTGTCAGCAAACCTGCCCATGGTTTCAATATTTGTACGAATATTCCATTTCTGGGGCGAAATTCCACTGTCTTTTCTAATCACATCCATATTGGCCTCCCAGTAGGACTGAATGGTACCCACATCACGCCAATAACCGTAGAAAGGATAGGCAAACACATTGTCATTCCTGATTGCCCGCTGTAATATATGCATACCGAAATCAACTTCCTCCTTATCCTTTGACAAAGTATCAATTAGGTAGTTGTAATCGAAGACATAGATCCCCATGGAGGCCAAGTTTGTCTTCGGTTCTTTTGGTTTTTCCTCCCAGTCTACAATTCTGTCAAATTTATCAGTAATCCCAGCACCAAATTGATGAATTTCACTTTTGGGCACCACCATCATTGCAATGGTAACATCAGCCCTTTTCGATCTGTGAAACTCAATCATGGCATCCAAGTCCATATGATAGATATGATCCCCGGAAAGAATCACCACTTCGTCGGCAGGGTTGGATTTGATATAGTCTAAATTTCTACGTACGGCATCCGCAGTCCCTTTGTACCAGTCTGAATCAAGTTCACCGGTTCGAGGCGGCAAGATCTGTATTCCCCTATTCCTCCCGGTAAAATCCCAGGCCTCTCCGGTACTTAAATGATCCATCAGTGAAAGAGGTTTATACTGAGTAAGAACCCCTACTTTTTGTAATCCGGAGTTCATCACATTACTGAGACTGAAATCAATAATCCTGTAAATTCCTCCAAAAGGTACTGCCGGTTTTGCTCTTTTCTGCACAAGAATATTTAATCGGCTTCCTGCCCCGCCTGCCAGAAGAAGAACCAGGGATTCCTTTGCCTTTCTCATCTCAAGACCTCCCCGGAGTCAACATGTTCAGGCCATCTCTTATCTGCTATTTCCGGATATACTGTAGCCCCAACGCCAATATGTGTTTTCTCAGGTATCTGGTTATTTCCACCCAGTACCGTAACATCTGCNCCTTCATCAGATACCTCAGNCCCNACAACCGANCCAGGACCGAAGCTGTTATTAACATCGCTGACGACCTTGTTCAGATGGCTGCCTTCCCCAACAATGTTATTAAAAAAAAGCACTGAATTTTCAACGGTTGCACCACTTTTTACATGGACACCGGGAAAGAGGATCGAATTTTTCACAGTCCCACCAACCTTACACCCGTTATAGATGAGACTGTTTGTTACAACAGCACTATCTCCCAGAAGCAAAGGCTCATTGTCACGAATCTGTCGATGATCCAGATTGGTTCTGAATACCCATTTGTCCAGATCAATAAGAGGCTCTGAACCAAGCAAATCCATACTGGACTGCCAATATTCGTTTATAGTCCTTGTGTACCCCCAGTATCCATCAAACTTATAGCCATACACTTTATATTGCCCCTGAAGCAGCATGGGGATAATATCCTGGCCGAAATGAAATGACTCGCCCGCCTGATTTTCCTCAAGAGCCCGATAAAGAACCTCGGGCTTAAAACACATTACCGTCATTGAGGCCCAGTTGGACTGAGGATTTTGAGGTTTCTCCTGATAGTCTGTGACCCGCCCTCCCCTGATTCCATCCTCATCATCAAGGGAAGCAAGCCCAAACCTGTGCGCCTCATCCTGCGGGACTTTGGTGAAGGCTATCGTCAAGTCCGCCCCCTTCTCATAGTGGTATTCAATCAGATCCAGGTAATCCATCTTATAAATATGATCCCCGGAGATGATAAGTATTTCTTCAGGCTTATGATATTTAACAAAATCAAGGTTTTTATAGACGGCATCAGCAGATCCCCTGTACCAGTCCGCTGCATCATTGCCGATAAAAGGCGGCAGTATGGATACATGACGGTAACGACCGACCATATCCCAGGCAGCCCCGGTACCGATATGATTTATCAGCGAGAAACTGCGATATTGACTGAGGAGAGCCACCTGCTCTATCCCCGAATTCATCAGGTTGCTCAGTGAAAAATCAATTACCCGACCAAATCCCCCAAAAGGAACCGCCGATTTAGGCCGAAAGTATGTCAGGACATTGAGCTCATCAACCCGGCCACCCGCCAAAACAATTGCCAGTGTAGTAGGTTTCAGCATGTAGTCACCTTTTGAGAATGAATCGACAGGAGAGGGAAAAACACTAATATTAATAACTCTTTCTATTATATAGCCAACTCCATTTGATTATGCTACAGGAAATAAACTGATTTTTTGTCCATCGTATTGGTGATGGCGTTGTAAAAAGGTCATTCGAAGCTCCAGATGGCCAGGTCCGATAAGCGTAGATTCCGGGGCGTAGTGTTTTTCTCTACCGAAACAAAACCAATACCTCGAAATATGGGCTATATATGGCGCATAATTAGACCTTTCAAGACTTCGGAAGAAAATTGCTTATCTCCCAGACCAAGGTTTTTCAGAGGTACCTCGGCCCTGGCAGATCCTTTATGTCCGCCGGCTGATCCCAAAGAGCCGAAAATTCGATTGGCAAGTTTCCCGGCGCTTTTCCTATACCCGTCACATCGAAAAATAACTACCAGTTTTTCTCCATGTATGCCAGACACAAACACCCAGTCAATCTCACCCACGTGGTTGAGAAAATCGGCTACAATAACAAGAACGTCAGGACTCCTGACTCTTCCTATATGGCTGTAATATCTTCTTTTTGAATATTTCAGCTCGGACAGGGCAATATTGAAATACTTTAGCTCTGAACGCCTGAGATCAGTGAGTTCGAACTTCCTGACCAGATCTCTATTGGCTATATTAAAGAGATATCGAAAAGCAATACCATCGGCAAGCACCGATTTCTGCTCAAAGTCCTGCGTATCAACCTTAATTCCGTAAAAAAGCGCCGTCGCCAGGGCAACCGATGGTTTCATCCCTGCTGCACGCAGATATTCAACAGCCATGGTAGAAGTTGCACCATATTCGGGACGAATATCGATGAATTCCGCATCCCAGTCACCACTCACTGGATGATGATCAATAATAACATCCACCTTGATTTTCTCAAAACAAGGCAGGTGATCCGGCTGAGAATCAACCATCACAATCCTACTGTAATCAGCAGTTTTTATTTCTTTTAAACGCACCAGAGGAATCTTCAGCCGCTCAACCATTGCAACATTATTAAGGCGCCTGATTTCATTTGGATGTGTAATTGTAACACTTGTCACCTTGTAACGAAGAAGCCTTTTGACAGCCAAAGCAAAAGCCAGGGCGTCGGGGTCTGCGTTAATTACAACCAGAACTTCATCTTCTTTCTCGAATACATCCCAGAAGGCATGCAGTCGATCCCTGGCTGTATTTTTATAATTTTGCCTTTCCTGGAAACAGTTTGATCGTTTTCGTTTCTGAGCCATAAATGGTAACAGTGCCATTTCGTGGAAATAAATATGCAGCCTAAGCTATCTATTTCAGTTGCTATTGACTCCATCCCTCCTTTAGTCTGTACGACTAACGTCGGGCGTCAATTGCGTCAAAATGTCAGCCACCTCCTATAGAATTCAGTCCCGCACGGTTTCTGAAAACCAAACAAACAGGACAGTTCAGTATTACTGGAAAATCGATCCATCAGCAACCATATGTCTTCACAAAAAAAAACAATCATAACAGATGGTTACCAAGGACAGTAACACTGCGACAAGCCTCAACTATACCATACTGGTTATTTTAAATGCAAGGCTTTGATAAAATGGAGGGTGATGTGATACATTACAATTCACAGATTTTTTTTATTCTCAGTAAATATGTGGACTATGCTGAACTTGACGCAAGTGAATGTTAATGGTACCTACACCAGAACATCTCACCAAACAAAGAACCACCGCCTTGAAGACGGTACATTATTATGAAAACACTCATTGCCATTGCCATTGGAGGGGGACTGGGCTCTATCAGCCGATACGCTATAGCCTTTGGCGCTGAAAAACTGGTGCATAAAAATTTTCCGCTGGGAACACTTATTGCGAATCTACTGGGCTCATTGCTTATCGGTATCTTCTGGTGTTATTTTGACAAAGTCCATATCAGTCATGAGTTCAGGCTGTTTCTTTTCACCGGTTTTCTAGGAGGATTTACCACATTTTCCACCTTTGCCAGGGAGAGTGTTCAATTGTTTAAAGTGGGTGAACCTATACAGGCTTTGAGTTATCTTTTTATGAGTAACATTCTGGGGCTCGGTATGGTCATTCTGGGCTTCTACCTCTGTCACCGTGTTTTTCGCTTTTAGTACCATACTCATAAAAAGATGCTATAAAAACAAGCCCTTTGGATAAATGCTATGAAAGTATATTCAACGATATAATTTTAAACAACCTTCCTCGATTTCTTGTTTTTTTTTACAGAAGTTCTGGAGTAAGGCATTAAATAGTTATTTTGAGGTTCTTTTGAATCTGCTCAACCGATACTTACTAGGTCAATTTGTAAAATATTTTTTTACCGTCAACGCAGCTTTTGCTTCCATATATCTGCTTGTCGACTTTTTTGAGAAATTTGATGACTTCAGCAACGCAGGCAAACCACTGAGCCTGTCTCTCAAATATTTCATCATGACCATCCCTTATATTGTGGATCAGCTGGGTCCTGTACTTATCCTTCTCTCAGGGGTAATCAGTCTTGGGATTCTGAACCACACAAACGAACTGACAGCACTAAAAGCTGCCGGAATTCCACTCAGGGCAATTGTACGCCCTTTTTTGATCGGTTCTGTTGTTTTTACAATGCTCTTTATTGCAGCAGCAGAATTCCTGCTGCCGGTCACCATTGCAACCACAAACAATATCTGGTTCGAACAACTCAAGGGAAAAGTGCTCCTGGGGATTCTTCGTAACAATCGTTATTACTACAAAGGTCATGATGGATTCTACTCCTTCGGATGGCCTGACACTTCCCGTTTTATTTTTAAAGATATTTCGTATTCTCGGTGGGATAGTCAATACAACATACAGACCCTGGTTACTGCAGAATTTGCCGACTGGGATAATAAAAAAGAGCTCTGGGTACTTACCCATGGACAGATCCAGGAGCAGGGGGGGAGAGAAGACTACAAAATCAGTAATTTCAAATCCAGGCAACTTGAACTGCCTGAGAGACCGGAAGACTTCCTGATACCCTTGAATAAAACAGCAGAACTGTCTTTAACCGATCTTTACGGCGAAATATCCCGTACTAGAGTAGAACATGAAAAAAGAACTGCCCGAACGAACTTTCTAGGCCGAATCTCTTATATACTGCTTGGCACGCCGTTGCTCCTGCTTGGAATGCCTATTCTTCTTTTTTCTTATCGAAAATGGGGTAGAGATCTATCAGTTGCAATTCCAGCAAGCTGCGGGCTTGCGTTCCTTGCCTGGGGGTTCTGGGGGGCGCTTCAATCACTTGCCATTGCCGGTTATTTATCCCCGATGGTGGCGGCCGTCACTGTTCACACCATTTTTTCCTTTGCCGGTTTTATTTTACTGATAAAAAATGACCGCTAAGAAATGCTGGCGTTGTAAAAACTCTTCAGCAAATTAAAATGGGTCGACCCGGCGACTGGATCGACCCATGTTAAAGACAGCAATTTGAGCAAAATTACGCTATTCTTTCTCAATTGATATCAGCTCAACTTCAAAGATCAGAACCGAATTTGGTTGAATTGAGGGAGCAACTCCCTGCTCTCCATAGGCCAGGTCTGAAGGAATAACCAGTCTCACCTTGGAGCCGACATTCATGAGTTGCATAGCCTCACTCCACCCCTTGATTACCTGTCCGACACCAAAAACAGCAGGTTCACCACGCTTTATTGAATTATCAAACTCTGTGCCGTCAATCAGGGTGCCGACATAGTGAACTTTTACCTTGTCAGCAGACGTTGGTTTTGCCCCTTCAGCGGGAGTGATCACTTCATATTGAAGGCCGCTCTCAGTTACCTTTACACCATCTTTTTTCTTATTTTTTTCCAGATAGGCGTCACCTGTTTCTTTATTTTTAGCGAGCATTGCCGCCATTTCCACTTTTTGTTTTTCCTGCATTTTCACAGCATATTGCTTTTGCACCGCAGCCATTTCCTCTGGAGCAATAGCTGGTTTTACCCCATCATAGGCATCTGTTATCCCCTGAAGTAAGAGTTCTTTCTGAATTTCTTCTCCCGCTCCTTTGAAGTAATGGCCTACTTCAAATCCCATGCTATAGCTCAATTTTTCTTTAAAACTCTCGGGAACTGCCGGTTTTTTATCTTCGGCAGCAAAAGACACTGCCGGAACGACTAGACAGAGAGCAAATATCGCTGATACAATTTTCTTTTTCATAAAATAATTCCCTTTAATAAAATTTAATTTAATCGACCCATAACTAATGGGATAATTACAACACTACAAGTGTAATCCCTCGATTTCCCTTGTTAATATTTTTATCTTCTACCAGTTGAGGATATCGTTGAAGAAGAAATTTAGTCGGCCCAAATCTTCTGGAAAACTCCTCTCCGGCAATATAATCATGAATCCGTCCCCTGCTTTTCAAAAAATCCAGGTTTTTTCTGCATTCCAAACGGATAAGTCCACCTTTGCCGCTGGACCCATAGCCATGAATCAGGGTCATCACACGAACACCATTTTTTACAGCGTCTTCAAGTGCTTCATCGAGCTTTTGTAACGCAGCCTCGACTACAGGACGTCCCTGTTCGAGATTGACCGTTTTGTGGACAAACCTCTGACTCTTTGACAGATGAACTCCGCCCTGTTTACTACCACAAAACCTGCAGCTCAAACTGCTTCCAGAAATTTCATTACCACAAACCTGACAGACAGCCATGGGGGTTACCACTAAAGTCGACGAACAGTTATTACTTCCGGCAACTGCCTAAGGTGCTGTAGAAGAACAGTAAGGTTTTCCAGATTCTCAACCTCTAAAGAGATTTTCAGTTCGGCTAAATCCGTTGCTGTTGTATGACCGGACATTTCAACAATATTTGCGTTGTCATGGCTGATCACCGCACTTATGTCCGTAAATATCCCTCGTTTATTTTCCGCAGTTATATAAATAGCAACCTTAAACTGCTTATCAGCGAGGCCGGACCAGGCAACATCAAGCCACCGCTTGGGATCTGACCTGAGCAAATTGACACAATCCGCTCTGTGTACGGAGACACCGCGGCCCATTGTAATAAAACCGACTATAGGATCACCCGGTACCGGTTGACAGCATTGACTTACCTTCACCAGCATACCATCAACGCCATCTATCTTGATTCCGGATTTTTCATGTTTGTCCGATTTGCCATGCTGGCTGCCCAGCAGAGTTGCCAGTTCCTCCGGTGCCAGATCTGTCGCAGTGGGCTCATCTTCACGCCGCAGTTCAGGAGGTAATAGTGCCTTTACAAGGTTCTGGACAGTGATCGTACCACCACCGACTTTGACCAGCATATCATCAAGAGAGTTGCACTTCAGTTCCTTGAGAAGCATCTTGATATGTCCGCTCTTAATCATCTTTTTAAGGGTTGTGTCGTGTTTCCGAACCTCCCTCTCACAGATTTCCCTGCCAAGTGTAAGTGCCTTTTCTTTATCTTCCCGCCTGAGCCATGATCGTATCCTGGCACGGGCCCTGCTGGTCTTCACCAGATCCAGCCAGCCCCGCCTGGGAACCTGGGTCGGCGAAGTGATAATTTCTACAATATCACCGCTCTGCAGCTTATACTTCAATGGAACTTGACGACTGTTTACCTTGGCTCCAACACAACGGTCTCCAACCTCTGTGTGTATAGAATATGCAAAATCGATGGGGCAACTGCCCAATGGAAATTCCTTTACCTCACCTGTTGGACTCAGCGCATAAACATCAGGATCAAACAACTCCCCTTTTACACTGTCAAGGAATTCCCTTGGATCCTCAACATCGTTAAGAGAAGAAACGAGTTTTTTCAACTCGCGGCAAAGTTTTGCATCCCTTGAAGAAGCGTTCTGGCCTTCTTTATAGGCCCAGTGTGCTGCAACTCCTTCCTGTGCCACCCTATCCATCTTTTCAGTTCGTATCTGAATCTCAATAAAATGATCGCGGGGACCTAGAACAGTGGTGTGCATTGATTGATAGTTATTGGCTTTCGGTACTGAAATAAAATCCTTTATCCTTCCCGGTACCGGAGCCCAGTTTGCGTGGACAGTTCCCAAAGCCTCATAGCACTCATTTACAGAAGTGGTAATTATTCTGAAAGCCACTTTATCATAAACCCGTTCAAGGGGAATATTCTGAACTACCAGTTTTTTGTAGATTGAATAGAGGTGCTTGGGGCGACCAAAAATACGAAGGGGTCTGATATTATTTTCTGTCAGTTTTTCACTGAGAATTGCAATAACCTCTTCAACATACTTCTGTCGCTCTTCAAATGAACTTTCCAGTTTACTTGAAAGCTCAGCATACTCCTGCGGGTAGAGGAATCTAAAAGAGTAATCCTCAAGTTCCCGTTTCAGCCAATCAATCCCCAGCCTGCTGGCAAGTGGGGCGTACAGATCCATAGTTTCTCTGGCGATCTCCACCTGGAGTTCCCTGTCAACCTTATCAAGCAGGAACATATCAGTCAGTCGATCAACAAGCTTGACCAGCAGAACCCGGACATCTTCCGCGATGGCCAGCAGCATTTTCCGGACATTTTCCGCCTGGTTCGCTATCTTGCTGTTATAACGAACATTGGTTATCCGGGTTGATCCTGCGACTATTGAGGCAACATCTTTACCAAATTTCTCTCCTAATTCCTCAACAGTAATATTTTCCTTGAGCACACCATGAAGCATACCGGCCAGAATCGTATCCAGATCAAGGTGCATAGAGGCAAGGGTAGAGGCAACCTCAAGGACGTGGTTAACATACGATTCACCTGAGAAATGCTGCTTTCCTTTATGTACCTGACTGACAATTTCCCATGCATCATCAATAGGAGCCAGATCTACACGGTGCAGATAATTTGAGGTAAGGACTTTTAACCCTTTTAATCCGTTAGGGTTTGTAATCAGTGGTTGTGACATTATTATAAACCGTACGTTTATTCTATATTTGCTCTACAGCAATTTTTGACAGCAGAACCGCAACCACCTGGTCAGGAGTCACCTCTTCTGTCGCGCCGCTCTTACGATCTCTCACTTCAACAAGCCCAGAGTTGGTCAAACTTTTGCCAACGGTGACCCTGAACGGTACTCCCAGGAGATCTGCATCTTTGAACTTGGATCCTGGACGCTCATCCCGATCATCAAGCAGAACATCAACACCTTGAGATTGAAGCTCACTGTACAACCGCTCTGCCGCTTCAGTGATTTTTTTATCTTTTAAGCCAAGGTTGAGAACGATAACCGTATATGGTGCCAGAGGGACAGGGAAAATTATACCGTTATCATCGTGGTTCTGTTCAATCGCAGCCGCTACAACCCGACTGACTCCGATACCGTAACACCCCATGACAAAAGGTTTTTCCTGACCGTTTTCATCCTGGAAAGTTGCCTGCATTGACTCTGAATAGCCGGTACCGAGTTTAAAAACATGTCCCACCTCAATTCCTTCGGTCAGTTCCAGTTTTCCACCACACTCGGGACAGGGGTCAGTGGTTGTAATCTGTCGTAAATCAGCAACCGCACTTACCTCAAAATCGCGAATAGCATTGACATTTTTCATATGGTAGTTCTTTTCATTACCACCAACATAAAAATTCACCATCGATTCTACTTCCTGGTCAACAACAATCTTTATGGTGAGACCGACAGGCCCGAGATACCCGGTAGGTACGCCGGTAATATCGTACACCTGTTTATCATCAATCATTTCGACATCGGCTGCACCAAGGAGATTTTTCAGCTTAACCTCCTCCACCTCTCTGTCTCCCCTGACCAGCACGCCAACAGGAACACTGTCGGCTATAAAGACCAGCGTCTTGACAAGCTGATCCGGTGATATCTGCAGGAATTCACAGACCGCATCGACTTTTCGTTTCCCCGGAGTCTCTACCTTCTCAAGTTCGGCAAGGGGTTCGACCTGATTATTCTCTTTTAACCTGATAACCGCCTTTTCAATATTCGCAGCATATTCACACTCCCTGCAGAAAACGACAGTATCCTCCCCGGTCTCAGCCAGCACCATAAACTCATGAGAAAAACTGCCGCCTATAGCCCCGGAATCGGCTTGTACTGCCCTGAATTCAAGGCCGCAACGGGTAAAAATGCGTCGATACGCCTCATACATTCTCCGGTAGCTGATCTCCGCAGCACTATCACTGACATCAAAAGAGTAGGCATCTTTCATGATAAATTCACGGCCCCGCATCAGCCCGAACCGTGGTCTGATTTCATCACGAAATTTTGTCTGGATCTGGTAGAGATTAATTGGCAAATCCCTGTAGGAATGTAACATTTTACGGATGATATCGGTGATCACCTCTTCATGGGTTGGACCGAGGCAGGATTCCCTGTCATGCCTGTCTCGAAACCGTAGAAGTTCCGGACCATATTTTTCATAGCGGCCGGATTCCTTCCATAAATCAGCAGGCTGAACCGAAGGCATCAGCAGTTCGTGAGCCCCTGCTCGATTCATCTCTTCCCGGACGATATTCTCAACTTTACGTATAGCAGCAAGACCATAGGGAAGATATGAATATATCCCGGAGGTGAGCTTATGCATAAATCCAGCCCGCAGCATCAATCTGTGACTCACAATTTCAGCTTCAGCAGGAGTTTCCTTCAGAGTCGGCAACAGTGTCTCAGAATAGCGCATATCGTTATATTATTTTCCCGTTTTCAGGGTTTTGACATCCCTGGTTTCCATTTTTTTTAGCTCCGCCATAAAAACATCCATCAGTTCGTTTTCACTCACCTTCTTCCAAACTTCCCCCTTCTTGAAGATAATGCCAACCCCGTTACCGCCGGCAACACCAATATCCGCCTCTCGAGCCTCCCCCGGACCATTTACAACACAACCCATAACAGCAATTTTCAAGGGCGTTTCCATAGTCTGAACATAGTTCTCGACCTTTTCCGCAAGGCTGAAGAGATCAATCTGGGTACGCCCGCAGGTCGGACAGGAGATGAGCTCCGGCCCCCGTTCTCGAATCTTCAGTGAGCGCAAAAGCTCAAACCCGACCCGAATCTCTTCCACCGGATCCCGGGTAAGAGAAACCCTGAAGGTATCACCAATCCCCTGGCTGAGGAGTAGCCCTAGAGCAACACTGGATTTGACAGTTCCGGCAATCAGTCCACCGGCTTCGGTAACACCAAGATGCAGAGGATAATCTGTTATTTTTGAAAGTTTGCTGTATCCATTTACCGTGGTAAGAACATCGGAGGATTTTATAGATATTTTGATATCATAAAAGCCGTACTTCTCCAGAAGCCTCACATTGCGCATGGCACTTTCAATAAGTGCATCTGTATTATGAGCAGTAGGGTAACCAAAGGTTTTCAGAAGATCTTTTTCAATCGAGCCACTATTTACACCGACACGAATAGGTATTTTATGATGAAGGGCTGCATCAACCACCCTTGCTACCTTTCTCTCACCCCCAAGATTACCGGGATTTATTCGAATACCATCTACCCCCTGCTCCATAGCTGCAACCGCCAACCGTGCATCAAAATGTATATCCGCTATGAGAGGAATGGATATACCATCACGAATTGCCCTGACAGCTGCCGCAGCCTTTTGATCAAGGACAGCGACACGCACTATCTCACAGCCGGCATCCTCAAGCCTGTGAATCTGAGCTACAGTCGCATCAACATCCCTGGTATCCGTATTGGCCATGGATTGTACAGATATGGGACTATCCCCGCCGACTTCCACATTGCCCAGGAAAATTTTTCTGGTTTGTCTTCGTAGAATCATTGCTGACTGTTGTCCTGCTTCTTTCTAATAAGATTGAGTTCAGCATCAGATGCTCTTATATAGAGTGGTACAGCCTCAGCCGCATCCAGGATATCACCTGTTTCAAATTTCTCTTTACCGATCAGGCCGAGAGAAGATGCAGTTGGTTCGTGCAGGTGCGCAGCAGCAAACAGAACCTTGTCATGTAGAAGAGATCTCCACAGATGGCCATAAGTGGTCACCCCATCACCTACCATGACCACAGAATCCGAAAGACTTTCTGCGAGTTTCTCCGGCGAAATGACCACAGGAACCCCGGCCGGAGCTGTCAATCCCACACTGTCCGTTCGATAAAAAGCTGCATAAACTTCTTTTTTTCGGGCGTCAAGAACTGAGCATATCCACGGAGCAGGAGCACATTTACTCGCCAACCCGTCAAGAGTAGAAATCCCGATCATCGGTTTATCAGCTGCAAACGCCAGACCTTTTGCTGTGGCCATACCGATTCTCAGGCCTGTAAAGCTGCCAGGTCCAAGACTCACAGCAATAGCCTCTATATGGGACCAGTCAACTCCTGTCTCCTTCATTATGTAGTCAATTGATACGAGCAGTCTTCTGGAATGGGTCTTCCCACTGCTCAGGCTGAGGGTTGCCAGCACCTCACCGTTCATTCTCGATCCCCGGGTGAGAGCAACAGAACTGCAGGAGGTTGCGGTATCGATAGATAATATCAGTGGTTGGGGATGATCGATCAACTTAACAACCTGACAATATCATTATAGAAGACAAAAACCATAAGGGTCGTGAGAAGGCCGATACCGATCTGTTGAGCAAAGATCTGAGCTCTTTCATTCATCGGTTTTCTCATGATTCCTTCAATGGTTAAAAAGACGAGATGACCACCGTCAAGTACAGGTACCGGGAGAAGGTTAAGAAAACCCAGGTTTATACTGAGCAAGCCCATAAAATAGAAAAGATTCACCCAGCCCGCTTTCATCTGCTCACCGGCAATCTGGGCAATAAGAATCGGGCCGCCTATTTCCGAGGCTGGAATCACCCGCTGAAAAAGTTTTACAAATCCCATAACGGTTAAAGATATATACATCCAGGTCTGGGCCAGGGCGGTCTGCATAGACTCTATGAGTGTTTTCCTGGTATAGGTCAATTCATCAGCCTTAACAATACCGATCATAAACCGTTTTTCGACTTCTTCTCCAAATACGTTCTTAACACTGTCTATCTTCGGAGTCACTTTAAACAGCAGCCGTTCTGTCCCTCTTTGCACAACAACAGACAGTTCTCGGCCTTCACTCCCCTTCACTCCATTAAGAACATCAAGCCAGCTGAGGGTCGGCTGGCTATTGATCTCGAGAATTACATCATCTGTTTGCAATCCTGCATTCTCGGCAGCCGATTCGGCTGTTACCTTGCCGATACGGGTTGTATCGACTGGAGTCGGCACTCCAACAAAAATAAACACCATAAAAAACAGAAGTACAGAAAAGAGCAGATTAAACAGAGGCCCGGCCAGGACAATCAGAAACCGCTGCCAGACAGGCTTATGGGCAAAAGAAGCTTTTTTGTCTCCATCGTCCATCTCCTGTTCATCGGGGTTCTCCCCAAACATTTTAACAAAACCACCCAGGGGTAAAGCGGAAATAACGTATTCCGTTTCACCGATTATCTTACCTGCGATTTTAGGGCCAAAGCCTAAAGAAAATTTCAGCACACGGACCCGAAACAGTTTTGCAAAGAGGAAATGTCCAAGTTCATGCACAAATATAAGCAGCCCAAGTACTAAAATAAAAGAAAAAAGTGTATTCATATCCAGTTAGTGTTTTCAATCATTATTCAATGAGGCGAAGTGCTTCCCTGCGCGCATTCTTATCTGCCTGAAGAATATCCTCAAGGCTGTTCTCACTTCCCTCCTGTACAATATCCATTGTTCTGGCAACTGTCTCGGCAATATCCGGGAATTTAATCCTGGAATCGAGAAAAGCATCTACAGCTATTTCATTTGCCGCATTAAGAACCGCAGGAGCTACTCCACCTGTTCTGATTGCCTCAAAAGCGATCTTCAAAGCAGGAAAGCTGGTATAATCGGGTTCAAGGAATTCAAGATCTCCACACTGGGAAAGTTGTAGAGGATTCAAGTCCAGTTCGAGTCTCTTTGGGTATGAGAGGGCATAGGAAATAGGAATTCTCATATCAGGAATACCGAGTTGAGCAATAACCGAGCCATCCATATATTCAACCAGAGAGTGAACAATAGACTGAGGGTGAACAACGACCTCTATCTCCTCAGGCCCGACATCAAACAGCCATTTAGCCTCGATCACCTCCAACCCTTTATTCATCAAGGTAGCAGAATCGATGGAAATTTTCCTGCCCATATCCCAGTTTGGATGATTGAGGGCCTGCTCCCTGGTAACAGATCTCAGTTCTTCCAGATTTTTCCCTCTGAAAGGACCCCCGGATGCGGTGAGAATAATTTTCTTCAAATCATCTTTTTGGCCTGCTTCAAGAGCCTGAAAAATTGCAGAATGTTCAGAATCTATCGGAAACAGATTAACGCCCTCTCTCTTCACAGCATCCATTACAAATTTACCGGCCATTACAAGGGTTTCCTTATTTGCCAAACCTATATCCTTTCCTGCACCGATGGCTGCAAGAGTGGGTAACAGGCCGGCAGCACCCACTATCGCCGAGATAGTCATATCAGTCTTTGAATATGCTGCAACCAACTTATTTCCTTCCAGTCCCGTCACAATTCGGCTGTGATATTCTGCAGGCAGTAATCCCCGTAACGTTTCAGCCTGGGAGTCATCATAGATGGAGACAAGTTCGGGCCGGAACTCCACAACCTGTTCAGCCAGTCGCTTGACATTCCGCCCGGCCGCCATTGCCACAACCTTATAATGCTTCGGAAACTTCCTGACCACCTCAAGAACGTTCACACCGATTGAACCGGTGGTTCCCAAAAGAGAAATAAACTTCATTACACCCCATTAAAAACAAGAAGATAATAGAGAACGGGAGCAGCAAAAAGCAGGGAATCGACCCGGTCAAGAATACCGCCATGCCCGGCCAGAATTGTGCCGGAGTCTTTTGTTCCTGTACCCCGTTTAATAATCGACTCGGTCAGATCACCAGTAATTCCCACACAAGTAACCAGTATGGTAGAGAATATCAGGAAGTACCAGTGAATGGCAGGCAGGAGCAGAAGTGCAAAAAATACTGCTCCCAGCAGACCGGCACAGATACCGCCGAGAGCTCCCTCTATCGTTTTATTTGGACTGATATGAGGCGAGAGCTTGTGTTTACCAATGGCACGCCCGATGAAATATGCGCCGCTGTCAGAACCGGCTGTAATGGCTGTAACAATAATCAGCCAGCTATTACCCTCCGGCAGGTGACGTAAAAGTATTACGTGTGCGCCAAGCAGTCCTATATATGCAAGGCCAAAAACCAGACGACAAAAACGAAGGTAACTATCCTCAATATACTGATATTTAGTGATAAAATATCCAGACAGGAGAAAAAACGAAATAAGAGTAAAAAGTGGCAGGAGGGAAATTTGGGGGAAGACGCAGACAGCAACTACCGGCATTGCCAGAATCGAATCGATAAGCCATCGTTCTCTACGATTGGTTACCTCTGCCGCTGCCATTCTTACATATTCGTCACAGCCAATCAAAACAACGAATATCACAACAATATTAAACAGCAGTATTGACCCTTTTGAGAGAAGCAGGAGCCAGAAACCGGCAAGAAAGAGACCGGGTACAATACGTTTCATAATCTACCCGGCGTGCAGTTGTTCTCCAGTGCGGCCAAAACGTCTCTCCCGCAACTGATATTCGGCCAATGCCTGCAAAAATTCATCTTTTCGAAATTCAGGCCACATGATATCTGTAAAATAGACCTCAGCATAAGACACCTGCCAAAGCATGAAATTGGAAAGCCTGGACTCCCCTCCTGTTCGAATGAGAAGATCAGGATCCGGCAAACCAAAAGTGTCCAGATGGGTACTTAGAACCTCACTGGTTATTGATTCAACCGTCCGTTCACCTGAAACACACTCCCGTGACAACGCCTTCACCGCCCTGACAATCTCATCACGAGCCCCGTAGCTGAGCGCAAGATTAAGAGTTAATTCAGAATTGTCAGAAGTTTCTTCGATAACATGTTCAAGGGTTTCCCTTACCTGATCAGGTAATCGATCCCGATCCCCAATGGACATCAGCCGTATTCCATTTTTCTGCATTCGTGGAAGTTCAGCCTCCAGGTACCTTTTCAAAATTGACATCAACCCGGTAACCTCATGCCTGGGCCTGTTCCAGTTCTCAGAAGAAAACGCATAAAGAGTCAGAACTTTTATATCTATCTCTCTGGATATTTCGACAATATCGCTAACAGAGTCAGCTCCGACCTTATGTCCGAACAACCTGGGTTTTTTCCTCCTCTCCGCCCATCTTCCATTTCCATCCATAATGATCGCGACATGGCGTGGAAGACATTCTAAATCAACAACAGTTGTAGAAACCATAATCAAAGAGGAGGTTTAATCCTGATGAACTCGTAAAAAATGTACCATCAAACTTCCAGCACCTCTTTTTCCTTAGAACCGGTGATATCGTCAATATTTTTTATATAAGAATCAGTTTCGGCCTGAGCATCATCCTGGAGCTTGAACAAATCGTCTTCAGATATCTCCTTGTCCTTTTTCTGTTTCTTGAGAGTGTCTATAGCCTCTCTTCGGATATTCCGAATGGCCACTCGAAACTCTTCGGCTGATTTTTTTACCGACTTTACAAGCTCTTTTCTTCGTTCTTCCGTGAGCTGTGGAATATTGAGACGTATAATTTTTCCGTCATTGACGGGAGTCAGACCAACATCGGATTTAAGAATAGCCTTCTCAATGGCAGGCAGCATCTGTGGATCCCAGGGTTGGATGGCGATAAGTCTGCTTTCCGGAATGGTAAGTGTACACACCTGATTAAGAGGCATTCCACTACCGTAAGCGTCTACGGAGATATCATCGAGTATCGAAATAGAAGCTCTCCCGGTTCGAATCTTAGAGAGTTCCTTTTTAAAAGACTCGACACTCTTTTCCATTTTTTCGGACATTATCAAAATTACTTCACTCATGATGTCACCCTCTGTCAGATTAGTTCCTTATTCAGTAATAAGCGTGCCGACTTCTTTCCCCGATGCTGCCTGTCTGATATTCCCTGATTTTGCCATATTAAGAACCATGATAGGCAAACCATCTTCACGGGCCAGAGCAATACCAGCGGCATCCATAATCTTCAATCCCTTCTGCAACACCTCGTCATAGGAAAGACAATCATATTTTTTGGCATCCTCATATACAACAGGATCTTTATCATAAACGCCATCAACCTTGGTTGCTTTGATAACAACTTCTGCATCGATCTCCAAAGCTCTAAGCACAGCAGCAGAATCAGTCGTAAAATACGGATTTCCAGTTCCAGCAGCAAAAATCACAACCCGCCCTTTTTCAAGATGCCTGGTTGCACGTCTTCTGATATATGGTTCCGACACGGACTGCATGGGAATTGCCGACATAACGCGAGTTATAATGCCATTACGCTCCAGAGCATCCTGCAGAGCCAGACTGTTCATTACAGTAGCAAGCATACCCATGCTGTCCGCTGTAGTCCGGTCCATTCCCTTACTTGCACCGGCAACCCCTCTGAAAATATTACCTGCACCTATAACTATCCCAATCTCGACACCTTTCTCGACCACTGCCTTGACTTCTCCAGCTACGAATTCCAGGACACCTGGGTTGATACCATATGAATCTTCTCCCATCAACGCCTCACCACTCAGCTTGAGCAGTATCCGTTTATACTTTGCAGTCATATGCTTTTCCTCTCAAGTAAAGGCGATAACGACAGGTGGTCAAATGAAGCAATAAACAACCAGCTGCTATTCTGTACCAACCTGAAATCGTGCGAAACGCTTAATGGAGATATTTTCACCCATTTTACCTACAAGCTCATTCAACAAATCCTGTACGGTAAGGTCAGGGTTTTTAACATACTGCTGCTCGAGGAGACATATTTCAGAGAGAAATTTTTCAATCTTTCCACTCACTATTTTCTCTACAATAGCCTCAGGCTTACCAGAATCCAGCGCCTGCTGAACGTAAATTTCTTTTTCCCGGGAAACTACCTCAGGCGGTACTTCTTCTCTGCTCACAGCGACAGGATTAAGAGCAGCCAGGTGCATGGCTATATCACGCGCGAATGCTCTGAAATCATCGTTTTTAGCGACAAAATCAGTCTCACATCCGAGTTCAATCATAACACCTAGATTACCCCCAGCATGGATATAGGTCTCAACTACTCCTTGAGTCGTTGCTCTTCCCGCACGCTTTGCTGCTACAGCAAGCCCCTTTTGCCTCAAAAGATCTACAGCTTTTTCCATATCCCCGCCTGTATCAGTAAGGGCTTTTTTGCAGTCCATCATACCTGCAGCTGTCTTATCTCTGAGGTCTTTTACCATCTTGGCAGTTATATTCATGGTAAATCTCCTTTAGTCATCATTAATTTTATAAAATATCATACAGTGATGGCGTCGTAAAAAGTCTTCATCTTGTTCGTTGTTACAATTTTTCTATTGTTACGACGTACCGTATGTACGCCGTAACAATAGAAAAATTGCACGCCT
>JGI24023J19991_10000595_pt1 | contig 28069 bp, 12 predicted proteins | sample Cruoilmetagenom1_FD_19991 | JGI IMG/M metagenome (IMG submission 19991) | reverse complement strand
TATAATAGTTATAGTAATAAGCAAAAAGCTTTAACAGACCTTAATAAAATAAAAGAAACTATTGATAATGCAGCTTGGTTATTGGTAAAGAAATCACAGAAAACACCTGTGTCTAGTAGTCAAAGTAATGAAATGTCAACTGAGAATAATCAGTTAGTTAAAAGTAATATTAATTATATTAAAATACCACCAATTTATTTCGAATTTGATAAATGGGGAATTTCAGAATCTGAGTTAGAACAATTAGATGAAGTGGTTCAGATCATGAAAGATAACCCTACAATTATTGTTGAAGCTGGTGCGCATACAGATTCTAAAAATTTAGAATCTTATAATCAATTATTATCAGAAAAACGTGCCAGATCTGTTGTAAAATATATAATCTCTAAAGGAATAAAACCAAACAGGATCGTGGGTAAAGGTTATGGAGAAATGAAATTGATAAATCACTGTAAAAGTTTTGTAAAATGTACACCGGAAGAACAGCAAGCCAATAGAAGAACTGAGTTTAAAATTATAAACAGGTAATCTAGTTAAAACAATATTATAAGGATAAATAATTGGATAAATAATTTGGAATAAATACTACACCTATAAATTTTAAATATTGTTATTTAAATAAGGCGTAAAGTAAACTAAATTTTAACATTTTTTTATATATTTGCCTTTATTGCTATAATGCGATGAAAATGAGGGATTTTTTTGGGATTAGATGCAGTTCTTCATATAAAATATAGGCATATTACTAACAAACAACAATACATTAAGTAAACACATTATGAAAAAAGATTACTTAACTACAAATATCTCAGACTGGAATAAATCATTAAAGCATTTCTTTTCAATAATTTTAATATTATCCAGTTTTTTTTATGCTAATAATTTTTATGCGCAAGATGCTGACTCAGATGGTATTTTAGATGTTGACGAATCTTGCGGCTCAGATATATTTATTAATGGTGACGGTGGCGGTATTCACACTTTTAATTATGCTAATATTATTGCAGCAAATATAGATTTCGATTTTATAGACAACTCATTGCAGGTTACAGTTGCTGGAACTACTGTACACCCTAATATTTTAGATTTTGAACCGGTCTTAGTTGCGCCTGGAGACGTTTTAATCGAATTTCTTGATAATACCCCAATGGTGTCGCCATGGTCTCCAAATGTAAATGGTCTACCAAGATTTCGTCTTTTTATAGCTCCCAGTGGTAATGTTCAAATTTTTGGTACAAGAAATACGACTTCAGTAGCTTTAGAGCAGATGCAAACCAGTGACGGTTCATTATTTAATAGCATTGTTTTTCCCGTAGGTCTTACTTCAATAAATATTGAAAATCAAAATGATACCGGTCTTGATGCAATTTCAGGAACAGTAGCCGTTTTTTGTGATAAAGATGGTGATGGATTAGCTGATTATTTAGATTTAGATTCTGATAATGATAGTATATTAGATTCAGTAGAAGGTGCTGGTGATACTGATTTTGATGGTGTGCCGGATTTTAGGGATTTAGATAGCGATAACGACGGTATTGCTGATGTTGTTGAATCGGGTAATGCCGATATAGATAATGATGGTATTGTGGATGGTTTTACTGATGGTGATGGTAATGGTTTGAATGATACAACTGAAAATCCTGAATTACATACTCAGGACAACGCGGCAAGTACATTTACAGAGGTTAATAGTATAGGATCATGGATTCCTCAGAATGCAACTATTGTCTCTGATGCCACTACTTTTGTAGATGGTAGTTTTTCTTTAAAAATACAATCAACTAATACAAATGCCTTTGAAAGAGGAGAGTATAATTTTCCAGTAATAAATGGTACTGATTACACAATTAAAATTTGGGCAAAACAAGGGATTGCTGTTGATGGAGTGCAAAGATTTTCCAATTGGGTAGGTTTTGTTACGTCCCCAAGTGTAGCCGTAACAAGTACAACATGGACAGAATATACCATTAATGTAACTGCTAATATTACAGGGATGGCAACAATAAGAGCCTATAGTGCAGCTTTTGTTACTTCAGTGGCAGATGAATTATTCATAGATAAAATTTCAATTAGAGAAACGTTGGTACAGACACCTCAAGATTCTGATAGTGACTCTATACCAGACTATTTAGATTTAGATAGTGATAATGATGGTTGCTTTGATTCTTTAGAGGGAGCAGGTGGCTTTGCACTTACTGACATAAATGGCGATGGTAGTTTGAGTGGTGCTGTTGATGCTAATGGAGTTCCAGGAGGTGCTTTACAAGCAACAACTCCAAATGTTACTGATAATAGTGTTTTTAGCCCTGTATGTGATGCTGATGGCGACGGAGTACCTTATCTTGAAGATCTAGATGATGATAATGATGGATTGACCGATGTAACTGAAGGATTAGGTGATACTGATGGTGATGGTGTTGTTGATAGCTTAGATTTAGATTCTGATAATGATGGTATTACAGATGTTATTGAGACGGGCGGAATTGATGCCGATGGAAACGGTGTTATTGATGGCTTCACTGATGTAGATGCCGACGGATTGAATGATACTACTGAAAATCCTGAATTACATACCCAGGACAACGCAGCAAGTACATTTACAGAGGTTAATAGTATGGGGTCATGGGTTGCTCAAAACGCCACTGTTACTTCAGATGGTACAACTTCAATAGATGGGAGCTTTTCATTAAAAATACAATCAACTAATACAAATGCCTTTGAAAGAGGAGAATTTAGTTTTCCGGTAATAAATGGTACTGATTACACAGTTAAAATTTGGGCAAAACAAGGGATTGCTGTTGATGGAGCTCAGAGATTTACAAATTGGGTAGGTTTTGTAGCATCGCCAAATGTAGATGTTACAACTGGTATATGGACAGAATATACTTTTAATGTAACCGCCAATATAACAGGATTGGCTACAATAAGAGCCTATAGTGCTGCTTTTGTTACCTCTGTTGCAGATGAGTTATTTATTGATAAAATCTCAATTAGAGAAACCTTAGTACAGGTGTTACCAAATAATGATACTGACACATTTGTAGATTATTTAGATCTTGATTCTGACAATGATGGTATTCCTGATAATATAGAAGCCCAAACAACATTAGGTTATATTCCGCCGGATGGTGCTTTTGATGCAAACGGTGTAGATACAGCATATCTTGTTGGCCTAAGCCCAGTTAATACAGATTTAGCTGCTGATAATCCTGATTATTTGGATCTTGATAGCGACGATGAAGGCGCTGACGATACAACTGAAGCAACTTTGACCTTATTAGGTACTGTAGGTGCTAATGGCTTAGATGATAACTACGATAATGGAGATAACTATGTAGATGTAAATGGTAGCTTTGATGATACCCAGTTTGATAATTTTCCAGATTTTGACAACGATGTAAATTTTGCAGGTGGAGATGTAGATTTTAGAGATGACTTTGACAATCCTGACTATGATGGAGATACAGTTCCAGATATTGGTGATCTAGATGATGACAACGATGGAATTATTGATCTTGATGAATCTGGAGGACAAGATCCTAGCATTGACGGAGACGGGGATAATATTCCTTTTTATTTAGATGACGATGATACAAATGCAGTTATTGGAGATGACAATGGGGTTATAGAGCCTGGATTTGATTTTGATAATGACGGCATACCAAATCATTTCGATTTGGATAGTGATAACGATGGATCATCGGACGTATTCGAAGCGCTCGGTGCTGATGGAGATGGCGATGGGATATTGGATGGATTTGTTGATGCAGATGGAGATGGATTAAATGATCTTGTAGATAATATAGATAGTGGTTCCGGACCGGGAGAAGTGACTACCGGGACACCACTAACAGATCCAAATACAGATGGAGATACACTTTCAGATAGATTGGATTTGGACAGTGATAATGATGGTATAACCGACGTTACTGAAGCTGGAGGCCTTGATGCCGATGGAAATGGTTTTATAGACGGCTTTACCGATGTTGGTCCAATTAACGGATGGGATGATGCTACTCAAATAACGCCATTAACAGACCCCAACTCAGACGGAGACAGCTTAACAAATAGGTTAGATTTAGATAGTGATAATGATGGTGTGACTGATGCTACTGAAGCAGGAGGAACAGATGCCAATGGCGATGGTATTATAGATGGCTTTACTGATGCAGGTCCGATTAATGGCTTGGATGATGCTACCGAAATAACACCACTAACAGATCCAAATACGGATGGAGATACTTTATTAGATAGATTAGATTTAGACAGTGATAATGATGGTATTACAGATACTATCGAAGCAGGAGGTACAGATGCCAATGGCGATGGTATTATCGATGGTTTTGATGATACAGCAAATGGTAATGGATTAGATGATACCATTGAGGCAACTCCTTTAGCAGATCCTAATACAGATGGAGATGGCGTACTAGATAGATTAGATTTAGACTCTGATAATGACGGTATTACTGATACTACAGAAGCAGGAGGATTAGATGCAGATGGCAATGGAATTATTGATGGCTTTACAGATGTTAATGGTAATGGATTAGATGATGCTACTGAGGCAACGCCTTTAGCAGATCCAAATTCAGATGGAGATAGTGTATCAGATAGATTAGATTTAGATAGTGATAATGATGGTATTACAGATACCACAGAAGCAGGTGGATTAGATGTTGATGGGAATGGAATTATTGATGGCTTTACAGATGCCGATACAAATGGTTTAGATGATGCGACAGAAGCAACACCATTAGCAGATNCTGATACAGACGGAGACAACGTAGTTGATAGATTAGATCTAGATAGCGATAATGANGGTTTAACAGATACGACCGAAACAGGTGGGTTAGATGCAAATTCCGATGGAATTATAGATGGCTTTACAGATGGAGATACAAATGGTTTGGATGATGCCACCGAGGCAACACCTTTAGTAGATGTCGATACTGATATTGATACTGTGTTAGATAGATTTGATCTGGACAATGATAATGACGGTATTTCGAATATTATCGAAGCAGGCGGTATAGATTTAGACGGGGATGCCCAAGTTGATTATGTAACGCCTGGTGACCCAACTACATTAAATGATGCTAATAATAACGGTTTAGACGATTCTTTAGAAACTACACCACTTCCAGTGCCTAATACTGATGGAGATTCTTTTGCTGATTATATAGATATTGATGCAGATGGTGATGGAATTGTTGATAATATTGAAAGTCAAGTTTCTTCGCTAGCTTTAGGAGGTTATAGAGCACCTTCTGGATCTGATGACGACAATGATGGATTAGATAATAATTATGATAATAATAATCTAGGAAATATTGTTCCTGTTGATACTGACGGAGACCTTACACCAGATTATATTGATACAAATACAGATGATGATGCAGATGACGATATTTTAGAAGGATGGGATATTAATAATGATGGCGTCATATCTGGAGGTGAATTTTCACCTAATGGCTTAGATGGAGATAACGATGGTCTAGACAATGGATTTGATTTTGTTGGAGGATGGGATGTAACGAATGGAGGTCAAAATGCCAGTATTTTTCCTGATTTAGACACACCAGGTGGAGAGCCTGATTGGAGAGAGCCTTTAGATATTGATTGGGATAATGATGGTGTTGACGATATTGTAGATCTTGATGATGATAATGATGGTATTCCAGATAATGTTGAATCCGGTGGTAATGAACCAAATGGCGACGCTGATGGCGATGGTATTCAAAACTGGTTAGATGTTTTTGATGATGCCGGATTAGGCGATGGAAGCCCAACTGATTATACAGATGCTGATGGAAATGGTATACCAGATGTTTATGATACTGATGGTGACGGAGTACCAAATCATTTCGATTTAGATAGTGATAACGACGGTATTTATGACCTGGTTGAATCTGGTCAAATAGATGCTGCGAATAATGTGGTTGACACTAACAATGATGGTATTATTGACGCCGCTAATGCAGGGACTGTAGGTGCTAACGGATTGCTAGATACAATTGAAACTGTGGTTGATAGTGGTATATTAACTAGTTTAACTGCTGATTCTGATTCTGATGGTATTCCAGATTCTAATGAATTGAATTCAGATGCTGATGGTTGTAATGATGTATTAGAAGCAGGTTTTACGGATGGAGATAATAATGGATTATTAGGTAACGGAACTTTTGGAGCAGGTTTAACTGTAGATGTGAATGGTGTTGTAAATACAGCTGGACTACTTGACGGTTATACCTTGCCAAATGACAATGATACAAATGGTATATTTGATTTCCAAGAATTTGGTGAAGCGGTTTCTATTGCAATACAACCATCAAGTACTACGGTTATTCTAAATGCAAATGCTAATTTTGATGTAACACTTGGTTCAGGAGTTAATCCTACTTACGAGTGGTTTGAAAGTACAGATGGTGGAGTGAGTTTTAATTCATTAGTGCCTGATAGTGGCATTTATACGGGTACAGATACAGCTATATTGACCATTAATGCGAATACCTTAACACTTAGTGGTAATCGGTATTATGTTGAAATTTCTGCTCCAGGTTATGCTTGTGCCGGAAGTATTGAATCTGATAGGGTAATCTTAACAGTGGTTACTGATTTTGATGGTGATGGTATTGGTGATCCTACTGATTTAGATGATGATAATGATGGTATTCCTGATAGTATTGAAGGTACTGGTGACCTTGATGGAGATGGTAATCCTAATCATCAGGATTTAGATGCTGATGGTGATGGCGTATTTGATACGAATGAAGCTGGTTTTGCTGATTTAGATGCAAATGACGATGGTGTTATTGATGGTGTTCCTGCTGATTTTGGAGCGAATGGTTTATTTGACGGTTTAGAAGATAATGACACTAGTACAGCTACTATTACTTACACACCGCTTAATACAGATGGTGATGCCAATCCTGATTTCTTAGATATAGATGATGATGGGGATGGTATAAATACGGCTTCAGAAAATCCGAGTCCTGATGGAAACGGAGATCCTGCTGATGCACAACAAACAGATACAGATAGTATTCCTGATTATTTAGATATTGATGATGACGGAGATGGTATTTTAACCCGAATTGAGGGAAGCACAAATCCTGATGGTGATGGCCGTGCTAATTATTTAGATTTAGATTCTGACGGTGATGGTATTGCCGATAATGTTGAAGGTCAGACAACGGTTGGTTACATAGCACCTTCAGGCATTGATGCTAACGGTAATGGTTTAGATGATGCTTATGAAGGGACTAATGGAATTCAACCGGTTAATTCTGATGCCGGTGTTTTCGGCGCAGATGCTACACCAGATTATTTAGATTTAGATAGTGACGGTGATAATGTACCTGATAATATTGAAGGGCACGATTTAGATCATAATGGCCTTCCTGATAATTTCCCAATAGGAGATGCTGATAATGATGGTTTAGATGACGCTTATGACAGTTCAAATGGATATGATGATCCTAATGGATCTATTATAACTACAGATCCTGCAACAGATTTACCAGATACTGATANCACCGAAGATGTAGATTATAGAGATTTTGATGACGACGGTGATGGGCTTGATACAAGATTTGAAGATTTAAATGGAGATGGCGATTTTTCAAATGATGATACTGATGGCAACGGAGTTCCAAATTATTTAGATAATGATGATGATGGCGACGGAATTCTAACAGCCGATGAAGATTTAAATGGAGATGGAGATCCAAGGAATGATGATTCTGATGCTGATGGAATTCCAAATTATTTGGATAATGATGATGATAATGATGGTATCCCAACTGCAGATGAAGATGTTGATGGCGACGGTGATGTTACCAATGACGATACAGACGGTGACGGAAGGCCTAATTATTTAGATATTGACGATGATGGTGATGGTATTATGACAATTACTGAATCAGCAAATGATGAAGACGCAGATTCGCATCCTAATTATTTAGATCTAGACTCTGATGATGATGGTATTCCGGATAATGTAGAAGGACAAGCAACTGCAAGTTATGATAATCCTACAGGCAATGATAGCGATAATGATGGCTTAGATGATGCTTATGATAATTTTGATAATGACTTGAACAATGTTCCAGGAAATTATGAAACTACCAATGGTATTCAACCGGTAAATACTGATGGAACGGATAATGACGATTATTTAGATGATGATAGTGACAATGATACCGTGCCTGATAATATTGAAGGGCATGATTATGATGCTAATGGTGAAGCAGATGAATTACCAATTGGCGATTCTGATAATGACGGTTTAGATGACGCGTATGATGGTTCTATTGGAGATTTCTTAGATCCTAATGGCCTTTCAGTTAATAATGATCCTGCTAATGATCTTCCTAATAGAGATGGTGACGTAGATGGTATTTATGGCGGAATATCTCAAGATGCTGAAGTAGATTATAGAGATACTGATGACGATGGAGATGGTACTTTGACGATAGATGAAGATGGTAATGAAGATGGTGATCCTACCAATGACAATTGTGATGAAGACGCGTTCCCAGATTATTTAGATTATACTCCTTGTGATCTAGTTCCTGAAGGATTCTCTCCTGATGGAGATGGTGTGAATGATCTATTGATAATTCCTGCTTTAGCTCAATTCCCTAATTTTAGAATGGAAGTATACGATAGATGGGGGAATATCGTTTATGAATACGATAACAATGGTAGAGCGCAACCTGTATGGTGGGATGGTTTCTCAACTGGATCGAGAACCATTAATAAAGGAGAAAGAGTTCCGGTTGGTACTTATTTCTATGTAATTGAATTTAATCAAGAAAGAAAAGCACCAATATCAGGTTGGGTATATATTAATTATTAAGATTGTTAAAATAATAGATGAGGGAAATTTTCTCTCATCTATAATTATAAATATATTATGAAGAAATTATCTTTAATTACTTTTTTATTATTATCAATAATAAGTATTGATCTCTATAGTCAACAAGATCCACATTATACACAGTATAGTTATAATATGAATATTGTAAATCCGGCTTATGCTGGTTCACGAGGTACTTTAAGTATAAGTGCTTTGTATAGAACCCAGTGGGTAGGTTTAGACGGATCACCAGAGACGGCAACTTTCGCTATTCATGCACCAATTGGCAAGAATTTAGGGATGGGTTTTTCGGTCATATCAGATGAGATAGGACCTGTGAGTGAGCAAAACATTTATGCAGATTTTTCATATACAGTATCAACTTCAGAGGAAGGGAGATTGGCATTTGGATTAAAAGGGGGGATCACTTTACAAGATATCGGATTGGTATCATTGTTATTGCCACAAGATCCAAATGATCCCTTGTTTGCTGATAATGTACATGAGAACTATCCAAATTTCGGAGCGGGTATCTATTATTATACAGAGAAGTTTTATGCGGGTATATCAGCGCCCAATTTATTAGAGACAGTTCATTTTGAGAAAGAAGGTGGTACGATAGCAAAAGCATCTGAGAAAATGCATTATTTTGTAACTACGGGGTATGTATTTGATTTGTCAGAGACTTTAAAGTTTAAGCCATCGGTAATGGCCAAGGCCGTATCAGGCGCACCATTATCATTAGATGTTTCGGCCAATATATTGATGAATGAGCGCTTAGAGCTGGGTTTGAACTATAGATTAGATGATTCGTTATCGGGTATGGTGAACTTTGGAGTAACCCCAGATTTGCGAATAGGCTATGCTTATGATTATACGACGACCAATTTAGGAGATTTCAATAGTGGTACCCATGAGATATTTTTGCTGTGGGATATTGATTTCTCGAAGAAGAATTTGAAATCACCTAGATTCTTCTAATTAGAATAAGNTTNAATTATATCAGTTTTAATAAAAATAAAATTTAATCAAATGAAATCGACTTAAAAAGTAAATAAGTTATTTAAAAAAATGGCATAATTATTTTTTATCAAAGATTCCATGTGACTTTTGAAAATTTTAAAAATAAACACATGAAAAAACATATTGTAACAGTTTTGTTATTACTTACTGCAGGTTTGTTTTATGCGCAAGATGGAGCTGGAAAATATTCCATAAAAAATTTAGAAATAAACACAGCTCAAGCAGATTTTGGAGCGGCCTTTTATGGTGAGAATAAAATAGTTTTTGCTTCGCCAAGAAAAGGATTTAGCGTCGTAAGAGATGTTTGGGAGGATAATGGAGAACGTTTTTTAGATTTATATGAAGGTGTAGTGAATGAAAGTGGTGATGTAAGTGACAAAGTAAGATTAAAAGGCGAAGTTAACTCTAGATATCACGAAGCAGAAGTTATTTTCTCTAAAGATGGTAATACAGTTTACTTTACAAGAAATAATTATTATAATAAAAGGTTGGGTGTTAGTAGTAAAGAAATTACTAATTTGGCAATGTTTAAAGCCGTAGTTAATAATAAAGGTGAATGGATCAATATTATTCCGATGCCTTTTAATAATGTTGAATACTCTGTGGGCCATCCTGCACTGAGTGAAGACGAGAAAACATTGTATTTTACTTCAGATATGCCAGGTACTTTAGGAGATACAGATATTTTTAAAGTTCAGGTTAATCAAAGTGGATTTGGAAATCCAGAAAATTTAGGACCAAAAATTAACTCTACTGCTAAAGATTGGTTTCCGTTTATTGATGGAGATGTTTTATATTTCTCTTCAGATAGATGGGGCGGAAAAGGAGGTACTGATATTTATGCTACAAGATTAGAAGGCTTTACTCCCAATCCGATAAATTTAAATGCACCAATTAATGGTTCTGGTGACGATTATGCTTTTATTATCAATAGTGAAACTAGAAAAGGTTATTTCTCTTCTAATAGAGAAGGTGGTAAAGGTGGCGATGATATATATTCATTTATTGAGGAAGAACCGGTAGAGTTCAAATGCCTTCAAGTTGTTATGGGTGAAGTTAGAGATAGAAATACAACTGATTTATTACCGGGAACAGAAGTAGTTTTAAGTGATAAAGATGATAATGTAATCGGAACAGTTATAACAAAAGAAGATGCTACTTTTTCTTTTGAAATTAGTTGTGAAACTGAATATAAATTAGTTGGTAAAAAAATCAATTTTACAGCACAAACAAAAACGTTTACAACTTCTAATGAAGCTGATATTGAACTTAAACTATTAATATTACTTGGTAAAGGTGATATTGATTTTATAGTTGATGCTGATGGTAATCAATCGCAAACTCATGACGAAAAAGAAGACGTTAAGCCGGAAGGTTTACCTGATGTACTTCCTGAAGAAATCGTTAAACTTAGATCTAGTACTTATGCAGTAAATATAGATCCAATATATTTTGACTTTAACTCGTCCTATTTAAATAAACGGGCAAAGGATGAATTAGAAAAAGTAGTTGATTTAATGAATAAATACCCGAAAATGATTATTGAATCAGCTTCTCATACTGATTCAAGAGGTCCGGATGGAATTAATATGTGGTTGTCAGATAGAAGGGCAAAAAGAACAGTTGAATATATTATTGGAAGAGGTATAGATCCTAGTAGAATAACTGGTAAAGGTTACGGAGCAACACAATTAATTAATCAATGTATTAAAGGTGTTGAATGTACAGATGCTCAGCATGAAAAAAATAGACGATCGGAATTTGTGATTATTAGAATGTAATAAAACCAAAATCAAGTAACTAACCATAGAAACCTTCGTCATATACGAGGGTTTTTTTTGTAATAAAGATTGTCAATGTGAATTCGACATGATAATAGCAAATTTGTATTCTTGTTCAGTTAGGAACGTTCAAAAAAAGGATATCCCATTAACCTACCTTTTAAAGATAGCACAACACTTCTCATTTCAAAACATGCATATTACTGATAATCAGCAAGTTTTAATCGATCGTTTGTTATACTAATATGTTCAATATAACGTTTGATTATCATACCCAAAACCCAATTATGAAATTATTTATTAGATTTTTATTTATTCTTAGTATAATAAATTTAAATGCACAAATAGAACAAACAGAGCCCGTTACTGAATCTTCAGTTAGAACCCAATGCTATCAAGTTGTTAAAGGAGAAGTGAGAGATAGAAATACTTCCGAATTATTGCCGGGTGCAGAAGTTATACTTAGTGATAACGAAGGCAATGTATTAGAAACTCAACTTGTAAAAGAGGATGCTGCTTTTTCTTTTGAAGTAAATTGTACAACAATATATAAACTTGAAGGTAAAAGAGCAGATTTCACACCAGAGTCAACAAGCTTTACAACTACTAATGAAGCTAATAAAGAATTAAAACTGTTAATATCATTAGGGAAAGGAGATATTAACTTTCTTATCTACTCTAAAGCTGATAAAAAAGAGGAGAAAGTAGCTGAAAAAGTAGATGAAAAAATAGAAGAAATTGTGCAGACGAAATTACCTGATGCATTACCAGATGAATCTGTAAAAACAACTATTGATAAACAATTGAATCCAGTTTATTTTGATTATGATTCGTCTTATTTATCTAAAGAAGCCAAAGTTGAATTGCAAGAAATAGTTGATTTAATGAAAGAATACCCTAGAATGATTATCCAATGTGAGGCGCATACAGATTCTAAAGGCCCGGATACGTATAATACATGGATGGCTGATAGAAGGGCTAATAGAACCGTAGATTATATAATCAAAAAAGGGATTAATTCGAGTAGAATAAGTGGAAAGGGTTTTGGCGCCACTCAATTAGTTAATCACTGTAGTAAAGATGTTGCGTGTACAGAGGAGCAACAGGCTAAAAATCGAAGAACAGAATTTGTAATAATTAAAAGATAATATTTTATAGTTAAAATTGGTATTATTATATTTGGTATAGCATTTGCTTACTATAAATAAAAAACAATATTATAATGAGATTTTTACTCACTTCATTTTTTATTTTACACTTATTCTCATTAAATGCCCAGATAGAAAGAGCAGATTCTATAAAGGCTGCAGAATACAGTGTTAAAAACTTAAGTGCCAATACTAAATATAGTGATTTTGGTACTACCTACATGGGAAAAGATAAAATTGTCTTTTCTTCTTCTAGAAAAAAAAGTGGTATTTCTAATAAAAAATGGAAAGATAATGATCAACCTTTTTTAGACCTTTATGTAGGTAACGTAACTGAAAGTGGAGAGATTAAAAATGTAAAATCTTTTTCAAGTGATGTGAACTCAAAGTATCACGATGCATTTGTGACGTTTTCGCCAGATTTAAAAGAAGTTTATTTTACATCTAACAATTATCTAAAAGGAAAACTAAAATCAGTAAACATTAAAATATTTAGAGCAACTATTGCTGATAATGGTGAATGGAAAGATTTTACTTCTTTACCATTTAATAGTGATGACTATGACACTGGTCACCCTATATTAAGCGAAGATGGTAAAAAATTATATTTTGTTTCTAATATGCCCGGCACATTAGGCGATAAGGATATTTTTGTAGTTGAAGTGAATAATGGCCATTACGGGAAACCTATTAATTTAGGACCTACAATTAACTCTACATCGAAAGAATATACACCATATATAGATGGCGATATTATCTATTTTTCATCTAATAGAAAAGGTGGTAAAGGTGGTTTTGATATATATATGGCAAAAATAGATGGCTCAATTCCTAAGCCCATTAATCTAGGAGAACCCATGAATAGTAAAGGTGATGATTTTTCCTTTATTATAGATAACGCCAAATTAAAAGGGTATTTTTCTTCAAATAGAGAAAGAGGTGAAGGCGATGATGATATTTATTCTTTTGTACAAAAAACAACTATTCCTATCTGCGATCAGGTTATTACAGGAGTTGTAAAAGATAAATTAAATAGATATGTAGTTCCTAATGCATTTGTATCGTTAATTGATGCAAGCGGTAATAGATTAAGAAGGGTAGAAACGAAATTTGATGGGTCATTTTATTTTAGTTTAGATTGTGCAACTACTTATACTTTAGAAGTAAGTAAGGATGGGTATTTTGACACTACAACCGCGTTAAATACCTCTAGTGTTAACGGATTTAAAAATGACGAAACTATAATTATTGAAGAAAAAGAATTTTTCACTAGAAATGGTAAAGAATTGCTATATGTAGAGAATATAAGTTTTGAATTAAATAAATCTACTATTAAAAAGGAATCTAAAAAAGCATTAGACAAAGTGCTTAGATTAATGAAGAAGTATCCTAAAATGGAGATTGATTTTGGTGCGCATACAGATGCTCGTGGAGGTGATACTTATAATTTAAACCTTTCTGAAAGTAGGGCAGTAGAAACAGTTGAATATTTAATTGCTCAAGGCCTAGATTCTAATAGAATATCAGGTAAAGGACATGGTGAGAAAGAATTACTGAACAAATGTGCAAATAACGTTAAATGTACTGATTTGGAGCATGGAATAAATAAACGAACCGAATTTGTAGTTATAAAGAAGGAGTAAATTAGAAATCAGATTATACCAGATTATATTTTATAAAGCATCCCCCTTTGGTGAGATGCTTTTTTACGTTCTAAACCCTATAATTTTCAATAAAATATGTAATTTCGCGAATCGAAAGAATTTAAAGAACCGATGAGCATCAAATTTAGAGAATATAAGGGCTTAGACCTTACAAAGGTAGCTGATGAAACTTTACAGTTTTGGGAGGAACATGATGTATTCGAAAAGAGTATAACTTCACGTGATAAAAACAAACCATTTGTCTTTTATGAAGGGCCACCTTCTGCAAATGGCTTACCTGGAATTCACCATGTAATGGCACGTGCTATTAAAGACATTTTTTGCCGTTATAAAACATTACAAGGTTATCAAGTAAAACGTAAAGCCGGATGGGATACACATGGGTTACCAATTGAATTGGGTGTTGAAAAAGAATTAGGTATTACTAAAGAAGATATTGGCACAAAAATTTCGATAGAAGCATATAATGAAGCTTGTAAAAAAGCGGTGATGCGTTATACCGATGTTTGGGAAGAATTGACTCGTAAAATGGGTCATTGGGTTGATATGAACGACCCTTACGTAACTTATAAACCAAAATATATAGAAACGGTTTGGTGGTTATTAAAACAGATCTATAATAAAGGATTACTTTATAAAGGATATACCATTCAGCCGTATTCACCAAAAGCGGGTACAGGTTTAAGTTCTCATGAATTAAACCAACCTGGCACTTATCAAGATATTACAGATACTACAGTGGTTGCTCAGTTTAAAGCAGTTGAAGAAACATTACCAAAGTTTTTACAAGATTTTGAGAATGTTCACTTTTTAGCCTGGACTACCACACCCTGGACACTACCTAGTAATACAGCCTTGACTGTAGGAAATAAAATTGACTATGTTTTAGTATCTACCTTTAATCAATATACATTTGAACCCTCTAATGTAATTCTGGCTAAAAAATTGGTTGCTAATCAATTTTCTGGTAAGTTTTATGAAGTTGAGTCGGTTAATGAATTAATTGCTTTTGCGGAAGGTGATAAAAAAATTCCTTTTACAGTGCTGAGCGAGTTCAAAGGAAAAAATTTGGTTGGTATTAAGTACGAACAATTATTAGATTACGCTTTACCTTATCAGAATCCGGAAAATGCATTTAGAATTATTGCAGGAGATTTTGTGACTACCGAAGATGGTACGGGTATTGTACATACGGCACCTACTTTTGGTGCAGATGATGCTATGGTGGCAAAACAGGCAACTCCTGAAGTACCACCATTATTAGTACTAGATAAAAATGACATTCCTGTTCCTTTAGTCGATCTACAAGGGAGATTTAGATCGGAAATGAAAGAATTAGCAGGTAAATACGTAAAAAATGAATATTATGATGAAGGGAAAGCTCCTGAACGTTCGGTCGATGTAGAACTTGCTATCAAACTAAAAGAAGAAAATAAAGCATTTAAAGTAGAAAAATATAAACATAGTTATCCTAATTGTTGGAGAACTGATAAGCCCATTTTATACTATCCACTAGACTCTTGGTTTGTAAAAGTTACAGACAAGAGAGATAGAATGTTTGAATTGAATGAAACGATCAATTGGAAACCTAAATCTACTGGTACTGGCCGATTTGGAAATTGGTTAAAAAATGCCAACGATTGGAACTTATCCCGTTCTCGTTTCTGGGGTATTCCGTTGCCTATCTGGCGTACTGAAGATGGTACTGAAGAAATTATCATTGGTTCTGTTGAAGAGTTAAAAAGTGAAATGCATCTTGCCATTCAAGCCAATTATATGGAGGCAGATGTATTTGCCGATTTTGAAATTGGCAATATGAGTGAAGATAACTATGATAAAATAGATCTACACAAAAATATAGTTGATAAAATTGTCTTAGTTTCTCCATCAGGGAAACCAATGAAGCGTGAATCAGATCTGATAGATGTTTGGTTTGATTCTGGATCTATGCCTTATGCGCAATGGCATTATCCGTTTGAGAATAAAGAATTGATCGATGAAAATAAATTCTTTCCAGCCGATTTTATTGCCGAGGGTGTTGATCAAACCAGAGGGTGGTTTTATACACAGCATGTTATTGGAACCTTGGTTTTTGACTCAGTAGCCTATAAAAATGTGATTTCTAACGGATTGGTTTTAGACAAAGAAGGAAAAAAAATGTCCAAACGATTGGGCAATGCTGCAGACCCATTTGAAACAATGAAAACATATGGTGCCGATGCAACACGTTGGTACATGATTGCTAATGCAAATCCATGGGATAATTTAAAATTTGATATAGAAGGAATAGCAGAGGTGAGACGTAAATTCTTCGGAACTTTATACAATACCTATTCATTCTTTACGCTATATGCCAATATTGATAAATTTTCTTACGCTGAGGCTGATATTCCTATTGAAAATCGCCCTGAGATAGATCGATGGATTTTATCAGAATTGAATACATTAATTAAAAATGTGGCAATATATTATGATGATTATGAACCGACAAAAGTTGCTAGAGCTATTCAGAATTTTGTTACCGAAAATTTAAGTAATTGGTTTGTAAGATTGAGTAGAAGACGTTTTTGGAAAGGAGACTATGGCCAGGATAAGATTTCTGCATACCAAACATTGTATACCTGTATGCTAAATGTTGCGAAGTTAGGTTCACCAATTGCACCATTTTTTATGGATCAATTATACAGAGATTTAACACAGGCTTCATCCATTAAACACGACGAATCTGTACATTTAACAGCATTTCCAACATACGAAAATGCACTTGTTGACGTTTCATTAGAGCGTAAAATGCAAAAAGCTCAAGCAATATCTTCAATGACATTGTCGTTGCGTAAAAAGGAAATGATCAAAGTACGTCAACCTTTACAACGTATAATGATACCGGTGTTAGATAATCAAGATAAGGAAGATATTGGAGCGATTGCTGACTTAATTAAAGCAGAAGTTAATGTAAAAGAAATTGAGTTGATTGATGACGCTTCAGGAATATTGGTAAAGAATATTAAACCAAATTTTAAGGTGCTCGGACCTAAATTTGGAAAGGATATGCGATTCGTTGCAGCTGAAATTGAAAAATTGTCGCAAGAAGATATTAACAATATTGAAAAAGAAGGGGTTTTATCATTTGAAATTAATGGTAAAAATAGTACATTGACCCTCGAAGAAGTAGAAATTACTTCACAAGATATTGAAGGATGGTTGGTAACAAATCAAGGCAATTTAACAGTAGCTTTAGACGTTACCATATCAGACGAATTGCGTAAAGAAGGCATAGCTAGAGAGTTGGTAAATAGAATCCAGAATTTACGTAAAGAATCGGGCTTAGATGTTACCGATAAAATAAAATTAAAAATACAAAAAGATGGGATTGTAGATAATGCAATTCTTGATAATGAAACTTATATTAAAAACGAAACCCTAACAACTCAATTGATGTTAGAAGATGAAGTAAAAAACGGTATAGAAATTGCTTTTGATGAAGTGAATACCAAATTATTAATTGAAAAAATTTAAAGAATGACTGAGAATAAAATAAAATATACAGATAAAGAATTACAAGAATTCAAAGAGATAATCTTGAAAAAAATTGAAATAGCAAATGAAGATTTGATATTGATAAGGAGTGCATATATGAATAATAGTAATAATGGTACAGATGACACTTCACCAACATTCAAAGCTTTTGAAGAAGGCTCTGAAACTATGTCTAAAGAATCAAATGTGAAATTAGCTATCCGTCAGGAAAAGTTTATTAGAGATTTGCAAAATGCATTGCTACGAATTGAAAATAAAAACTATGGTATCTGTCGTGTAACAGGTAAGCTAATTCAAAAGGAAAGATTGAAATTAGTACCTCATGCTACTTTGAGTATAGAGGCAAAAAGAATGCAACAATAAAATTATAAAAAGCTTTCTCCTGAAACTTCGCGACGGAAGCTTTTTATTTTTAAATATTTAGACTTCCCCTAGTGGTATTTTATGTTAACCTTCGTTATCTTGATTAATACAATCCAATCAAATATTTTTCTAAAACCTATCCTAAACCAATAATAATATTATTTTTGTTGAACTAATAAAACCAATCAGATTTCTAAATGAAGAAAGCTATTTTAATCATTATAATTATACTTTTTCTAGATCAATTTAGTAAGATCTGGTTGAAAACACATTTCGTTTTAGGAGAAGAGATTAAAGTATTAGGCTTAGATTGGTTTCGCATCCATTTTTTAGAGAATTATGGAATGGCTTGGGGAACTGAATTCGGCGGAAAAAATGGCAAGTTATTTTTAACATTTTTTCGTTTAATAGCAATTGTTGGTATTGGTTATTGGTTACACACGGCTGTAAAAAGCAAAGCACATAAAATTTTAGTAATAGCGATAGCATTAATTTTTGCTGGTGCCTTGGGTAATATTTTTGATTCAGTTTTTTACGGAGTTATTTTTGGTGATAGTAGTGGCTCAATTGCTACTTTTTTACCACAAGGTGGTGGATATAGTTCATTTTTTCATGGTAAAGTAGTTGACTTGTTCTACTTTCCTATTATTGATAATGCTGAGTTACCTTCTTGGATACCAACGATTAATTTTATTTGGCCAGATTGGTTACCATTTATAGGGGGTAGAAACTTCTCTTTATTCGTCGACAGACATTTCACTTTTTTTCAATACGTATTTAACGTTGCGGATGCAGCAATTACCACAGGCGTAAGTTTGTTGTTGATATTTAATAAAAAAGCCTTCCCTAAAAAAGAAGAAGAACCTACAGATCATATTGTACCACCTGTTGTGGTACATCATTATGAAAAACCAAAGGCTTAAATTGTGATGAGAAGTTTATTTCCTTAACTTCGCTTAATGCTAAGTCCTGAGTTAGAATTACAACTAAAAACACTACCTAAACAGCCCGGAGTTTATCAATATTTTGATAAAGAAAATGTAATTTTATACATAGGAAAAGCTAAAAATTTAAAAAAAAGAGTTAGTTCCTATTTTACTAAAAATCATGAGTATGGTAAAACCAGGATTTTAGTTAAGAAAATAGCTTTTATAAAACATATTGTAGTTGCAACCGAAACAGATGCATTATTATTAGAAAATAACCTTATTAAAAAGTACCAACCTCGCTATAATGTGATGTTGAAAGATGACAAAACTTACCCTTGGATATGTATTAAAAAAGAAGCTTTTCCTAGAATATTTTTAACTAGAAAAGTTATTAAAGACGGTTCTGAATATTTCGGGCCATATACTTCTATAAGAACTGCTAAAGCATTATTATCTTTAATTAAAGAATTATATCCATTACGAACATGTGCATACGATCTCTCTGAAAAAAACATCCAAAATAAAAAGTATAAGGTGTGCCTAGAGTATCATATTAAAAATTGTAAAGGTGCTTGTGAAAGCTTACAAACCGAAAATGACTATTTAGACGATATTAAAGAAATTAGAAACATTATTAAAGGGAATTTTAAGAACTCATTACAGAAATTCAACGATCTAATGTTTGGGTTTGCCAATAATACTGAGTTTGAAGAAGCACAAAAAATAAAAGAGAAAATAGAATTGTTAGCTAACTATCAATCAAAATCTACAGTTGTTAATCCGTCAATTAGCAATGTTGACGTATTTTCTATACTTTCTGATGAAAGTTTTGCATATGTTAACTTTTTTAAAATTAATAATGGGGCAATCATTCAATCACATACCACAGAAATTAAAAAGAAATTGGATGAAGATGATAAGCATTTATTAGAACTTTCTATTGTAGAAATTCGACAACGTTTTAATTCGCAATCAAATGAAATTTATGTACCTTTTATAGTAAATGTTGGTGATGCTGTTACAGTTACAGTACCAATATTGGGCGATAAGAAACGAATTGTAGAATTATCATTGCGCAATGCAAAATATTATAGACAAGAACGCTTCAAACAAATAAAAATAGTAGATCCTGATCGTCATACAAATCGAATCATGGCACAGATGAAAAAAGATTTACGATTGTCCGTTGAGCCTAGATATATAGAATGTTTTGATAATTCTAATATACAAGGTACACATCCGGTGGCGGCTTGTGTGGTTTTTAAAAATGGGAAACCTAGCAAAAAGGATTACCGCCATTTTAATATAAAAACTGTTGAGGGCCCTGATGATTTTGGTTCTATGGAAGAAGTAGTACATAGGCGTTATAAAAGGTTATTAAGTGAAGGTCAAGACTTACCTCAGTTAATTGTCATTGATGGAGGTAAAGGTCAATTATCATCATCCTTAAAAAGTTTAGAAGTATTGGGTTTGCGGGGTAAGATTGCCATTATTGGTATTGCAAAAAGATTAGAAGAAATTTATTATCCAGATGATTCGATTCCCTTATATTTAGATAAAAAATCAGAATCGTTGAAAATTATTCAGCAATTACGTAATGAGGCTCATCGTTTTGCTATTACTTTTCATAGAAATAAGCGAAGCAAAAGCGCAATTCAGACCGAATTAGAATTAATATCCGGTATTGGTAAGCAAACAGTAGTGACCTTATTAAAGCATTTTAAGTCGGCAAAAAGAGTTGCCAATGCGTCGAATGATGAATTAGAAAAAATAATAGGTCTTTCTCGCGCAACTAAAGTGTATAATCATTATCATAATAAAGAGAAATCGTAACCAAACAATGTTAAGAAACCTTCTTATACTTATCATATTACTGCAAGGGCAAAACATGTTTTCGCAAGATACCATTACACAAAAAAAAGATGTAAAAGTTGGTTTGGTATTAAGTGGCGGCGGTGCAAAAGGGTTTGCATATGTTGGCGTATTAAAGGTTTTAGAGGAAGCTGGCGTACGTTTAGATTATATTGGAGGAACTAGTATGGGTGCAATTATCGGTGCTCTGTATGCCTCAGGATATAATGCCAATGAATTAGATTCCATAATGAATTCGTATAATTTTATCGAGTTAATGCAAGATAAATTACCACGTAAATCTAAATCTGTTTATCAAAAAGAAAATACTGAAAAATATGCGTTGACTTTACCTTTAAAGAATGGAAAAGTAGCATTGCCTTCTGCGCTTTCGAAAGGTCAGAACGTTTTTAATATGTTGTCTGAGTTGACTGAACATGTTCATGATGTTGATGATTTTACAAAACTACCAATTCCTTTTTTCTGCGTTGCAACCAATTTAGAAAATGGAGAACAAGAAGTTTTGGAAACGGGTTTTTTACCTGAAGTAATTAGAGCCAGTGGATCTTTTCCAACCCTTTTAGATCCAGTTGAAATTGATGGTAAACTTTTAACTGATGGTGGTGTGGTAAATAATTTTCCGGTTGATATAATGAGGCAAAAAGATGTTGATATTATTATTGGCATAGATGTTCAGGATAATTTAAAAGATAAAGAAGAATTGAATTCTGCTCCGAATATATTAATGCAAATCGTAAATTTTCAAATGTACGATGGGGCAGCACTTAAATTAAAGGATGTAGATCTCTATATGCATCCTGATATCAGCGATTATACCGTGGTATCATTTGACCTTACCAAAGAGATTATTGATAAAGGTGAAGAAGTTGCTCGAAAACAAATAAGAGCTTTACAAGAAATTTCAGAAAGACAGGTAAAGAATAAAACCTCAGACGTTAAAAAAGCAAAGTTTTTAAAAAAAGAGATGTTATTTGTTAGTGATATCAAAATATCAGGAAATAAGAACTATACAAAAGAATATATTTTAGACAAAATTGACATTAGTGAGACGGGCTATATCACACATAAAAAATTTATAGAAGGTATTAATAGTTTATCGGCTACCGGTAATTTTAAGAGTATTTATTACAAATTTGTGCAACGATCAAAAGGTACCGAGATACATCTAAAATTAATAGAAGAAGAAGTAATTACTTTTTTACAGTTAAGTGCTCATTTTGATGACTTATTTAAAACTGGAGTACTGCTAAATATGACTTCTAAACATTTATTAATTAAAAACGATGTTATTTCAGCCGACCTTATTTTAGGTGATAATGTTAGATACAATTTTGATTATTTTATAGACAATGGCTTTCATTGGAGTTATGGTATTAATTCTAGTTATAACACATTCGATAAGGCTATTTTACGAAGCACATTTGATGAATTGCCTATAACAGAAATTGATAATAAGACAACAACAAAATACTTTGATTTTACTACACAATTATTTGTACAGACGTCTTTTACAAATTCATTTGCGCTAAGATTAGGGGCTGAAAGTAAATATCTCAGAATTTTCACCGAAGACATTACAAATAATGAAACAATAAGGAATTTTTATGATAATAATACTTATGTAAATGCTTTCGCTGAAATAAAAGTTGACACCTACGATAAGAGCCTTTTTCCTAAAAAAGGATTTTATTTAGATGTAAACTATAAAGGTTATTTATATTCATCTAATAATTTTCAATTAGCAAGTGAATTTAACCCTTTCACTCAACTTAAAGGAAAGTTAGGTCTGGCATATACTATTAGAGATAGATTTACAACGCAATTAACATCTGAAGCCGGTGTGACTATTGGGGAAAATGACAATAAAGTACATAATTTTCATTTGGGCGGATACAATGAGAATTTTATCAATAATTTCACTAGTTTTTACGGATACGATGTAGGAGGTCTTAGTGAGAGTGCTTTTTTGAAGTCAACACTAACATTCAGATATGAATTATTTGAAAAAAACCATCTTTCATTTGCCGCCAATGCTGCAAGGGTGGATAATGATATTTTTAATGGTGGTGACATTTTTGAAGATACTAAATTAGGGTATGCCGCAGGTTATGGTATAGAATCTATTGTAGGACCAATTGAAATAAAATATACTTGGTCACCAGATACAAGTCAGAATATTTGGTTTTTCAATATCGGATTTTGGTTCTAGATTAAAAGAACACCTCAGACTCTGTGCCTGAGGTATCCATAAAATTCTAGCATATATATCTATTTACTATGAACAACTTTCGGTTTAAGAAATTTCCTTTTCAAGTTAGTTGTTATACTTATTAGAACAGGAACTATTATCAAAGTTAAAAAAGTAGCAAAGGTTAGTCCAAAAATAATTGTCCATGACATAGGTCCCCAAAAGGCAACATTTTCACCTCCAATATAAAATTGAGGGTCAAACTCTGTGAACAAAGTCATAAAATTTATATTTATACCAATGGCTAGCGGCAATAAACCTAAAATGGTTGTAATTGCAGTTAGTAAAACGGGTCTTAAACGAGTTTTACCTCCTTCAATAATACTTTCATATATTAATTCTTTGCTAAAAGAATTCTCTGGCATACCATATTCTAATCGTTTACGCTGCATAATTAAATAGGTATAATCAATAAGTACTATGGCATTATTAACTACAATACCAGCTAATGAAATAATACCGATCATAGTCATCATAATTACAAATTCCATTCTGAAGATTATTAAACCAAGTAATACTCCAATTAAACTTAATAAAACGGACAACGAAATTATAATAGGGGTTGAAGTTGAATTGAATTGACCAACGAGGATTAGAAAAATTAGAAATAACGCAATCAGTAAGGCTTTGCTTAGGAATGCCATTTCTTCGGCTTGTTGTTCTTGTTCTCCTGTAAAAGAGATTGTGATTCCCTTAGGCAAATTGTAAGTTTCTAATGTTTTTTTAATTTGATCATTAATTTCGGTTGCATTGTAATTTTCTAAAACATTTGAAAAAACAGTAATTACTCTATTTAAATCTTTACGTTTTACAGCACTAAAGGTTGATGAAGTTTCAGTGTGGGCAACTGCCGAAATCGGAATTTGAACAATTTTGCCACTACTTTGATCTCTAAATGTGATTTTTTGATTTATTAGTGCATCTTTATTATAACGATACTTATCCATTAATCTAATATTAATGGGATAATCGTCTTCACCATCTTTAAATGTAGAAACTTCTTTTCCAAATAAAGATGTTCTTAAAGCGTCACCAATTTGTCCGGTTGAAACATTCAATCGCCGTGCTTTTTGCCTGTCAATTACAATCGGAAGTTCGGGTTTACCTTGTTCAACATCTAATTTTAAATCTTCAATACCTAAGATATTCGCATTGTTAATAAACTGCCTGATATCATCTGCAGTATAGAGCAATTCATCATAATCTTCACCTGCAATTTCAAGATTAATTGGAGCACCTGCAGGAGGACCATCAGAAGGACGGTCAACTGTTATATTTATCCCTGGGAAACCATAGAGTAATTCTCTAATTTCAATTAAAACATCGTTTGTATCCATGCCATCACGCTCAATAAATTTTACAAAATCTACGGTGATTCGAGCCTTATTTGGGGTTGTGCCTCCTTGTTGGCCTTGATTCGGATCGCTTGTACCTTCACCAACTTGACCAATTACTGATGTTATTAAGAAATTAGTACCATCTATTTCATATTTTTTTAAATGATTTTGAATCTTATCCTCAATTTCTTTCGAAAGCTTATTGGTTACTTCTATATCAGTTCCAATAGGATATTCTAAATAAACATATACTTGTTTTGGAGGGGTTTCAGGAAAGAAAAGCACTTTTGGTGGAAACATGCCGAAGAGCATAAATGATAAAATCAATAGTCCAAAAGTTCCTAAAAAGAATAGTCTGGGCCTTTTACCATGCAGTGCAAATTTTAGATTTCGTTCGTAAATATTTTCTAATCGTGGTAATAATTTATTCTGAAACCATAATGTGGCTGGCGTTAGAAGTTTTGTATTAATCACTTTAAGGAAGCCAGCTAATACCAATAATAGTCCGATAGCATTTAAAGCTTTAATTTTTAACATTAATCCACCAACTATAAATAAGACTCCTACAAAAAATAGTAGGATACTGTACTTTAAAATTCTTTTAAAATCAACTTCATCTTCCTTAACTTTCATGTAAACTGAAGTTAACATTGGGTTGATGACCAATGCCACAAATAATGATGAACCCAAAACAATTATTAATGTAATAGGTAAAAAACGCATAAATTCCCCCATCATTCCCGGCCAAAAGGCTAAGGGTAAAAAAGCTGCTAAGGTTGTTGCAGTGGAAGCAATAATAGGCATGGCTACTTCACCAACACCATATTTGGCAGCATCAAATTTTGAATACCCTTGATCCAATAATCTATAAATATTTTCAACGACTACAATGCCATTGTCAACCAACATACCTAAAGCCAGTACTAACGAAAACAGCACCATCATATTTAATGTTACTCCTAAAAAGCTGAGTACAATGAATGAGATAAACATTGACATTGGTATAGCTACTCCTACAAAAAGGGCATTTCTTACACCTAAAAAGAAAAGCAATACAAGCACTACCAAAATAACCCCTAAAATGATGCTGTTCTCTAAATCTGCGACCATTGTTTTAGTATCATTGGTCATATCATTGGTTTTCGAAATATATAGATTTGAAGGGAAATATAATTTCGCTGCATTTGCAATAATTGTGTCAATTTGAGTTGAAGCATTAATTAAATTTTCACCACCTCTTTTAGTAACATCCAACATTACAACGGGTTGTGAAAATTCACGGGCATAGCTTTCTTTTTCCTGCTCTGCAAATTTAACTACTGCAATATCTCTTAAGTAAACAATATTTCCGTTTTCTTGCTTTACAATTATGTTTTCAATTTCTTTGGCCGATTTAAATTCACCTATAACACGTACATTTCTTCGCAATCCGTTTTCCAATAGATCGCCGCCTGAAACCGTCATATTTTCATTTTGTATGGCGCCCGCAATATCATTAAAACTAATCTGGGAAATTTGCATTTTATACAAATCAATGCTGATTTCCATCTCTTTATCTTGAATGCCCCTAATATCAACTTTAGAAATTTCAGGAACTGTTTCAATTTCATCTTCCAAATATTCTCCATATTCTTTAAGCTGGTCCATAGAAAAATCACCCGATAAATTAATATTCATTATGGGCATTAATTCGGCAAAATTTAGTTCTTGAACCGTTGGATCTGCAGGTAGATCTTTTGGAAAATCTTTATCAGACATAGCTGCATCAACTTCATCTTTTACCTTTCGCAATGCTTCTGTTGGGGTAACACTAAAATCGAACTTAACCTGTATGGAAGAAAATCCTTCTATGGATGTGGAAACGATCTCATCCACGCCTGAAATACCATTTATTTCTTTTTCCAATGGACGGGTAATTAGTTTTTCAATGTCAAGAGCTGAGTTGCCAGGATAAGGTGTAGCAATATAAATTTCAGGCATAACAATTTCAGGGAATGCTTCCCTTGGCATGCTTTGGTATGAAAAAATACCAGCCAAAAATATCATAACAATTAAGACAAACACGGTCATCTTATTTTGAATGGACCAAGTTGATAGTTTGAATTCTTTTAACACTTTATTCATATTAATTCTATTCTAAAGATTTACTGGTTTAATTATTAGTGATATTAACAGACTCACCCGCCTTTACCAGCCTAGCGCCAGCATTTACCAAAGTGTCATTTTCGGCTAATCCATCACTTACATAAACTTCATGATTATATTCGTTACCAATAGTGATCAATTTTTTTACTACTTTTTTTTCATTATCAGTGGTTTCAATAGTAAAAACAAAATTATTTCCGTTTTGATCTTGTTGAATTAAAGTAGATAGGATAATAATACCATCAGCTTTGAAATCCAATATTTTTAAATCAGCTAATAAATTAGGTTTAATCATATTATCTTTATTAGGAATATTGATCCTCGTTTTAAAACTTCGATTATCCGGATTTATAAAATTACCGATTTGAGCAATTTTGGAATGAATTTCTTTATTGATTGATGGGAAAAATAAAGTAGCTTCGGTTCCGGTTTTAACAATAGGTAAGTAAGTTTCGGTGACATCTGCTTCTACATATACTTTATTCAAATTTATCAAACGTACTATAGGTGTTTGAGGACTGGTTAATTCTCCGTTTTTTGGAAAAATTTCATCAACAATACCACTAAACGGTGCAATAATTTTCATTTTACGAGCTTGTGTTCTTAGTGTTGCCAAATTATTTTCCAAGCTTTCTTTTTGGGCTTTTGCTTGAAGGTACTGCATTTCAGAACCTATTTTTTGTTCCCAAAGACGTTCTTGTCTCTCAAAAGTTGTCTTGGCTAGCATTAGTTGAGTGTTAAGCTCTGCAATGCTATTTTTAACAGAAGAATCATCTAATTGAACTAATGTTTGCCCTAAAGAAACCCGTTGACCTTCTTTAACATAAATGGCTTTGATGGTTCCTCCTAATTCAGGTTTTATTTCAATATTTTTGTCCGCTTTTACAACTCCTTGAATTTCAACATAATGTTTAAAAGTTCCTTTTCTTACAGGTAAAATTGTTACCAATTGTAATTTTTTACTGGTGTCTAATTTAGAAAGTTCTTGTTCAATTGTTTTAAGTTCTTTGTTTAAACTATCTATTTTAGATGCAAGAGCTAATTTTTGAGTATTAAGATCTTCTAAAGAAGATTTTTTGACTGCTTCACCACATGAAACGGTTATTGATATAGCAATAAGAAGTGTTAGTATTTTTTTCATTTTTAAAGTTTTTCAATT
>JGI24023J19991_10000593_pt1 | contig 28118 bp, 25 predicted proteins | sample Cruoilmetagenom1_FD_19991 | JGI IMG/M metagenome (IMG submission 19991) | reverse complement strand
AAAAGAATGCTTCTCCCCTGACCTCCAGTTTTAATCTGGCGCCAGTGACCGAACCGTTCATCAAGACCCGCGTTAAGGTAGCTAAGACCTCCAGCGTGATAGCGGTGGTGAAATCGGGTGGCAAGCTCTACAGTGCAGGCCGCGAAGTTAAAGTCACTATCGGTGGTTGCGGCGGTTAACGCGACCACGGGATTAAATGTAAAGAATAGCGAGGTATAAAAATGGCTGCAAATACAATACGACCACGTGCCTGGGTTGATGGCGACGTTGCTTCACTGAAGATGTTACTCACTCACCCAATGGAAACCGGTTTACGCAAAGACAAAAAAACAGGCAAGGTGATTCCTGCGCATTATATCGAAACGGTTAAAGTTGAGGTTAATGGCAAGCTGGTGCTTGATGCTTTATTGGGTCCTGCAGTATCAAAAAATCCCTTTATTCAATGTAAATTCAAGGGTGCCAAGTCGGGTGATGGAATGAAAATCACCTGGAAAGACAACAAAGGTGATTCCGATAGCAAGGAAGTTAAAATCGGTTAAAAGGCATAGCTGTTGTCGCTTTAATGTTGTATAAAGCCGCTGTAACTCCATAGAATGATGATTATGGAATGCAGCGGCTTTTTTTGGGGTGTAAACATTGAACGATGATAGTAGGCTGATAAAGCGAGAACCGGACAATAAGGCCAATGCCTGCATCATCTGGTTACATGGACTGGGCGCTGATGGTAACGACTTTGCGTCTGTAGTGGATGCCCTGGACTTGCCAGCTGACCATGGTATAAGGTTCATCTTCCCTCACGCCCCTTACAGGCCGGTAACCATTAATGGCGGCATGACGATGCGTGCCTGGTACGATATTTTAAGCATCGACAGAAATATGCAAGAAGACGAAGAGGGGATACGCGAAACCCAGGTATTCATAGAAGGATTGCTAAAAGAACAAATCGACAAGGGCATTCCGGCCAGCAGGATGATGCTGGTCGGTTTCTCTCAGGGTGGCTGCATAGCCATCCACACCGGTTTGCGCTATCAGGAGCCACTGGCGGGTATCATGGGCCTGTCAACCTATTTACCCTTGCGCAATCATGTTGCAGGAGAAATGCAATCCTGCCAGAAACCGACACCGGTTATGATGATGCATGGTGTGCAGGACACGGTAGTGGATTACCAGTTTGGGCGGCTGTCTTATGACGCCTTGAAGGGCCTGGGCCTGCAAATCGACTGGCAGGAATACCCGATGGAGCATACAGTGTGCAATACGCAACTTCAGGATATAAGCCAATTTATTCATTCCTGCCTGCCATAATCAACCTGTAAAGTCGGGTAATTGATCTGAGTCAAAAAACCCATTGATATTGCACCTGGGCAAGCCCGTGCGATTGAAAGTTGGACATAGAACCACTACTATATAAGTATTCACTAATATATGAACAGCGGACAGCGATATGAATAAGTTTTTGTTATTTTTGCTAATTTTGCTGCAGTCGTCGGCCTGGGCCGAACCTGCGGGTGGTGAGCTATATGAGCAGCATTGTGCCATCTGCCATGGCGCGGATGGTAAAGGGGGCGTGGGCGTGCCTCTGGCCCTGGAAAGTTTCCTGGAAAGTGTTTCGGATGAATACCTGTCAAAGACAATCCACGTGGGGCGTCCGGGGCGAGTGATGCCTTCTTTCGCGGAGCTGAGTGAGAATGAAATTAATGCCATTGTGCAACATATCAGAGGGTGGTCAAAGAAAAAGGCGCCTGTGTATTCAAGCCAGCCAATTAGTGGAGATAAGGAAGAGGGTAGCCGTTTGTATCAGCAAAAGTGCGCTTCCTGTCATGGCGTCGATGCCCAGGGAGGCACCGGCACCGGTGTGACATTTTCGCGTCCTAGAGACCTCGCCATTATCGCACCCGCACTGGCGAATCATGGATTTCTGCAATCGGCAAGCGATGAGATGATCAAACAGACCCTGTTACATGGAAGAAAGGAGACGCCAATGATTTCATTTATTGAACAGGGGGTCACTGAGCGCCAGATTGATCATATCGTCGCCTATCTCCGTTCTTTGCAAGGCCATGCCACTAAAAAAACAGAGGGGAAAGCTTTACCCGCTTATTTAAAGTATGAATCTGAAGAGGATATAGAAGCCACGTTGGCCGCCCTGAAAAAAGCGGCTGTGGGTGCCAACTTCAGGATTATCAGGGAACAGTACCTGGAAGATGGGTATGTGGAAAAAGGGAAAGAGGATAAAAAGAAAATTATTCTCTATTTCTGTAATTTTAATATGCTGAATAAGGCGCTAGCGATTGATCCGAGGGTGGGTTTGTTTCTGCCATGCCGTGTCACCTTAATAGAAAAAGATAATAAGGTGAGTATGATTACCATCAATCCAGCAGCAATGAGTCAACGTTTTAATAATGATGAGCTTAATAAAATTTGTGAAGAGATGTCGGTCTTGTATGAAGAGATTCTAGAGGAGGCGGCGCTATGATGAGAGCACTAATAATGATATGGGTGCTGGTTCTTGTCATGCCGATCAGCCATGCCAGTGAACAGAATGTTTTGATGATACGCTCAAGCCAGCCATTTCCGGAAGCGATGACTACGCTGCAAAATGCCATCATTGATCGTAAGTACACTCTGTCACGTGTTCAGCGTATCGATGTCGGCCTGGAAAAAGCCGGCTACGAAACAGACCGTTATAGAATCGTGTTTTTTGGTAAGCTGGATGAGATCAAACCAATCACGGATAAGTATCCCGAAATGGCCGCCTTCCTGCCATTGAAAATGGTGTTGTTCTCTGAAGAAGAGGACACCATGTTGGTGGCGTTGAACCCTGTGCACCTTAGCCAGGTGGTGTCAGACGAGTCTTTAAAGCCGTTGTTTGCCCGATGGTTGCATGACGTCAAGGCCATTATGAATGACGTGAGGATTGGCGAGTAAAGAGTCTTTGAATCGAAAAGAGAATGTCTAATGCACGGTTTGTGAATAATAGTATGGCTGTGGTGACGGGAGCTGGAATTTAGTCTCCTTTCATACTGTAATACACTTGCACTATTTTCGACGAATTAGCTAACAGTCGTCTAGATTTCCTTGAGTGCCAGGTTTAGTTTTTCTTCTATGACTTTCTTTTGATTGAGTAGCTGCACTGTTTGTATGCGCTTGTATTTGCTGGGTTGTACATTGTTGTCGTCAATGTCGGTTATATAGATCGGGTAGCGCTCTCCGCCGTGACGTTTTTTTAATATATATCGAACCGCTTCACGAAGTACGTGAATGCCAAATTCCAGATTAGAGAATTCCTTATCGTGGCAGTACAGGTAAAAACTCTCGGTGTTTATGTTGGCAATATTGCCGATGACCTTGATGTCAAAGTAATTATGCTTGTTTGATATCCTGGGCTTGTCGTGAAGTTCTACAAAGTAACGCCCCTTGGGTGTTTTTCTGATAGGATAAAAATCGAACCAGATCTCCTTGTCGTCATCCATATCGGTGATGATATGCATATTATGACGCTTGATTGCGGCCTCAAAAAAATGTTGATAATGACCCAGCATGGTCGGAATGTCATGATAATCGATTTGTTGCGTATACAGAGACCCATATTCATCGAGTACATAGATATCTGCCTGTTTGTTTTTGTCCAGGTAGAATAACTGTATAATGCCCGGTTTATTATAGTTTTGTAAAAGTTTTAATATAACGTTGTCATTAGCATAGCGGTCAAAGTAATAGCCGCAAAATTCATCCTTGGTGCCGCCAAGTTCGTTCATTAGCTCTCTGTGATTTTCCAGGATGTCATATCGTGGCACATCATTTTCAATTTGAAATTGAACATGGTGGCGTTCAAATCTTAACAAGTACCTGCCATTGTCCGCTGGCCTGTCAATGTAAAAAAAAGAAATCAGGTCATCTAAAAGTGACTCAACCCGGCGTGTGATGGTCTCGCCGTATGAGGCAGCAAAGCAATAGGTTTTTGCCTTGATGGGTATCAAATTCCGCGTGACAGGCGTCCAGGAAAATAGGTCGGATATACATTCCAGTAGAGAAAATTTCCCCGTATATTGCTGTGTGAGAATTTCACCCCAACTGGTTACCAGTATGGAACTGCAGGACTTGATTAGGTTTTGCCATTTCCCGCCATAGCTGAAGGGGTCTGAGCGATTGCTGGTGAGCAGCAATCCCTGGCGTGTATGAGAAGATAGGGGATCGTGCCCCAGGTTAATAAAGATAGCAGCGTTGACGATGCTGGCCGGTTCCTTGAGTTGCTGCACGGTAGATCGTGCAATCTTTCCACCAGGGAAATGTTGCCAGAATTTATCGATCAGTTGTAAAAGCTCCTGGGATGACGTGTCATTGGCGGGATTGTGCAAGGTGATCAATGTGTCATTACCAAGAATACCGTTGAAATGTGCCCAGGCGACAATTTCAATCAGGTTCTGGCTGCGTTTAATCGGTGGTGCCTGGCGCAGGTTGTCTGGATCGTATGCATTGCGATACAGCAGCCAGGTAGGGTTGCCGTTTTGTATGATGCGTACAAAGATAAGGCGTTTTTCAGAAAGATCAATAGAAATGCCGGGATTGACCAGATCTACTTTTCCGGATTTTCTTTCATAGGTGCTGTAAAGCCTGCGTCCGAGAATGTTCAGGTCTTCCTGGCTTATGTTGGTTTTTTCGGTGTGTTGACGGGTCAGATCCGTCAGCATGCGATAAGAATGGGTCAACTCATTGACGAGGATGCTTCTTTCTTCCAGCACTCGGTCTATTTTCCATGTCTCCCGCGAATCCAGGAGTATGAGTTCATCATGTTGCCAGTTCCACTGAGTGGTCAGTTCTTTCATGATGCCGTGTGTGCGCGACTTTTCACCATAGGCGCTGCCGGTAAGCCATTCCTGTACCTTGAAGTAAAAACAGCGACGCGCGAGTTGTAGCCTCTCACTGGAGGATTGTCCCGATAGATAATGATAGAGCTTATTGATCATCAGGACATAGGAGTCCAGTTTGTCGATATTGGTTTCGCCTTCATAGATCTCACGTTTCAAATGGGTGCACAGTAATTCCGTGTTAGGGTATTCACTGGCGTAGGCCTCCATAAGCAGTAGCTTCAACATGGACTTGTAGGGTGAGTGGATGGCCTTGTTAAGTTGCCATAGTGCCGCACCATAAAATTCCGCAGCGGGAATGGATCTGATATCACCGAAGTCGATAATGTCATGCTCGGTAATAATCTTTTTGTCGAGCAGCATTTGTAAATGTTCGTAGTAATTATTTTCCTGTTCGGGTGGGACCAGCCACCAGGCAGGTATGCGCCCCCCCAGTAATAAACCTGAACGGTAAAACTCTTCGATCAGTAACAGGTGTTGCGCGCTACCACTGCTCTCCTCGGACATGTTTTCAATCTGGCCTTCGCGTATGGATTCCGGTGTGAGCATAAAAAAGTTGGCTTCCAGGTCAAGCGTTGCAGCCCAATCACTGAGTGCCTGGCATTTACTCTGTAATAATTTAAGGCCATCATCACTAATGTCGGGTCGGTGACACACCCAGATGTCGAGGTCACTGTGATCGGTGTAGGCTATCGTGCCTGCGCTGCCGATCAGATACAGTGCGAAGATGTTGTATGAGCGCAGGGGCATTTTTTTTGTTTTTTGATTTTTGTTCAGGGTTTTTACGGCGTTGGTGGTCTCTCGTTCTGGCGTATAGCTATAGATACCATGGGGACATTGCTCGCCGACGAAACCGGGTAATTGCACGTCATTATACTGAAACAGGTAGGGTATAACGTCGAGAAAAATACGCTGGCGTTGTTTTTGTGAATTAAGGACGGTCGTGAGTCGGTCATTGTTGACCTTAAGAAAGCGCTCGCGGATATCCGCGACAGTTTTTTCATCTTCTGAAAAAAAACGTTTTCTTACTTCAGGCATAGTACTAAGTTACTTTATGTAGTTAAAAGATAAGTATGCGTCCATTTGATGATGGCATTATCTGTCAGGACCAGGCTAGGCCACATCCTGTCCGTTTTCCACACTGTTGACTTTTTCTTTAAGGTTTACCTCGCAGCGAGACAGCAAGTCTGAAGCATTGACGCCTTTTTCCCATTCAGTTAAACCGAAGCAGACAGAAAAATTTTCATTCCATTGCTTGATAGTGTCTTTGAGCTTGTTTACCAGCGAGATACAGGCCTGATGTTCGGTTTCAGGCAAGATGATGGTGAACTGGTTGTCGGCCGAGCGCGATATCATATCTGACCAACGTAACTGGTCTTTCAGCATGCGGCTGATNTTCAGGAGTTTTAACTTGATGTCAGTGTTGTCACTGGCATAGTTTATATCCAGCATGATAATGGATAATGGTGTTTCATAACGTCGACAACGCGAAACCTGGGCCTCAAGGATGAGCAACAAGGCGCGCTTGGTTAGCAGGCTGGTGTCCTGGTCAATTAGTTGTAATTGTTTGGCTTCTTCTTTGAGGCGCTGGTTTTCTCCGTANAGGTCTACCATAGTAGAAATATTGGTGAAGACATGCAGTGTTTCCGCTCTCTGCGGGTCACTTATTAGTGAATGAGTGAAATGATACTGGTGGCCATCCATCGCTGTGATCTCGGCATTTTCCTCGGAACTTAGTAGTTGCTCGAGTATGGGGCTGAGTGTTGCGGCAGTTTTTCCGTTGGTTTTGTCAGGATCAATGCCGGCTATCTGGCATAAATCCTGGCTGATCGACAGGATGCTGCCATCTGTATTCAGTCTTAGCAAGCTGCTTGTGCAACTTTCAAGAATAGATTGATTTGCTACGTTAACGATATCCGTGGCCATGGTTAATCTCCTCACGATGATTGGCTTGATAAGGCCGCCATTATATTGACGCATTCCCATTGCTGTGACTTATATCCATGTTTTTAGGTTCATTAATTTATTAGCGTTCAAAAAGAATAATGCTTTAATGAAAATGATGAGCTTGTTTGTTAATCAGTATCGGTGTATTCGCAGGCGCGTTTTGCCTGTCCGCGGACACGTTCGACAGGATACCTGGACTCATTGATTTCAATTTTTTTCCAGGCAGACTCCAGTAGGTTGATGTCGAGTTTATCGGCGGTACGAATCAGGTATATCAGAATGTCGGCTAGTTCGAGACTAACTTCCTGTTTCTTGTTATCATTTAGCTGGCAACTGGCCTCTTCAGTAAGCCATTGAAAATGTTCTACTAATTCTGCTGATTCAGCAACGAGTGCCATTGACAGGTTTTTGGGTGAATGGAATTGGTCCCAGTCGCGTTGTTTGGCAAAATCCGCCAATCGTTGTTTGAGGTTGTCCAGGCTATCTTCAGGCATGTTGTTATCTCACAGTCAGTTCTCTATCTCTGTAATACAATGATCGCCTGAAGAATGCAAAGAGTGTCGTCGGAAAATAAATTATCATGAATGTGTCAGTTTTTTTATCCATGGTCGCAATAGAGATATAAGTAATTATTTTATTGATGTTTGTGAATGAATATTGAACAAAAAAGTACGCTATTTATCCTTAGTTTAATACTGGTTGTATTGCTGAGTGTATCCAGCATTGCGCTATTTCTGCTAAGTGGACATGTTAAAAATGAAGCCATTGAAGGGCTTGATGCAGCGTTTGCCAACAAGCAGGCCATATTGCGTGTAGAGTCCAGGGAGCTGGTACGGAACAGTCGCTACCTGGCGGCACAGCTGTTTGATGTCATCAACAGTAAGCGCAGCAGTCGCAATAAAATCGAAAAAATACTGGGGCAGTCGCGTACTATCAGCAGCAATGATTTGTTGCTCCTCAATTTAAGACAAGGTGGTGTTGTCGATACATTGGGTTCGGCATCGCACGCGGTGTTTATCTCACAACGTATACTGGCCACGGAAGAATACGAAAAGGCCTTCAAGCATGTCTATGAGAGCAAGGGAAGTCACTACCTACCTGTTTATCGATGACAAGGTGCTCAACGCAGTGGTGATGCCCGTCTGGTCGAGCGATGGCAAGGTGGCCGCCGTGTTGTTACAGGGTAATGTCATTTCTAATGATGATCTGAGGATGTCCTATGACAACTACCAGAAAAAATTCGAAGTCATGTTATACAAGCCGAATGCGGTATTCAGTAATACCCTGCCGGCCTTTGCCTATCAGGCCGAGATTGTCCCACAGAATTTGTCACGGGATGATTTGAGGATTATCGAGGTAGGTCAACAACAATATTACAGCAAGAGTTATACCTTAATAGATAGCCTGTATAAGGCACCGCGTTTGTATATGATGTTGAGCACTTCGGTAACCGAAGAAAAGCGTGCCTATAACGACATGATTATCAATGCGTTCTATGCTGGCCTGATTGTCATGTTGCTGGCTGCATTGATCGGTGTGCAGATCAGCCGCGCCTATTTGTCAAAGCCGTTAAAATACCTGGCTTCAGTGATGCATCATATTGGTGATGGTGATTTGAATATCAATGTTCGTCATCAGGCGCGTAAGGATGAGCTGGGTGAATTGGCGGTATCATTCGAGCAGATGCGCAGCAAGATCTACAATGCACAACAACAGGAGGCATTGGTCAAAAAGAGGATTTCTGACTTCGCGGAAATTTCATCGGACTGGCTATGGGAAACGGATGCAGATGGCGTGTTTACCTATCTGTCATCTACCGTTAGCGAGTCACTGGGTTATAGCGTTGAGCAGTTGCGCGGAAAACAAATGAGTGAAATCTTTATACAGGATAATTTGTCGGAAATTTCGATGTTATTTTCCGCCGAAGTAGCATCACACGTTGGTTTCAAAAACCTGGAAATCTGGTTAACGACAAGACAGGGGTATCGTATTTGTCTCAACTTTAATGCCAGCCCCTACTTTGTTGATGGTGAATTTCAGGGCTACCGCGGTACCGCCAGTGATATTACCAAATCAAAGAACGACGAGGAGCGCCTCGTTCGCCTGGCAAATAAAGATCATCTGACGGGTCTCTCCAATCGTACCCGCTTTATGGAAGAGTTGGACAGGGAGATATTGTTGGCAGAACGGCAATACACCAAGGGCGCCTTGTTATTGATTGACCTGGATCACTTCAAGCTTATTAATGATACCGCAGGACATGCTGCAGGTGATGAAGTGATCGTGCAGTTTGCCGGTTTATTGAGGAGGATGGCGCGGAATGTGGATCTTGTCGCACGTTTGAGTGGCGATGAATTTGTAATAGCCTTCGTTAATACCGATGTAGATCAGCTAGGTAAACGTATCGATGAGATTGTCAAAAAAATCAGCCAGCTCAAACCCATGTACAGCGGTAAGGTCATGAATACCACGGCCAGTATTGGTGTGGCCGTTTTCCCCGACCATTCCACTGATGCCGTCGATCTATTGGCCAAGGCTGATACAGCGATGTACATGGCCAAGTCTGAAGGCCGTAACCGTTCGCGCATGTATGAGCCTGGCGAAATGCAACAAGAGAAAATGGGCTCACAGCTTATTTGGAAGGATCGCATACATAATGCCCTGGAAAGCGAACAGTTTGTGCTCGCCTACCAGCCTATCCAGCCTACAACGGGTGAATCGCCATCACGTTACGAGGTATTGATAAGGATGCGAGCCAGCGATGAAGGCAAACAATATTATCCTGGAGATTTTATTCCAACGGCAGAACAGTTTGGTCTTATTCGTGAAATTGATAACTGGGTAGTCAAGAAGGCCATCGGTGTATTGTCTGGTTTGCCGGATGACCATGCGCACATATCCTTTACGGTAAACTTGTCCGGTTTGTCAGTAGGTGAACCCGATATGTATAACCTGATCGAGTCGGAGCTTGCCAGAACGGGTCTGGATCGCAACCGCGTGATCTTTGAAGTCACTGAAAGTGCAGCATTTCAGGATATCGGTCGTGCCATCGAGTTTATTGATCGAATCAAGGCATTGGGATGTCGAATTGCGCTGGATGATTTCGGCGTGGGTTTTTCATCGTTTTCCTATTTGAAACAATTGCAGGCTGACATCCTCAAGATTGATGGCAGCTTTATTCGGGATATTGATAAAAGTAAGCATGACCAATTGTTTGTCAAGGCACTCGTCGATGTCGCCAGGGGTATGGGCATGATGACCGTGGCTGAGTTTGTTGAAACCCAGGAGGTCTATGATGTTGTTCGTGGCCTGGGCGTTGATTACGTGCAGGGGTATTTTGTGGGCAAACCGACGGTCAATAAATTTAGCTAGTCGTTTTTTTCGCGTGGGCAAGCCAGCCTATTTGGCTAGATCCAATCGCTCACGTGCGAGTTTGATGGCGGCACGGACTTGCTCAGGTGCGGTTCCACCGATATGCTTTCGTGAACTCACCGAGCCTTCCAGTGTCAGCACCTCAAAGACATCGTTGTCTATTTTGTCTGAAAATGTCTGTAATTCATCGAGGCTCATCTCGGATAAATCTTTTTTATTTTCTACGCCATAACGAACCGCCAGCCCGACCACTTCATGTGCATCGCGGAACGCCAGCCCTTTGCGCACGAGATAGTCGGCGAGGTCAGTGGCCGTGGAAAAGCCACTCCTGGCTGCCTGGTACATATTATCTTTTTTCGTTTGTATAGCGGGCATCATGTCGGCGAAGCTGCGTACGCAGTCCATGACGGTGTCCACGGTATCGAACAGAGGTTCCTTGTCTTCCTGGTTGTCTTTGTTATACGCCAGTGGCTGGGATTTCATCAAAGTCAGTAGTGCCATCAGGTTGCCGAAGACACGTGCGCTTTTCCCCCGAACCAGTTCAGGTACGTCGGGATTTTTTTTCTGTGGCATAATCGATGAGCCTGTACAGAAGCGATCGGGCAATTCGATGAAATCGAATTGGGCCGATGCCCACAGGATCAGTTCTTCCGAAAAACGGGATAAGTGCGTAAGTAAAATCGATGCGGCGGCATTAAATTCAATTGCGAAGTCACGATCACTGACCGCATCCAGGGAGTTTGCACTCGGGGCATCAAAGCCAAGTTGCTCACAAGTCAATTGACGATCGATCGGATAGCTTGTGCCTGCTAGCGCAGCGGAGCCCAGTGGCATTATATTCATGCGTTTACGGCAATCCTGGAAGCGGCTTAGATCACGTTTTAACATCTCCTGCCAGGCCATCATATGGTGGCCAAAAGTGACGGGCTGGGCCACCTGAAGATGGGTAAAACCCGGCATGATGGTGTCAGTCTCGCGCTCTGCGAGGTCAATGAGCGAGATCGTTAATCGCAACAGTTCAGCGAGTATGGCGTCGATGGCGTCACGCATGTAGAGGCGTATGTCCGTGGCGACCTGGTCATTGCGTGATCGGCCTGTGTGTAATTTTTTGCCGGCATCGCCTATGCGTTCTGTCAGGCGAGCCTCGATATTCATGTGCACGTCTTCCAATGCAAGCGACCAGGCGAAGTTGCCGGTTTCAATATCGTTCCTTATATCTTCCAGGCCGCTAATGATGCGCTTGCAATCCTCTGCGCTGATGATGCCGGTTTCTGTCAGCATGCGCGCATGGGCAATCGAGCCATTGATGTCGTAATTATACAAGCGCTTGTCAAAGTTGACCGAGGCCGTGAACTTTTCAACAAAGGCGTCGGTGGGCTCATTAAAGCGACCACCCCAAAGTTTGTCCTTGCTGTTGTCTTGACTCATTGGCTGGTATCCTGATATAGAAATTGTTTGCGATTATAACAGAAACATTCACATTATAAGATACCGCTGAGAAATCCTTATCGGAAATTCCTGGAAGAATAGTCTAGAATCAAATGACCCGTGCGGATTTTAAGAGTGTCCATGCCAGATAATAAAACAGACAAACAGAGCAGCACTGATGAAGAGATGGTCTTCCTGCCCGATTTTTGCGGCATTCGTATGTTATTTACGATGGTGGTGCTGGCTGAATTAATGGCATTTGCCATCCTGTTGGCAACGCCGTATCCGCAGACCTTCAGTTGGGACAGGTTGGGCGTGCTTTCGCTATTTATGCAATGGATAGCCTTATGCAGTATTGGTTTGTTATGCGTACTGCGCCCATGGCTGATTCGCCTGGGTGCTACCCAGGCCGGCGTGGTCAGTTATATGGTCATGTTGGTGGTCACGCTTATCGTCAGTGAATGTGCATATCAGTTAATGGCTTATACCGGGATGCCTGATGATAACAAAATGCATATTGAGTTCTTGTTGCATGCCCTCGGTGTTAGTGCGATTCTCAGTGGTATCGGCTTGCGTGTCATCTATCTCCAGTACCAGCAAAAAATACATATTCAGGCCAATGCCAATGCGCGTATCCAGGCCTTGCAAGCGAGGATCAGGCCACACTTTTTGTTCAATAGTCTGAATACGATTGCCTCGCTCATACCTTCAAGTCCAAAACATGCTGAAGAGGCGGTTGAAAATTTATCGGATTTATTTCGTGCCAGTATCGGTCAATCATCCCAGTTAGTGAGTTTGGGCAAGGAGATACAAATAGCACGAGGTTATCTGGATATCGAGCAGTTACGGCTTGGTGACCGACTCAAGGTCGATTGGCAGCTGGATAACTTGCCGGATTCAGCACTCCTGCCGATACTCACATTACAGCCACTGCTTGAAAATGCTATCTTTCATGGTATCGAGATGTTACCTGAAGGCGGAGAAATACAAGTCATTGGTACACGTAAGGGCGATAAATTATGTATCGAAATGACCAATCCCTGTCCGTCTGTGCAGCTTACTCCGCGGTCACGGGGAAATCATATGGCTATGGATAATATTGATGAACGGTTACGTATTGCTTTTGGGAGAGAAGCGGGGTTAAACATGCAACGTCTTGAACAGCAATGTGTGTTGGAGATTGTTTTTCCATTTGTGGAATCTGATGAAAATACTGATAACTGATGATGAGTCCCTGGCGCGTAGTCGTTTACGCGACCTGGTAGAGGGGTTGGGGCATAGTGTGATGGCAGAGGCGGCGAACGGCGAGCAGGCCTTGCAGATGTGCGAGACGCTGCAACCAGAGGTTATCCTGCTGGATATTCGTATGCCGGGCATGAGTGGCATTGAAACAGCCAGGCATCTGATGACACAGAAAAATCCACCTGCAGTTATTTTTACGACGGCCTATGATCAACATGCGTTGCAGGCATTTGAGACCAATGCGATTGATTATTTACTTAAGCCCGTGCGTAAAGAACGCTTGTCACAGTCTCTGACCAAGGCATCACGTTTGAATCGCCAGCAGATTGATGAAGTTGCCGCATCAAAACAGGAAGCACGTACGCATATCTGCGCGCGTGGCCATAATCGCATCAGCCTGATACCCATCTCCAATATTATTTACTTTATGGCGGATCAAAAATATATCAGCGTTATTACCCCGGAGGCTGAAATATTAATAGAGGATTCATTGAAATCGCTGGAGCAGGAATTTGCCCATTGTTTTACGCGCGTCCACCGCAGTGCGCTGGTGGCTATTGATCATATTATTTCTCTGGAAAAATCCAGGGAGGGTGGGCATTTCCTGTTGCTGAAAAATACGGATAAGGTGCTCGATGTCAGTCGACGACATGTTGCTGCAGTCAGAAAAATGATCAGGAATATGGGTTAGCTGGTGGAGCCGTACGAACCAGCATAGCCATTAACGCACCTTGATCTGTTGGCCGACGGCGACTTGCTGGCTGCTTTTGCGTAGTTTATCCAGTGAGGTATTGATGGCCTGATCCACTAGCCCCCCGAACATCTCGATAGTGTTAATGCCCAGGAGGCGCTCATCCAGTTCGCGTCCTTTGGAATCAAGAAATAGCATGGTTGGAGTCACGTAGACACCATAGCGTTGTGACAAGATATCCGCATTGATCGATTCGCCATTGAAATCACGGATATCGGCATAGTCATCCAGCATGATTTTATTAATCACGACTTTGTCATGATAGTCGCCGCTGAGTAGCATGGGTTTCAGTATCTCATCTTCTAGCAGCTTGCAATAAGTACAGTGATCAGCAGAAAAAACCAACAGGACAGGCAGGTTCTTACTGCGTGCATCCTGTGCCAGTCTGGCAAGGTCATTGGATTGTGGTACTTGCGGGGATGATGGCTGGCCGGTGTTATTAGAGGCCATGACACCTAAAGAAATCAGGGTAATCAGTAAAGTTATTATCGGTAGTCTGGTTGTCATCATGATGCCACGCGTTTTCGACTGTTATTTGCTGATTTCGACAGAAGATATATCAACAAGTTGCATGAAAAAGAATTTATCCTGCCCGCTATTCTGTCATAATCTTTATCCGTAGGGACAGCGCTTTTGCACTAAAACCGGGCTTGTATGTTATAATTAACATAACATATTGTTTTTATTATTAATATTAGGTATTCACATGAGTCTAGAATGTATCCGGATTGCTACCCGTAAAAGCCAACTGGCGCTTTGGCAGGCAGAGTTTGTTGGCCAATGTCTGCAGTCATATCACCCCGGGCTACGTATCGAGCTGGTGACCATGACAACCCAGGGTGATCGGGTTCTGGATTCGCCTTTAGCCAAGATCGGTGGCAAAGGGCTGTTCGTTAAGGAGCTGGAGCAAAGCATGTTAAGGCAGGAAAGTGATATTGCCGTACATTCCATGAAAGACGTCCCCGTTGAGCTACCCGAAGGTTTGCATATACCGGTTATCCTCGAACGTGAGGATCCACGTGATGCTTTTGTTTCCAATGATTTTGATTCACTGGATGCCTTGCCGCAGAATGCAATAGTCGGTACTTCCAGTCTGCGTCGTCGTTGTCAGTTGGCCGAGTTGCGCCCGGACCTGCAGATCAGGGAGCTGCGTGGTAATGTTAATACGCGCCTGAAAAAGCTCGACGATGGTGAATATCATGCGATTATCCTTGCCAGTGCAGGATTGAAGCGCCTGCAAATGCAGGACCGTATCCGTGAAATCATTGCCCCCCAGGTTATGTTGCCTGCCATTGCCCAGGGAGCGATCGGGGTCGAGTGTCGACAGGGTGATAGTGATATCGAAACATTACTGGCANCACTCAATGATGACAAGACCCACCTGCGAGTCATGGCCGAGCGTTCCATGAATGCGCGNCTTCAGGGCGGCTGCCAGGTACCCATCGGNGGTTATGCCGAAATAGACCAGGGTGTGATTGTGATTCGCGGNCTGGTTGGGCGCCCGGATGGCAGCGAGGTCGTTCATGGTGTTATNAGTGGGCGCCCGGAAGATGGCGAAGAACTGGGCGATGTGCTGGGGCAGGATTTATTGTCACGTGGCGCCGATACGATCCTCAATGACGTCTATGCTGCGCAAGACTGAGAAACTTTGAAACGACTGCCGATGTCGTCCAGTCATCATCAAGGTCCTGTACCAGTCAAGGCACTGCAAGGCAAAACGGTGCTGGTAACCCGTCCCCGTGACCAGGCCGAGTCGCTGTGTCGCCTGATAGAAAATGCGGGTGGCAAAGCCATTCGTTATCCCGCTATTGATATTTCTCCTGTAGACGATGACCACATCAGCGCGGCCGTTATGAAACAGTTGGCCGAGTCTGATATCGTCATTTTTATCAGCGCCAATGCCGTCCGTTATAGTATCAAAATGCTGAAGTCGGTCACGCCAGATCCACAACGACAGGTGGCAGCTATCGGTCGTGCCACTGCGCATGCGCTCAGGCAATCAGAAGTACAGGTCAATATTTTCCCGGACAAGGGTTTTACCTCCGAAGCCTTACTGGCTATGCCGCAGATGCAGGACGTGGCGGGTAAAAGTATCATTATCGTTAAAGGTGAGGGTGGACGTGAATTGCTCACCGATACGTTGTCAGGCAGAGGTGCGCGCGTGAGTACACTGGACGTTTATCGCAGGCTTATTCCCATAATTAACATTAAACATGATGATGTTTTGCAGGCGTGGTCGCATGGAGGAATAGACGCAGTTATCGTTACCAGTCAGGAAATTATGGCAAATTTATTTATCCTGTTTGCGGAGGAAGGCCGTTATTTTTTACAACACACCCCCATGGTGGTCATTAGTGAGCGATTACGCCAGGCAAGTGAACAATACCAGATGCAGGCACCCGTGGTGGTAGCGTCAGAAGCCAGTGACGATGCCATAGTGGCGGCATTGATAACGTTATTCGGAAAGATAATACCTGAGGTAGATGATGAGTGATCACAGCAATAAAGATGAACTGGCGCCCACGCTCGATCTAGATACCGTCGGTAAGTTGGATGTGTCTGATTCACCTGACGCCAGCGATGACTCTGATTACTTTAATCGCACTGACAAAGACAAGCCTGCCAACACGGTCGGGCATTGGCCGCTAAAGCTGACTGGCGTGTTGGTGTTCATATTGGCGCTCGTGGTGATCTATCTATGGCAGCAACAAGGTACGATGAAGGCGCAATTAAAACAGAATACATCGGCCATGCTGGAAACCGATATGCGCTCACTGCAACGCCAGTATACTCAGCAGTTAGCGAACACCCAGGCGCAACTCAGTCAATACCGNAAGCAGCAGCAATTACTGGCGGGGACCCTGGAGGCAACGCAAGGACAATTGCAAAGACAGTCAGATGAAAATATTGATCTCCTCAAGGCGGAATCCCTCCTGACGCTTGCAAACGATCGTTATGTATTAATGCGGGATATCGGCACCAGTATCCTGGCCATGCAGCAAGCCATAAAGCTGTTGGATACTTTACAGTTGCCTGCACTCGCCACGATCACGGCGCAAATTCAGAAAGAGTTAACTGTTTTGCAAGACGTGAAAACGGTCGATGTGTCTGTGCACTTGCTGGCGTTGAGTGAAATGATCGGTGCTGCCGATGAGCTCGCGCTTAAGCCAGTAACGCACAGTAATCCTGCTGAGGAACCCGCGCCGGAAGTGGCAACATCAACATGGGCTGCAAAGTGGCAACAATGGCAGGAAGCGCTCAAACCAATGTTGATTATCCGACGTCATACTCAAACTCCGCAGGCGCTATTGACTCCAGAGGAGGACAGTTTGATTCGCCTGGTGTTGAAAAGCCGTTATGAGTATGTGCGCCAGGCCCTGTTGCGTGAAGATAGCAAGATGTTATCGATAGCCGTCAGTTCAGTACGCACCTGGCTTGAGCGCTATTTTGATATGCAGCAACCCACGTTAAAAATGTTGTCCGATCTTGAGTCAACAAGCTTTGATGTCGAGTACCCGCCGATAGGGGATGCGCTTAAACAACTGACGCAGTATATCAACCAATCCAGTATGCCTGCTCCAGAGCAACCGTTACCAGAAGAGGTTGGAGTGAAACCATGAAATACCTGATGGCCTTATTACTGCTTCTGGTGATCGCCGTCAGTGTCGTACCCATGCTGATACAGGAGCCGGGTCATGTGCTCATTACCTACGCAGACATGACGATAGAAACGACCGTAACGTTTCTTTTGATTACTCTCATTCTCGCCCTGGTTGTGCTGTCCATCCTCTATCGTTTGATAAAACTGGCCCTGGGATTTCCGGATTTTATGTTCCAGCGTGGTCAGCAGCGCAATCGGGAACGAAGTCAGAAGAATTTTTATCGGGGTCTGGTTGAGCTGGCCAGTGGGCATTGGCAGCGGGCCGAAAAATTACTGATGTCGTCATCAGATGGCAGTGAAGACCGTTTGCTGGCCTATCTGGGTGCCGCTCGTGCGGCTCAATATCAGGGAGAACATGAACGCCGTGATCATTACTTAAAGCGCGCCCATAGCGTATCTGCCGAAACCGTGCTGGCCACAGGCCTGACACAGGCTGAACTGCAGATGCACCAGGGTCAAAATGAAAGGGCGTTGGCAACATTGAGCCATCTGAGTCAAGCCTGCCACGATAACCCTTATCTGCTCGAATTGCTGTTACAGCTTTATTTGCAACTAGGTGAATGGGCGCGCCTCAAGGAAGGTCTGCCCGAATTTATCAAGGCAGGTATCATAAACAAGGAACGGGCTTCAGCACTTGAGGTCGAGGCATCATTACAATTATTGCGTAACAATGCCAGGCAGGGCAGTATTGAAAAGTTGCTGGCTGACTGGGATGCCCTGGCGGATAACTTAAAGGAAAATGTCAAACTTGTCAGTGAGTGTGGCAGTCAGTTGCTCGTCTTGCAGGCGCATGACGATGCCGAAAAGATTTTAAGAAGGGCGATCGAGCATCGCTGGAATAATGAACTGGTGACGCTTTATGGTCAGGTAAAAAGCCATGATCCCCAGGCGCAACTGGCATTTGCAGACAGTTGGCCTGAGGATCATACACAGGATGCCTGTGTGCAGTTGGCCCTGGCCCGTATCTGTCTGCATAATCAGCTCCTAGGTAGAGCACGCTTTCATCTTGAAGCCTGTGTTGAAATGGGCGCTGATGCCGAGGCTTATTTTGAGCTGGCGTCCTTGCTGGATCAGCTGAAGGACCACCATGCCGCTCAGCGCTGTTATCAGGAAGGATTGACGCGAGCAGTCAAGCACGCATAATAATGTAGAATCAGGCGGTAGTGGATAGCGTCATAAAATCTTAAGACGGATATCTGTCGAGATACTTACCATCAATAGGTAAATCTGTTATCTTTGGTTTCGGTAAGTTGCGTGGATAAGACTATTTGTGCCTTCCTCACTACAAAATACAAGAAATGCCAGGATGCGACACGGAATGTATGACGAAAAATCACAATATATCGGCAGGTTACTGTACCTGTTGGATGCTCTGCTGACCCTGATTGCGCTGATACTGGCCTACAGGCTTTCTCATTTTTACAATACCTCTTTTTATTCGGAGCTATACAACTCGATAGCGGTATTTATTTTATTATGGGTGCCCCTGGGTTACTTTTTGCTGCGTTTTGGTGGCTACCATGGTTTACGTATCCTCTCTTTGCGGTCATTTGCATGGAAAGTGGCCATGGCGCTGGGTATCAGTCTGGCTGTTCTGACCGTTATTCTCTTTATGTTGAAAGCCGATGTCATTGATCGTCGAGTGTTAATCATATTCACCATTCTGGAGTTTGTTTTTCTGGTTGGTGTGCGTGCCGGTCTGCACTGGTGGTATTTCCGTCGTTTCGTTCAGAAAGGTGAAAATTATCTCAAAGTCGTGATTATTGGTACTGAGGGAAGGGCCTTGCGCCTGGCAAAAACCCTCAAAGAGCGATTGGAATGGGGTGTGCATATTGTTGGCTATCTCGACGTCGATAAAAGCAAAATGGGCAAAATGGTGGATGGCTCCCCCATATTGGGTAGTGTCGATAAAATAAGTGAAATACTGTCTGAGCAAGTCATCGATGAGGTTATCATGGCCGTGCCCCGTTCGATGATTAGTGACCTGGAGGGTATTGTCGAGGCCTGTGAAGAAGAAGGCGTACGCTTCCGTTGGATGGCGGACATGTTTGATATGCGTGTGGCGCGGATGCGTTTGGTGCAATTTGGCGATATACCGATCCTGACGTTTGAGCCAGTAGCGCAAAATGAAGTCAAGCTCATCATCAAGCGTATTATGGATTTGTTTTTGATCCTGTTGGCACTTCCGTTTTTATTGCCTGTTATGTTGCTGGTTGCCATTGCGATAAAGCTCGATTCGCCAGGCCCCGTTTTCTTTGTTCAGAGCCGTGTTGGTTTGCGCAAACGTCTTTTCCCCTTGCTGAAATTCCGCTCCATGTATATCGATGCGGACGAAAAAATGAAGGACCTCGAACATCTGAACGAGGCGGATGGCCCCATATTTAAAATAAAAAATGATCCGCGTGTTACCCGGGTAGGGAAGTTTATTCGTAAAACCAGCCTGGATGAATTGCCGCAGTTGCTCAATGTCTTTCGTGGGCATATGAGTCTTGTCGGCCCGCGACCCATGTCCAAGCGTGATGTCAAACTGTTCGATAAAGGGATTCAGCGTAAACGTTTCAGTGTCCGTCCGGGAATAACCTGTATATGGCAGGTGTCGGGACGCAGTAATCTACCCTTTGAAAAATGGTTGGAGCTGGACCTCAAGTATATCGATAACTGGTCACTCTCGCTTGATATCCAGATTTTGTTGAAGACTATACCGGCGGTATTATTTGCGCGTGGCGCAACCTGAGAGGTAACACGTCGGGCTGGCATGGGCCGGATCGTCTAGCAACTACCCGTTTTATCCATTTGTGAATTGTATTCAAAGGCATCGGAAAACAACTGGCTCTCCACTGCGCCTCTTTCCATAAACTGGTCACGTGCGGTATAGACCATGACCGGGGGGCCGCTCATGTAGATATCAAGGTTTTGCATATCAGGATAGTGTTTCATCACAACTTCATGCACGAAACCGGTTTCACCTGTCCAGTTATCTTCCGCCTGGGGTTCGGATAAAACAGGTGTAAATTGAAATAGCGGAAAGCGCCTGCTCCACTCCAGAGGGAGATCGGGCATGTAGAGATCACGCAGTGAACGCACGCCCCAGAACAAATGCATGGGTTTTTCCAGACCGATCTTGAAAGCGTGTTCCAGTATCCCTTTCAGTGGGGCAAAACCAGTGCCGCCCCCCATTAAAATCATCGGGCGCGGCGATGATTCTCTCAGGGTGAAGCTTCCCAGGGGTGCTTCGATGCGCAGGATCTCGCCGACCTTCATGCGATCAAATATGTATTGCGTATATTCACCACCATCAACATGGCGAATGTGTAATTCGATCAACTGATCATCGTGAGGGGTATTGGCAATCGAGAAACTGCGGTGCTCACCATTATCCTGGATAATATCGAGGTATTGTCCGGCAAAGAAGGGCATGCGAATAGCCTCAGGCAGCTTGAGAAAAACGCGCATGACATCGTGAGAGAGTTGTTCCAGCCTGGCGACCTTGGTCGGCATTTTCATGATCTTGATCTGCTCCAGGGCCTCGATCTCATCGACCGCTATTTCCAGGTCGGAACAGGCACGTGCCTGGCAAAACAGACCATATTGGTCTTCTTCCAGCTCAGGGGTCAGGGCTTTGGGTTTTTCCTGGTAACTCACGTTGCCCTTGAGAATTTTCCCCTTACAGGCGCCACAGCGACCGCCACGACAGCCGTAAGGAAGGCTGATGCCTGCATTAAGCGCCGCTTCCAGGATGGTTTCATTATCATTGGCCATGAATGTATGGCCGCTCGCCGGTAATGTTACTTGATACTTCATAGATACTGTCTGGGTGTGCCAAGGGACATGCATTCTCCCTTAATTAATAGCTGATTAAAACCCTCGGGATTTAGGGTTATTGCATGATTTTTTTATGGGAATGTTGCGGCATGCTATTTTTTAGTGTCCGGTTGGCTGCGTTTGCTACGTAACCAGCGTGTTAGACCCTCCCATTGCTCCAGGTCCCGATAGACACTGGACGGTGCCATTTCAAAGATACCGATACCTTGTTCGGCGGAACGGATATAGTTCTGCGTATCACGCAAGGTAGCAATAAAGGGGATTTTGAGACTTTTCAGGAATATTTCCAGGGCATGGTAGACGCGGGTATTCTCGCGAACCCTGTTGGCAATGACCGCGATCCGGGTCTGCTTACGTGAAACCTTGCCCTGAAGTAACAGGTCATGGATAAACTGGGTGGCTGCGCGGATGTCGATTGGTGATGGTAAAACCGGTATCAGGATAGTATCTGCGCGCCGTACCAGCGCTGTCATGTCCTTACCGTAGACCGCGGCCGGGGCGTCGATAATGATAATATCGGTACTGGCTGATGGGCGAGTGTTTTCTTTCCAGGCACGGATACCCTTGATAGCAGGATAATAGTCGGGGCGAGCCTTTAACCAGTCCGAACTCGAGCCCTGGGGGTCGAAATCCTCGAGGACAACGTTCAGTTCTTTTTCAAAGGCAAAATAGCTGGCCAGATTGGTGGCAATGGTCGATTTCCCGCAGCCCCCCTTGGAATTGAGTACCATGATCGTACGCATGCCCCATCCTTTTTCTGGTTATTATCAGGTCGTTCTACCTTAGCATTGCTTATGTGTCATTCTCAATGCCTTGGCGGCAAATTGCCGCCCGCGAGGCCGTTTAATCAAGAATGCCCAGTGAATCCCATATCTCATCGATCCTGTGCTTGATCTCGGGGGACATCGTGATCGGTTTTCCCCATTCCCTGTGGGTCTCGCCCGGCCATTTATTGGTGGCATCAAACCCTGCCTTGCTGCCAAGTCCGGATACGGGTGAGGCAAAATCCAGGTAATCGATAGGCGTGTTTTCGATCAGGGTGGTGTCCCTGGCAGGGTCCATGCGGGTCGTCATGGCCCAGATGACATCTTTCCAATCACGCACGTTAACGTCATCATCAACGACGATCACAAATTTTGTATACATAAACTGCCTGAGAAAAGACCACACACCGAGCATGATGCGCTTTGCATGGCCAGGGTATTGTTTTTTCATGCTGACCACGGCAACGCGGTATGAACAGCCCTCGGGCGGGAGATAGAAGTCACATATCTCCGGAAACTGTTTTTGCAGAATCGGCACAAACACTTCGTTCAGCGCAACACCGAGGATGGCGGGTTCATCCGGAGGTCGTCCAGTATAGGTGCTGTGGTAGATAGGGTTTTGGCGATGTGTAATGCGTTCGATAGTAAAAACCGGAAAACGCTCAACCTCATTATAATAACCGGTATGGTCACCAAAGGGCCCTTCGTCGGCCATATCGTCAGGGTAAATATGGCCTTCCAGCACAAACTCGGCGGAAGCGGGAACTTGCAAATCACTGCCCTTGCATTTCACGACCTCGGTTTTATCGCCACGTAACAAGCCGGCAAAGGCATATTCTGATAACGTATCCGGCACCGGCGTGACCGCGGCGAGGATCGTCGCCGGGTCGGCGCCCAACGCAACTGCCACCGGAAAAGGCTCGCCTGGATGTTTCTCACACCAGTCCCTGAAGTCGAGTGCCCCACCACGGTGAGCCAGCCAACGCATGATGACACGGTTTTTGCCAATAAGTTGTTGGCGATAAATACCCAGATTCTGGCGTTCCTTGTCGGGACCCCGGGTCACGACCAGTGCCCAGGTTATCAGCGGCGCCGCATCTTCGGGCCAGCAGGTCTGTATAGGCAGTTGCCCCAGGTCGACAGCATCACCTTCGATGATGAATTCCTGGCAGGCCGCTTTTTTGACGACCTTTGGCGCCATATTGAGCACTTGTTTAAAGACCGGCAATTTTTCCCAGGCATCCTTCATACCCTTGGGTGGCTCGGGTTCCTTAAGAAAGGCNAGCAGTTGGCCGATTTCGCGCAGGGCCGTCACCGACTCCTCGCCCATGCCCATGGCGACACGCTCGGGAGTNCCAAACAGGTTAGCGAGCACCGGATAACGCGATCCCTTGGGGTTTTCGAATAACAATGCCGGGCCTTCGGCCTTGAGTGTCCTGTCACAAATTTCTGTCATTTCCAGGGCAGGATCAATCTCGGCTGTGATACGCTTTAATAGGCCCTTATGTTCCAGTTGCTGGATAAAATCTCTTAAATCTTTGTATTTCATAACATAGGCAATGGGTGTTGGTATTAACGTTGAACTATTATGCACTATTTGCGATTAAATGATGAATAAAACACTGTATTGCGATATCTCATCGCATGGGTTCGGGCACGTAGCTCAGTCCGCCCCGATACTAAACCGCTTACATCAGTTACGTCCGGATATTGATATCGTTATTCAGTGTGCGGCAGAGCCTGGATGGTTAGCCGGGAATTTTGCGTTTTCATTCGAACATGTCAGCTTGTCTTCCGATTTTGGCATGGTCATGAAGGACGCACTCAGGGTGGATAGTCAGGCCAGTCATCAACGATATGTCGATCTTCATAGTCACTGGCAGGAAGCGGTTCGCGAACTGGCCCAAGTGGTAGACAGGTACCGGCCAGCGGTCCTATACAGTAATGTTTCCTACCTGAGTAATGCCGCAGCGGCCACGTTATCCATCCCAGTGATTAATCTGTGTTCATTAAACTGGTACGGTATATACAAGCATTATTGTCAGACGTTGCCGGGTGCGCAAAAGGTCATGGATGACATGCTAACAGCCTACCGGTCTGCCGATTCTTTTCTGGCTCCCGAGCCCAGTATGCCGATGCCTGAAATAGACCGGCTTAGTAACATAGGGACGGTCGCACGCCTTGGCAAGCAACGCGTGCAAGACATCCGCCTGCAATACGGGCTTGCAGCAAACAGCCGTTGGTGCTGGTGTCGCATGGTGGTGTGGGCCTCGATATCGACTTTAAGCATTGGCCCGTGACAGACGATGTTATTATCTGGTATTCGGGATGGAGGGTCTTGATCGCAAGGACTTTATCCATTGTGAGTCACTTGCCATGCCCCACATTGATATCATGTGCTCCAGTGATGTTATTATAACCAAGGCAGGTTACGGCACCTATGCCGAATGTGCCTGTAATGAAATACCGATACTATATACAAAGCGTTACGACTGGCCGGAAGAGGTTTACCTGAACCAGTGGTTGCAGCAAATAGGTCGGAGTAGCAAATTGCCTATCGATCAGCTACAGCGGGGAGAGTTGCAGGGGTCGTTGGACAAGGTGTTGCAACAGCCTGAAAAACCGGCTGTCCAGGCAACAGGTGTTGAGCAGGCCGTGCAGGCCTTGTTAGCGTTTTTTTAAATTTAAAAATAGGAGAGTCGACAGTGTACAAAGGATCCTGTTTATGTGGTGATGTCCGTTTTGAAATTGATGGACCGATACATGACATCGTATTTTGTCATTGTTCAAAATGCCGTAAAGCCCAGGGCTCGGCATTTGCCGCCAATGCCAATGTGGATGCATCAGACTTCCGGTTTATCAGTGGTGAAGAGGGATTGAGTGGCTATGAGTCAAGCCCTGGGCAGACAAAATACTTTTGCCGTCACTGTGGCTCACCTGTCATGAGCCTGAGCAAGGATTATCCGCAACATGTCAGGATCAGGCTGGGTACAATAGAATCCGATATTGAAGAGCGCCCATCCTGTCATATTTTTACCGGTTCAAAAGCGAACTGGGAAGACATAACGGGCGACCTGCCTCAATATGTCGAGTATGAGCCTGAACGACAATAGTCATTAGTCAGCGAGTGTAGCGATGACAGAAAAAACAAACCTGTTGCATGACATCATGACAACACTGGAGCCGGTCACTGGGTTTTTTGGTGACTACCCGATGGCTATTGCCGCCGTGATCCTGGGCATTACTTTGATAGTTTCAGCCCTGGTGCTGATGATAGTCACACGGGTGATGGGACGTCTGGCGCAGCGTACGCGTTTTCATTGGGACGACCAGTTAATCGCTGCCGTGCGTAAACCGGTTTTCTGGACGATTGTTTTGATAGGTTGTCGCATGGCCCTGGTGCCACTCAAGCCATCAGCGTATGTGAGTGGTGTTTTTGAATCTACCGTGGCCACCATCCTGGTTATTCTGTGGTCAATGTTTGCACTGAGGGTTGTGCGTATTTTGTTGCGCGCCTTCAGTGCGAATGCACATGAGCAATCGATAATACGTCGACAAACCTTACCCCTGTTTGAAAACCTGGCCTTTCTGCTGGTGATTATTGTCTCTATTTATTTGATCTTTCGTTCATGGAATATCGACATGACGGCTTGGCTGGCTTCGGCCGGTATAGCCGGTATCGCGATCGGTTTTGCTGCCAAGGACACCTTGGCCAATCTATTTTCAGGCGTGTTTATACTTGCTGACACGCCTTATAAGATTGGCGACTATGTGGTGCTGGATAGTGGCGAGCGCGGCATGGTGACCCATATCGGTATTCGCAGTACGCGTTTACTCACGCGTGATGATGTCGAAATCACCATCCCGAATGCGATCATGGGTAATACGCGTATCACTAATGAATCCGGTGGGCCGCATGAAAAATATCGTATCCGTATCAAGGTCGGGGTGGCGTACGGATCAGATATAGACCAGGTCAAGCAGGTGCTAATGGATGTCGCCGAGTCAGAAGCCACTGTTTGTGAAGACCCCGAGCCACGTGTGCGTTTTCGTACATTTGGTGGTTCCAGTCTTGATATAGAATTACTCTGCTGGATAGAAAACCCCGAATTGCGCGGGCGCGTTGAGGATGTGCTTAATACCAGTATCTATAAACGCTTTAATGCAGAAGGCATTGAGATCCCTTATTCCAAGCATGATATCTTTATCAAGGAAATGCCGGGTAATAATCAGTAACACGACAGGATAGACAACATGAAAAAATTATTATTTATTATATTATTCTTTCCTTTATATTTGCAGGCATGGGATATCCCTGGTGTGGGAAAATTTCAGTTCGAGAGTGTTGCCAAAGATGTCTATGTTATGCATGGTCCCTTGGAGGAACCCAGTAAAGCCAATCTCGGTTTTATGAATAATCCGGGATTTGTACTCACCAGGAAAGGCGTCATCCTGATTGATCCCGGCAGTAGTTACCAGGTGGGACAACAGGTCCTCGCAGAGATAAAAAAAATAACGCCATTACCTGTGTTGGCTGTGTTTAATACCCATATCCATGGAGATCATTGGCTGGGTAACCAGGCCATTAAAGAGAGTTACCCCAAGGCCAAGATTTATGCCCACCCTGCCATGATTGCCCAGGCGAAATCAGATGTAGGCGCAGGTTGGATCGATATTATGCAAAACATGACAGAGGGTGCGATCAAGGGAACGAAAGTGGTAGTGCCGGATAAAGCGGTCCTGCAACATGAAGTCATTACAGTGTCTGGTCATCACTTTAAGGTACATTCATTGAAGCCCGCACATACTGACACCGATATCATGATCGAGCATATTGAATCTAAGACCCTGTTTATGGGTGACAACGGTTTTAATAAACGCATGGGTCGATTTGATGGCAGTTCCAATATGCACGGGGCGATTAAGTTGTTGGGTTATGTGAAAAGGTTGAGCGTGAATACCTTTGTCCCGGGGCATGGTAAAAGTGGTGGCTTTGACGCTGCAGTCAAGCCCTTTCAGGAATATTTAGACAAATTGCAATCCATCGTTAAGGCAGGACTTGAACGAGACCTGGAGGATTATGAGATCAAGGAAGTGGCCATCAAGCAATTGCAGGGCTATAAAGACTGGAGCGGATTTGAGGAGCAAGTGGGCAAACATGTTTTCAAGATGTACCTGGAAATACAGTCTATGGCACTGTAACGCTTAGACGAATTGTATAGATGAGTACCATACATAGCTTTCCGGCCATTGCTGCACATGACGCCAGGGTGTTGGTCCTGGGTTCCATGCCAGGTGAAGTGTCACTGGCCAAGCAACAATATTATGCACACCCACGCAACAGTTTCTGGTTCATTATCGAACAACTGTTTAATGCATCAAGGCCACTGGATTACGCACAAAAAAAACAGTTGCTCGTGGATAATAAGATTGCGCTATGGGATGTGTTAAAGGCTTGCGTGCGCGCAGGCAGCCTGGATGCAGCGATAAAAAACGACTCGATTGTTGCTAATGAATTCGAGGCGTTTTTCAGGCGACACGCCGACATCAAGGCCGTTTTTTTTAACGGTGCGAAGGCTGAAAAAGAATTCAGCAAACATGTCATGTCCCTGCAAGGCATCCAGTCACTTGATCTCGAATATCATCGCTTGCCATCCACGAGTCCTGCGCATGCCGCCATGTCGCGTGATCAAAAATTATTAGCATGGCGTGTTGTGGCAGACAAGGTGCATGATTTTTAGTTTTATGCATAACGAGAATGTAGAAGGAACTATAGCTTGTATATTGGTTTAGATTAGAGCGTAAATATGTGCTCAGCAATAGGATACTATTTAAAAACTCACGTTTATTACATTGGATTAAGTCCCCCGCAGAGAAGCGGAGATCAATTTGGGTGATTTGTTATGGTGGAGGTAAATTCTGTAAAAAGCATTATAACTTATTGATATTATTTTATTAATTAATACAGCTTTGTTTTACTTTAACCATGGAAAGTAAATTATATTTATTTATAATATACTTTAATAGGCTGTAAGTATATTATAAATTCATCTATTATATCTTTAACATCAAAGGTAAATTACCCAAACAATTGGATGTATTCGCGAAATATAAACAATCGATTACGCTGATATCCTGTAATTTCTTCCAGTATTCCTAACCCTACAAACACGTCTATCAAACCATTGGCAGCGCGTGCCGTTACACCTAAAAATCCAGCAACATCGCCTCCACTGACCACAGGTTTACTATATAAATGCAGT
>JGI24023J19991_10000592_pt1 | contig 28132 bp, 25 predicted proteins | sample Cruoilmetagenom1_FD_19991 | JGI IMG/M metagenome (IMG submission 19991) | reverse complement strand
TGAGAAACTTATGTTTGCTATGTCAGGAGAAACAGAAACTTCTCCGCTACCGTTAACATTGATAGTTTGCTGTTCATATTCCACGCTCTGTGCATTAGAGCCGGATACAAAAAGAAATGCAAATAGAAATGTAAGAGCAATAAATTTGTAATTGGACATGTTTCACCTCGTAACGAAATTTTAAGTCTATAAGTTTTATTGATATTATACCGAATGATTTTCTAGTTGCTTTATTTAAATTTTTCCTGAAAATTTGTTCTCGGAACGAAGTTTAAATATCTTGTGCTTCAACATTTATAATATTCTGATTTTGCCTAATATTGATTTTCTTTCAGCTTAATGATAATTTCTTACATCCATGATTGAAAAAAAGCTCGATTATAAATTTAAAGATCGGGAGCTCCTTAAAACCGCACTTACTCATAGTTCCTATGCCAACGAAACTTCTGTAGAAAGTAATGAAAGACTTGAGTTTCTTGGCGATGCAGTGTTGGGATTTATCGTAGCTGACGTTTTATATAAGCGTTACCCTGATGCTTCCGAGGGTAAGCTCTCCAAGATGAGAAGTTCTATTGTCAGCAGAATGAACTTCGCACATTTTGCAAAAGAGCTTAGAATTGATAAACAAGTACTTCTGGGCAAGGGCGAAGAGAATACCGGTGGTAGGGAAAGGGGTTCTAACCTTTCCGGCACTTTTGAGGCGGTAATAGGGGCTATTTTTATTGACGGCGGTTACAGAAAAGTCTATAAGGTAATCACCACATTACTAAAGAATTGCCTAAATGGCGATGAAGAAATATTTAAAGACTACAAGACTAAGCTTCAAGAGGTAGCTCAAAGAAAGTTTAAGAAAGTCCCTAAGTACAAAGTAGTCCTCGAAGAAGGTCCTCCGCATGATAAAAACTTTCATATTGAGGTAAAAATAGGAAGAAAATCTTTCGGCAAGGGTGTGGGTAGAAACAAAAAACAGGCTGAACAAGAAGCGGCCAAGCACGGGCTTGAAAGGATGGAAAAGTTAAAAAGCATTAAATAATTTATAGCGGTCTATTCTTTATCTTTTTCTTGAAATCCTAATTCCTCCATTTTTTTCGAAAGTGTATTTCTATTAATTCCCAGAATCAAAGCTGCCTTCTTTTTGTTTCCCTTAGTTATCTCAAGCACCTGCTCAATAAGCGGTTTTTCGACCTTCTTTATTATTGCTTCGTAGACTCTTTGTGATGATGCATCATCTTTTGAATCGAGTAAGTAGCTTAGTTCGTCTTTTATCAAGTTTGCCAGGGATTCTTGGTCTTCTCTTACTTTGCCTGCAAGATGTGGAGCTGCATCTAGGAGAGTTTCTCTTGAGATTACTGTATCAGAAGACAGTACTAGCATACGCTTTATAATATTTTCTAATTCTCTTACGTTTCCCGGCCAACTATAGTTTGTTATTGTTTCTTTCGATTCATCAGAAAGCGTTCTAGTGCCGACTCCAAGCTCTTTTTCATATTTACTCAAAAAATGCTCTGTAAGCGGAATAATGTCTTCTTTTCTATTTCTTAGTGGTGGTATTTTTATTGTTATTGCATTAAGTCTGTAGTAAAGATCTTCTCTAAAGTTGCCCTCTTCGACCTCTTTTTCAAGGTTCCTATTAGTAGAAGCGACTATTCTTACATCTATAGGAGAAGGTTTTTCACTACCCAGACGGTAGAGTTTTTTCTCCTCCAAAATACGCAGAAGTTTAGTTTGAAGTTCATGCGGCATGTCCCCTATTTCATCCAAATGGAGTGTGCCGCCATCAGCTTCTTCAAAACGCCCTTGTCTAGATATTGAAGCACCGGTAAATGCTCCTTTTTGGTAACCGAAAAGTTCGCTTTCCAGAAGTTCTTTAGGGATTGCGGCAATATTTACAGCTACGAGTTTCTTGTTTCTCCTAGTGCTATTTGTGTGAATAGCTCTAGCTACTAGTTCTTTACCCGTACCACTTTCCCCATTTACTAAAACCGTTATATCTCTTTCTGCGACACGTCCTATCATTTTATAGATGTTCAGCATCGCCTGTGATTGCCCGACTATATCTTGTAGTGTGTCAGATTCATTCTTCTCGTCTAATAATAACTCTAATTTTTTAGAATTCTCGTAACTTGCAATTGCTCTTGAAACTGTAATCTTCACCTCGTCAAGGTCAAAAGGCTTGGCTATGTAGTCATAGGCGCCTTTTTTCATAGCCTCTATTGCATTTTTAACTGTATTTTGAGCTGTGATAATTATTACAGGAGAATCAATGCCGCTGGATCTAATGTTATTTAATACATCAAAACCTGTCATGTCAGGCATAGTAATATCAAGTATTATTGATGAGAAATTGCCGGATAAAGCTTTTTCAATACCCTCAGAGCCATTTTCTCCATACTCTACTATGTACCCTTCTTTCTCCAGGCACTTTCCAAGTACCCACCTTATACTCTCTTCATCATCAACTACTAAGATTCTTTTTTTCATTTTGGCCCTATTTGATAATATAATGGTCTGACTAATGTTAATCCGTATTTACCGGTAGATATACTTTAAAAACAGTACCAGTTCCTATTTCGCTCTCAACAAGTATGACTCCATCGTGTTTAGCTATAATCTGATATGCTAAGAATAATCCCAAACCAGTACCTTCTTTCCTAGTAGTATAAAAGGGACTGAAGATTTTTTCCAGAGACTCTGTGGGAATTCCACTTCCGTTGTCCTTAATTTCTATAGAAATAGCTCTTTGACCTTTTACCCTATGTTCTGTGATCCATCTAGTGAGAACTTCGACGTGCCCTTTTTCTTCAACTGCCTGAGATGCATTTTTTATTAGATTCAGGAATACCTGTTTTAAAGAGTTCCTATCGCATTTGATTGGTGGAAGAGTAATATCAAAGCTCTGTTTATATTGAATATCTTTATTAAGTTCTGAGAGTGACTCCAGATACATGATTTCCATTAAGATGTCATGTATATCTAAGGGCTCAAATACTTCCTCGGCAAATGGTTCTAGTTGTTTTAATGAATCTATTAAGTTTGTTAATCTATCTGCTTCCTTTGTTATTATTTCAGCGCACTTAATAGTTTCTTTGCTTTCAGTTTCACCTGCGAGTAATTGAGCCGCTCCTCTAATTCCACTAAGTGGGTTTTTAAGTTCGTGGGCAAGACCCAGCATAAGCGTTTCAAATCTTGAAGTCGATATTTCTTGAATGTTTTTGCTACTTAGGAATTTAGCTGCTGCTATGTCCTTTATTTGCAGAATGACGCCTTGTATATTGCCTGTATTTGTATATAAGGGTGATGCTATTGCCTGAATGGAAATTTTATCTCCACTTCTTAAGGTTGGATTGATTTCATCCCCAAATATGGTTCTTTCTTCTTCTAGTGATCTAGTTGCAAGCTTCTCAAGCTCAATCGGCATAAATGATTTTGAAGTTTGTCCTTTTGTTTTTTTCCTGGAAATTCTAAAGGCAGTTTCCGCATTATCGTTCATGTCCACAACCAAGAAGCTTTTATCAAGTATGATTATGCTTTCAGGAAATGCATCAAATATTTCTTTGTAATCAACCTGGTTTTTCAAGCTTGCTTTGTCCGTCATTGAGTACTACCTATAGCTCTTCTATTCTGATGAAGTTGGTTTTGCCGGTGATTGCCTTGAATTTGCTGATTTCTTTTAGGGCTGATAATAAGTCTTTTTCTTTAGCTTCGTGCGTCATGATTACAATCGGCACATCGCCGCCCCCTAGGTGTCTGCTTTTCTGGATTACAGATTCAATGCTTATATTATGTTTTCCTAATGAGCTAGTGATTCTTCCTAATATTCCCGGTATGTCAGCTGCCTGGAAACGCAAATAATATTTAGTTGTTATTTCACTAGTTCTGATTAGGGATGAATTTATCTTGTTCCCGTAAGGACTTGGTGCAGTTAGATGAGTATTTCCTAAGGCTAAATGCTTGGCAATTTGAATAACATCTCCAACTACTGCGCTTGCTGTAGGCATCATTCCGGCACCCATGCCATATAACATTGTAGGTCCAACTGCATCACCTACTACGTAAATAGCATTAAATGCACCTGATACGTCTGCCAACTGAGTCCCTTTTTTAACAAGCGTAGGATACACTCCTGCTTCTAGTCCATCCTCTCTTGATTTGGCAATAGCAAGGAGTTTGATTTGATACCCGAGTTCATCGGCATAAGCGATATCTAGGGAAGTAATATTTCTGATGCCTTCTACATGAATCTTGTCGAAATTCAAAAAAGTTCCAAACGATAGCATGATGAGAATTGAGAGCTTATGTGCAGCGTCTACACCGTCAATATCAAAAGACGGATCGGCTTCAGCATATCCTTTTTCCTGTGCTTCCTTTAATACATCCTCAAATTCATATCCATGCTCTGTCATTGTTGAAAGTATATAGTTTGAAGTCCCGTTCATTATGCCGTGAATAGAAAGGACGTTGTTTGCTGCATAGCTTTCCTGAGTTGCTTTAATTATAGGTATGCCCCCTCCAACACTTGCTTCAAAACCAACTTCTACACCCTTTTTAGCGGCCTCGGCGAAAATTGCTTTCCCATGATGAGCAAGAAGGGCTTTGTTCGCAGTAACCACATGCTTGCCATTTTTAATAGATTCAAGCACAAAGTCTTTGGCCATTGTGGTGCCTCCAACAAGCTCAATTACTATATCTATAGAGTTATCTTTGATTATATCCCAGGCGTTCTTCGTAACCTTTCTCTTTGGAAGTTTGACAGGTCTTTTCCTGTTCAGATCGCTATCCGCAATCTTTGTTAAATTGAGACTTATGCCGGTTCTGCTTTCAATAATCTCTTTATTTTGATTAAGTATTTTTATTACGCCACAGCCTACAGTGCCAGCTCCAATTAGACCAACATTAACTACACGCATATAAATCTCCTTATTTCACAAGGTATTATTACAAAGTTTTGAATTAGGAATTATACATTATTTTATTTGACATTGAATACAACCGGACTTAAATTAATACCCATCTGTGGGGCCGTAGCTCAGCTGGGAGAGCGCATGAATGGCATTCATGAGGTCGTCGGTTCGATCCCGATCGGCTCCACCAATGATTTCAAGGACTTACAACACCCTCTTCAATTCTCCAGTTCAATATTTTTCAGTAAATGAATTTCTATTATACAAATGCAAATGCCTCTGCTGAATCCTTTAAAGTTTCTTCAAAGATGTGCATATTTCATAATTGTTTTACATATGAATGTCCTAAAATGCGAAATAAGGCTACTATTAATGCCCCCGCTTCAGTAACCTTAGTAGGTCATTTACAACCATATTGCAGAAGTATCCAAGATACAATATAAGAGAAAGTTATCTTTTCATAAGTTCAATACAACCCACTTTATCAATATATTCCTTTCATATTTGAATATTACAGAAACAATATCCCGGAAAGCCGAATGTCAGATGTCAGATTTTGCGACACTTGTATGTAAAGTAGATGTGCCGTTTAACCATCAAATATTAATAAAATATAGTTGGTACAAAGATTGCAACAATATTTAACAGAAATGAATGAGTATCCTAAAGAGTTCACCCTCATTGATAAAACGAAGGTAATTACAAGACCAATTGAACCTGGAGATATAGCGGCTTTATATAAATTTTTTTCAAGAGTACCTAAGTCCGACCTTCTTATATATAAAGATGATGTAACAAAGTGGGAAAATGTGGAGAACTGGTTTGCTGCTTCTAACGACAAAAAGGTGTTTCAATTGGTTGCTTTGGCAAAAGATGATGTGGTCGCAAAGGGATCACTTCACTCTGAGGGGCTTTTTTGGTCACATGCAGCGGAACTAAAGTTGATTGTTGATACCGAGTATAGGGGAAAAGGATTGGGATCACAATTGTTTAATATCCTACTGTATGAGGGATTAAGACATCATTTCCAGAAGATAATAGTCAGGTACATATCTGACAATATTAGTTTTACTAAAATACTCGACCATTATGGTTTTAAACCAGAGACGGTTCTTAGTAGTTATGTGAAAGATGAATTCTCTACTATTGAGAAAGATCTAGTAATAGCATCCTTTAGCCTTGAGAGCTGGGAAAGGAGGTTCGAATTTTATAGCTTTATTTATAGATCATAGAACGCGCAAGCTTACTGAAAGTATTGTAAGCCTTTTCACAAAGTGCTAGTCTGATAGTTAAATAAATCATGTGATTTTGGGCGCAGTCTATTATGAAAGAGAGAGATAAAACTAAAAAAGAGCTTATGAGTGAATTAGAGGAGCTTCGGTTACAGCTCAAACATTTTGAGAGATCAGATGAGAACGGGGTCTATATACCGGATGAGACATTTCGGTTGATTGTAGAATCTGTGCCAAATGGGATCATAATAGCGGACAATATGGGACAAATAATTTTTTTAAATTCACAGGCTGAAAAGATGTTTGGTTATGAACGAGGTGCTCTGCTCGGCAAGTCTGTTGAAGAATTAATGCCAAAGGGGTTTAGGCAAGGTCACATTAAATATCGCTCTGACTATGTGAGAGATCCCGGTACGAGGCCTATGGGAGAAGGTAGAGACCTCTTTGCCTTACGCTCGGATGGCAGTCAATTTCCGGTTGAAATAGGGCTTAACTTTGTGAATTCAGATTCAGGGCTGGTGGTTATAAGTACTATTATAGATATTACAGAGCGCAGAAATACACAGAACCTGCTAAATGAGAGAGAGCAAAGGCTCAGGCAAATTATGGATAACACTACTGATGCCATAATTGTTTTTGATCAAAAGGGTGTTGTAGAAACCTTAAACAGAGAGGCCCGACAACTCTTCTGTGATGGTGATAAAGAACAGATTGATGAGATCTGGGAAATTATTACACCCGAGAGTAGAGAAAGCTTCTCAGAAAAGCTCAATAAAGTTAGCGAAGGAAAAAGAATAACAGATTATGAGACTGAGCGGATCGGTAAAGGTGGTAAGCGAATCTCGGTGAGTATTAGTCTTGTCTATATGAATGAGGGGCCGGGAAGGTTTATAGAAACGATAAGAGATATAAGTGAACGAATTATAATGAGAAATAAGATAATAGAGCTAGAAAAGGCTCAAATAATAGGAAAAATGGCAGAAGGTTTTGCTCATCATATGGGTACCCCCCTAGCATCAATGCTTCTTAGAGTTCAGATGCTTAAAGAGGATATTCCTGATTTCCCTGAGTATAACGATATTGGTGAGAAATTAAACTCAATTGAGAGGCAGATTTTATATGGACAAAAAGTTATACATAGACTCTTAAGATTTGTAGGAAGGCCAGGTAATGAGAAGAGCCCTGAGAATATTTCAAATCTTCTAGAGGAATCAATTGAGATGATCAGACCTCTACTTAAGAAGAAGGGAATTGTTCTAGAGACAGATAAAGATGAGAACCTTCAAATATTTGCTGACACAAATCTTATTAACCTCGTGTTCTCGGATACGATGATGAATGCAGTAGACGCTATGCCTGAAGGTGGCGTACTATCCATAATTACATGTAAAGAAGAAAGATCGCAATCTATTAAAGTTCAAATTAGAGATACCGGTGTAGGCATTTCTGAGGAGACGATACCCTTTGTGTTTGAGCCTTTCTTTACAACTAAACCAGCTGGAAAAGGAACCGGTTTNGGGCTCTCAGTGGCAAAGAGTGTTGTTCATGACCACGGAGGAGATATCCGTATTGAAAGTAAACAGGGAAACGGAACTATNGTATCCATCAGTCTTCCAATTTTAAATGAGGAGAAAAACAGTTGAGTAAAAGTAAGCTTAGGGTTTTAGTGGTTGATGATGATGAGGAATTTGTCAGTGCTGTGAAAGAGTTGCTCGAAAGAAATAACTACGAAGTTGTTACTGCGTTTTCTGGTCGAGAAGCTCTTAAAATAGCTGCAGAGGTCCCCAATATTAATATTGCTCTGCTTGATCTTGTGATGCCCATGATGGATGGCTTCACTTTGCTTGAGAAACTCAAAGATATTGTATTCGGTTTAACGGTTATCATGATAACAGGGCAAGGAACTGTACAAACAGCCGTGGACGCAATCAAGCATGGAGCTTCTGATTTTATTACAAAACCCTTTGATAAGGATGTACTTCTTAACAAACTTGAAGTAACCAGAAAGTCATATGAATTGGAAAACAAATTAGGCGAGCTAAAACAGATTATTTCACAAAAATACGGTTTTGAGAACATAATCAGCAGCTCTAAAATTATGAAAGCTGTTTTTGAAAAAGCATCAGCTGCGGCAAGAAGTAATGCTCCTGTTTTTATTGTGGGCGAGACAGGAACGGGAAAAGAACTTCTTTCAAAAGCAATTCACCTGGGAGGAGATCGATCGAATAAACCATTTATAGCGGTCAACTGTGGAGCGATCCCAAAGGAGCTCCTTGAGTCAGAGCTCTTTGGTTACAAAAAGGGAGCCTTTACGGGTGCACTAAGAGACCATGAGGGGCTTTTTATAGCGGCCAATGGTGGCACGATTCTTCTGGATGAGATTGGGGAGATGCCAAAGGATCTTCAGGTCAGACTGCTAAGAGTACTTGAGAATTATAAGGTAAGACCTATTGGGCATACCCATGAGATTTCACTTGATGTTAGGGTAATAGCCGCGAGCAACCACTCCATTGATGACTTAAAGAACAAGTATCTAAGAGAGGATTTGTTTTTCAGACTCGCCGTGATCGTGATTGAACTGCCTCCGCTCAGAGATCGAGCATCTGACATTCCCCTCTTGATAGAGAATTTTATAAATACTTTTAACAAAAAGTATGCCAAGAACGTAGAGGGACTTTCAGAGGAGGCCTTTAACCATTTATACAGTTACGACTTTCCCGGAAATATAAGAGAATTGGAGAATTTAATAGAAGGAATAATAGCCGTAAGCCCATCTAATAAAGTGACAATTACTTATAAAGATTTAAAGGGGCACCTGCTCTGGCAACAACCAAAAGCAACTTCTGAACATCAGATACTTGCCTTAGATAAGCTTGAAAAATTTGCGCTTGAAGAGGCCCTTCGTGAATCTAAAGGCAACAAGTCAAGAGCAGCGGAGATGCTAGGCATATCTAGAGATACGTTATATAGAAAGCTTAAACTTTTTGACATTCAATAATTTGGACTAGGAGAAAAGTTGTGGAACACGTTGATCTTATGCAGGATATTAAATTTAATGATAGCCATCCAATTGCGCAATCGATTCATGCTGATAAGAATGGAAGACTTTTACAATTCGCATTAGAACCTGGTCAGGAATTAAAGGAGCACAGCAATTCATCCTCTCCCGTTTATCTCTTAATTCTAAAAGGCGAAGGANTTTTTAGAGGAGATAATGGTTCTCAAGCTGTCGCGGGGCCAGGATCTATTGTTATNTACGATGTTGATGAAAAGCACTCAGTTAAAGCCGGAGATGAAGAACTGGTTTTTGTGGCTATTCTTCATGGGTCTCNTAGAAAGGGAGGATGACTACAGGTTTGTTGCTCTGGAATATTGAATGTCTGACTTTTTGACAATTTGCACATCAATCTAATTTAATATCAACAAATTATAAGATTCTTAATGGCATTTTTATTGCAATAAGAACTATTGTAAGATCAAAATACTAACAATGGGGGGAGAATATGCTAGTAAGAGAATATATGACTAAAGATCCTATTGTGTTTAGGCCCAATGACGATGTTAAGGATGCGTTTAATATGCTTATTGAAAACCGGATTCGCCAGGCGCCTGTTGTACAAGACGGGAAGTTAGTCGGAATAGTTACAGATCGTGATCTTCGCATGGCCATAATTCAAAACCTCAAAATGAACAAGCTAACAGTGGGACTTGTTATGACTAAAGATCCGGTAACAGTTACTGAAGATACGAAGATTGTCGATGCTGGTAAATTAATCAGTGTCGGTAAATTTAACGCGATTCCTGTTATAGAAGAATCAGGCAAACTGAAGGGGATAATTACTACAACAGATATTTTAGATTATTTCATTAGTATAAGCGATGACAACTATGGAAATGTTATTCCAAATAGTTCTTAATGCTCTGTGTTATGTACATGATGGTTGTGGTGGTTATTGTTTGGTAATAAGTGAATAGTAATATTCGCTAAGCCTACTATTATTAAAAGTATTCCTGCTGCTATCGCTAACCTCCTAGGGGCTCTTTTAAAAGTCTTTTTATATATATAAGGGAATGCTGATAAAGCCGGCACGGTACCGAGCCAAAATATAAAAAGTATCCCTGCACTGTAAAGAGGGCTTTTTGTAGCAACCGCACCGATCACAAATATATAAACCCATCCGCAGGGGAGAAAGCCGTTTACAATTCCGAGCGTTAGAGATTTAACTGGTCTACTTTGCGAGAGAGACCATTTAGCGGGTTTTGAGATTAGGGACGAAATTGTTTTACTCGGCAGAAATTCGAGAGGTTTTCCCACAACGAGTTTATATCCTGTATAAATTAAGAATATCGAAATTAAGGCTATAGATATAGTTGAAATAAGAGGGGAATTGTTAGACAAGAAGGTTTCACCTAATAACCCTGCTAGTATTCCAAGGATCAAATAACTTATTAGTCGACCTATGTGGTAAAGGCTCATATATCCGCTGCTATTATTCACTGTTATAGCTATGGGTCCGCACATAGTAATGCAATGCGTGCTCCCCAAGATGCTCGCCACTAAAACGGCTAAGGGAATTGATAAGAAAGACCATTGTCTTAAAACTTCTTCAAATTGACTTAGGTCCGACAAGTTTTACATTCTCCTCGATTCGTGTCCTATTATTATTCGTATCTATGAAATCAAGTTTAATATTCTCTGATCCCGAAGCTCCAGTTACCGAAGGCGGAAACTTAATAAATATGTGTATAGTAGAGTTCATCCCTCCTTCAAGTGCTATAGTTTTTGTCTGGGATACTAATTCAACCTTTTTATCTTTCCATGTTTTAGGTAGAGCCATTTGAACATTTAGCTCATCAAAAGTCTGGTTTTTTATTTGCAGCTTGAAGTGGTTGATTACTTGTTCTTGCCCATTATTTTGAACAACTTGGTATGGATTGTCCTTTCCTCTGAGTACTGTTACAACAATATCCTGCCTTTGAGAAACAAAAAAGATTAGTGCAGAAACTACGGCAATTAGTAAAATAGAATATATACCAACCCTTGGTGTAAGAAATTTAGATTTGATACCTTTTAGACTATTTCCTGTAGCATATCTTATTAGACCTTTGGGCTTGTCTATCTTTTCCATTACCTCATCACATGCGTCAATACATGCAGTGCAGCCGATACATTCTAGCTGAAGTCCCTCCCTTATATCTATTGCGGTCGGACAGACAGCTACGCATTTATAACAGTCTATGCAGTCACCTTGTTGCTCACCTGAGTGCACCTGACCTTTTCTTGGTTCTCCTCTAACAGTATCGTAGGAAACAGTGACGGAATCATCATCAATAAGTACTGACTGGAATCTTCCATATGGGCACATTATGATACAGAACTGCTCTCTGAACCATCCAAAATCAAATAGTATTACAGCTGTTATAAACCCCATCACCACAAAGATGGTCCAGTTCTCTGTAGGGTTATGCTGAGTCATTTCCACAAGGCTGTCAGCACCTACAAAATAAGCTAAAAAACTATGGGCAACTATAAGGCTTGCTATAAGAAATAGTGTCCAAAGCACACTTAATTTGAAGAATTTCTTTATGCTCCAAGGTGCTTTCGCAAGGTTGCGTTGCTGTATGTGGCTACCTATAATCCAGTACTCAAACCTTCTGAATACTCCATCAATGAAAACTGTTTGAGGGCACCCCCAGCCACACCAAATCCTGCCCCATATAGCGGTAACAAAAGCAAGCCCTATCGTGAGAAAGGCTAGTATGAAAAAGATAAGCGGAGCATCATGTGCCCAAAACGTAAGCCCGAATATTGAGAATTGCCTATCCCCGATATTGAGCAATAGTGCCTGGTGTCCGCCGATTTTAATCCACGGAAGTACAAGAAAAAATATTATAAGAAATATCTGTACTATAGTTCTGTAGCGTCTCCAAAAACCACTAACAGAAGCTGGGAAAATAAAGACTCTTCTTCCCTGTTCATCCATTGATGCCGGACGATCATCGGGAAGATTTCTTTGATCTATAACTCTCAATTACGCTCTACCTTCTCTCCTTGAGGCGGCCTTGCTCCCTCTGGGTTAGTTCCATAGAGACTGTAGATATAGATCGCTACTGCTTCAAGCGTCTCTTCTGGAATCACCCCTTTCCAGGCCGGCATGCCTTTGTCGAGCACACCGTTGTTTGCTACTTCTAGTATAGCACTCACGGAGCCCTCTCCATGTATCCAATATTCATCTGCGAAGTTCGGACCTATCAAACCTTGTCCCTTGTCGCCATGACATGCCATACACTTGAGCATATATTCAGTTTTTCCTTTCTCAAGCACTTCAGGATTATCCAGAAGTGCAAGGTAATCGTCAGCTGATTTTACAGGAGCACTTTCTTCTGCAATTTGCTGCTCTGATTGAATTACCTTCATTTTTTGCGCCAGCTCTTCGTCTGAAGTTGGTCCACCAAAAAAGGTATAATACGAATAATAGACTACAGCGAAGACAATAGTGATATAAAAAGTCATCAACCACCAGCCGGGTAGGGGATTGTTTAATTCCTGTATGCCGTCATAATCATGACCTTTTATCAGTAGGTCGTCTTTTTCTTTTTCACTCATTTGTCATCCTCCTTCTCTGTTATCTGATAATGCTCCTCTTCTAGGGGTAACTGCTCCAGCTCTTCGTAGAGTTTTTTATTTCTTTTGCTCATTACCCTAAACACTACAATGGCAAATGCGATTAGGAACAAGATCAAGGCTATGTTGGTAAGTTCAATATTCTCAAAATAAGAAAGTGCTAGTTGTTTGATGGTGACACCTCCTCACTCGAAGTTTTCTGGCCAAGGCTCTGGAGATAAGCAATTAGAGCTATTAACTCCGTATCCTTGACCGATTCAAGAGACTTATCCTGACTGATCAATTCCTCATAAATTGCGGCGGCTTCTTTTTCAGCCAAAATATCGGCATTGGCAACCTGATCATCATCGTACGGTACTCCTAACATCTTCATGACACTAAATTTCTTTCTCAGTATGTGATAATCGGTTTTTTTCGCTGCAAGCCAAGGATAAGAAGGCATGATCGAATTCGGAGTGATCTCCCTTGGGTTTATCATATGTCGTAAATGCCACATATCCGGATACTTGCCTCCAACTCTGGCAAGATCAGGCCCAGTTCTTTTTGAACCCCACTGAAATGGACGATCATACATAGATTCGGCTATTGTAGAGGCTTTTCCGTAACGGAGTACATCAAATGGGAGTTTCCTTATCATTTGTGAGTGACATACATAGCAGCCCTCTTTTATGTATACGTCGCGACCTGCAAGCTCAAGTGGAGTATATGGCTCCGTCTTCTCACTAGAAGGGAGGTATTTATAAATCGATAGAGTTGGTAATATCTCAATTACAGAACCAACTAATACCGATATGAACAGAATCACAGTGAATATTAGGCTTAATGCCTCGAGTTTTCTATGCCCTGTTCCAATTGCCGTAACATCAGATTTAAGCGGTGGAACTTCCACATAGGAAACAGTCTCTTTTTTAGGCGCATGTTTAATGGTTACCCAAACATTATAGATTAAGAATAGGAACCCAATTAAGAAAAGTGCGCCACCTACAAATCTAACCCAGTATAGAGGGGCAATTCTCATTACTGTTTCCACGAAGTCCGGATAAACAAGCTGCCCATTTTCCCCGATTGCCTGCCACATGAGTCCCTGAGTAATACCACTTGCCCACATAGAGATGTAGTAGAGGAGAATTCCCATAAAGCCAATCCAGAAATGCCAGTTCATGAGCCTCTGGCTATACATTTTGGTATTCCAAAGTTTTGGTACCATATAGTAGATAACTCCAAATGTGAGGAATCCATTCCAGCCCAGAGTTCCTCCATGCACATGACCGATAATCCAGTCTGTATAGTGCGCCAAGGAGCTTACAGATTTTATTGAGAGAAGAGGGCCTTCAAATGTGGACATTCCATAGAATGTGACGGCGACTGCAAGGAATTTTATAATAGGGTCTGTACGCAGTTTGTGCCATGCACCTCTCAACGTCAAAAGACCGTTGATCATTCCACCCCAGCTAGGAGCCCAGAGCATAAGACTAAAGACCATACCTACAGTCTGTGCCCAGTCGGGAAGAGCAGTGTTTAAAAGATGATGAGGTCCAGCCCAGATGTATATAAATACTAATGACCAAAAGTGGATGATGGAGAGTTTGTAGCTGTATATAGGCCTGTTAGCTGCTTTTGGTACATAGTAATACATCAGACCTAAAAATGGTGTTGTAAGGAAAAATGCTACAGCATTATGACCATACCACCATTGAACCAGAGCGTCTTGAACTCCAGAATAAACGGGGTAGCTCTTAAATAACGCAACGGGTATTTCTATTGAGTTTACTATGTGAAGCAGAGCAACTGTTATGATCGTTGCTATATAGAACCATATTGCAACATATAGATGTTTTACCCTTCTAATCGCTATGGTTCCGAAGAAATTAACTGCAAATACTACCCATATAACGGCTATTGCAATGTCGAGCGGCCATTCAAGCTCGGCATACTCTTTACTCATTGTATACCCAAGGGGTAGAGTAATTAAAGCTCCAACAATAATCAGCTGCCAGCCCCAGAAATGTATCTTGCTCAACATATCTGAGAAGTTCCGGGTTTTAAGCAGTCTCTGGGTCGAATGATATATACCGGCAAAAATTATATTACCGCCAAATGCAAAAATAGCGGCGTTAGTATGAAGTGGTCTGATTCTGCCGAAAGTGAGCCACTCTAGTTCCAGATTGGCAGGCCAGAAGGCTAGCTGTAGAGCTGCGAGCAATCCTACAATAAAAGCTGCGGCTCCCCAGAATATTGTGGCGAACAGAAACATTTTTACTACATCGTCATCATAGATAATTCTATCCATAATCCCTTTATTAACTTGAATTGCAGAGCTCATATAGCTTTCTCCTCCTTTTCATCCTTCTTTGTTTCTTTGATTTCATAGTCGTCCAATAACATTCTTTCACTTGGTGTTGTAAGGTCGTCATATTGGCCCTTTTTTGTTGCCCAGATAAAAGCTGCCAGAAAGACAAGAGCCATTGCGATAGAGATTCCAAGAGTCAAAAAAATAATATTCATGGTTAAGAGGATTCTCTCCTTACATTGAGCTTGTTATAACCGTATAAGCTTGAGCCAATTAACAGAACAGAACTTAGTGGCATTAGTACTGCTGCCATCAAAGGGTTTATATATCCAAGTAGAGCCAGTGTTCCTGCCGCAATGTTATAAATTAGGGAGAAACGAGTATTTCTAGTTATGCTATTTTTTGTTATCGATCCGTATTCGAGCAGATCAACAATATTAAATAGGTTGTTGTTCAGTAAATAAGAATCAGATACCTTGAGGCTTTCCTCTACACTGCCTTGCACTGAGACCCCTACATCTGAAGAAGAAAAAGCTGCAGCGTCGTTAAGCCCATCTCCTACCATCAATGTTTCTTGGTAATTTTGGATTATCTGTGCTTTCTCTTCTGGAGATTTTGACCAATTAATACAGTTGTCTGAAATTCCTAACTTATGAGCGGCGCTCTTTACATTATTTTCATTGTCTCCTGATAGAACATGGACTCTGTAGCCATTGTCCTGGAGTAAGTTGACAACGTATTTTGCGTCATCTTTTAAAGAGTCGCCTAAGAATAGTTCTGATATTTTTTGACCATCTTTCTTTATAACGGTTTTTGTAGTAATGATCTCATTGACTTCGTTAGTGTGGTGAATGTTTTTATCTGACAATATCTCATAAAAGTGGTGCCCTACTTTTGCTTCAATACCTTTTGTATAGTTGTGTTTAAAGTCTGTTAGTTCAGGCAAAGTTAATTTTAGATCACTTAAATGGGAAACAATAGCTCGAGCTATTGGGTGGCTGGACTTTTTTTCTATTGCTAAAATTGCGGCTTTGTCATATTCAGAAAGTATGTTGGTATTCCACTTTAATATTTTGTAAACCCCATTGGTCAGAGTTCCGGTTTTATCAAAGAAAATGTTCTTTATCTGCGGAAGCTTCTCAAAAATTTTAGAGCTTTTTACAAGTATACCTTTTTCAACAGCTCTATTCAGAGATAGTCCAAAGGTTAGCGGAAGAGCAAAAACAAATGCGCAAGGGCAGGCTATTAATACAAATGCCATAACTCGGTTTAATGCTGCCGAAGGGTCTAGTAGGGTAGAAATAGTTGCAAAGGAGATTAGAGCCGTGATACCCACGGCCAGGGTGAATATTGTGGCGAATTTGTCGCTATAGGTAGAATTGCTAATTTTGCTTCTATAGTTTCTCTCAACTTCATCAAGCAACTTTCCGATTCGCGTAGAATTGCCAGTACGTAGTACTTCAATAATCGCTTGATCCGAGTTCAAGATAGAGCCCGCGTATATAGAGTCGTTCTTTATCAGTGTCTGAGGAATATTCTCGCCAGTTAAGACTGAGAGGTTGAGATCGGCTCTTTCTGTAAGGAGTTTTCCATCGATAGGTATGCGGTCCCCAGAATTAACCTTAACTCTTTGCCCGGGTCTGAGATTATCTATGGGTTCCAGAAAAAACTGCTTATTCTGATTGTCCCAAATCAATATTTTGTTCTGATTAAAAAGAGACCTGCTAGCCGGTTCTTTGTTTGAGATTCTATCTTGAATAGATTTTAGGAAATATCTACTCGCTAATAGTAAAAATACAAATGCAGTTACAGAATCAAAGTAAACTTGATCATTTCCGTTCAAGAAGTTGTATGAGCTTAGTAAAAAACCAACCAAGATTACAAAGACAATAGGTATATCCACCGTAACACGTTTAGCCCTTATTGAGCTAGCTACACTCTTATAAAAAGGCCAAGTGCAATATGTTACAACCGGTAAAGATAATAAAAGGTTTAATAGCCCAAATTGTTCAGCGAATACACCCTCAGCTCCTGAATATATTGCAGCGGAAAGCAGCATTATGTTTCCGGCGCATACTGCTGCAACAGAAATTCTTATTAGTGATTTACGGCTTTCTTTTTTCTTAAGTTCCTGAGCTTCCTCATCTAATTTGATTGGATAGGCTTTATATCCGAATCGTTTTACAAGTCCGGGAAAGCTGGAAAAAACCTTCTCCTCATCAAATTCAACAGTAGCTACATTTGTCGACATATCCAGAGCAACAGACTTTATATTGGGAGAGTAGTTCGATATTCTTTCAATCAGCCATAAGCAAGCTCCACAGTGAATGCCTTCTATATAAAAATTCATTCTCTCCGGGAATTCTAAACTCGTATACTGATTTGCGAAGTTTTCCTGATCCAGATATCCGTACTCCTCCACTGATTCCGGATCTATTGGTCTACCGATTTTATCAATATTTTGTTCTTGCTTAATTTTGTAGAAATCTTGGAGCCCCAGAGTGTTTAGTAGATCATAAACAGTACTACACCCAGAACAGCAAAAATAATTTCCCTCTGAAAATATTCTGTTGGATGGAGTAAGTTCTTCCCCACAATGCAGACAGTGAGTAGCTTCGGTTAAAGTCCCGGATATTCTTTGTGTAGAAGCTGTGGTATTTATCATTTTCGTATAAGTATGCTTACACAACAGATATTGGCAATAATCATGCCAATGGGAACTTTAGCAATAGCTAGAAATTGGAGGATTTATGAGTGTAAGTTGTCGGATTGTCTGACATTTTGAGAAGAAGAAAAGTAACTGCTTAAATTATACAAGATTAAAAGATTAGATTCTGAATAGATCCTGAAACAAGTTCAGGACATGGTTCAGAATGACAAATATGCAAAGGGAGCTTCGGCTCCCTTTTTTTGTAGGGAAAGTTTTTAGATTGAATTCAAATAGATTGACAACGCTATATCTCTAAGGTTAGATTCTCCGCTATGGCAGATATTTACAGAGAGAGACTCAAGGAAATATTACAAGAGAAGTCCATTCTTAGGGGTGATTTTACGCTTGCATCAGGTAAGAAAAGCACCTATTACATAGATGCCAGGCTTACTACTCTAGACGCTGAGGGAGTAAATCTCATAGGGAAAATTTTCCTAGAAGAGATTAAGAAAGATCCCTCTATTACTACTGTGGGTGGACCAACTATGGGAGCCGATCCTATTGTAGGTTCAGTTCTCGCACTGAGTCAAGAGCAAGGAAATTCATTGCCTGGATTTCTTGTCCGCAAACAGGAAAAGGGTCACGGCACAGGAAAACTGATAGAAGGCAATCTGAATGAGGGAGATGTTGTAGCAATGTTTGAAGATGTTGTTACTACCGGGGGTTCCGTTATAAAGGCAATCGACGCTGTTCGAGAATCTGGGGCAGAAGTGAAAAAATTACTAGTTATAGTGGATAGGGAAGAGGGGGCTAAATCCAAGTTTGAAGATATGGGAGTCCAATTCTACTCAATCTTTCAGATAAGTGATCTGCTCTAATACTAAATGCTCAATTTCCTTGAGACCTTAGGGAAAAGTAATATTATACTCTTCTAATTTTCTGCGAAGAGTAAGCCGATTAATTCCAAGAGTCCTAGCTGCCTTAGACCTGTTCCAACCACTAGCGCTCAATGCCTCTTCTAATAAGATCTTCTCAGCTTCTTTAACAACCTGACTATATACATTATCGCTCTTATCTGAGTTTAAAATCCCTCTTACTGAGCTCCTTAAAGCTTCTGCGAGTGAGGGCGATTCATTAATTTTCTCTATATTAAGATTATCGTTGAGTTCAAGATCATAAGAAGTTAAGTAAGGAGTTTTCGTAAATGCGATGGCTTTTCTGATGGCATTTTCTAATTCTCTGACATTTCCCGGCCAATCGTATTTCATCAGACTTTCTCGAAACTTAACACTGACTCCTTTGATATCTTTTCCAGCTTGGCTTCCATGTCTTCTGATCAGACATTCCATCAGAAGAGGCACATCTTCTTTTCGTTCTTTAAGAGGTGGTAAATGAATTTTAACAACATTGATCCTAAAGTATAAATCTTCTCTAAATTTCCCTAGACGAACTAACTCTTCAAGATTTTTATTAGTTGCTGTAATTAACCTAACATTAACTGAAATCTCCTTATTGCTGCCAAGTCTATGAAATGTGCCGCTTTGCACAACTCTTAATACCTTTGCCTGAAGAGATAATGACATGTCTCCAATTTCATCAAGAAACATTATTCCCCCATCGGCTTCTTCAAACTTTCCGGTTCTTGTCGTATCCGCTCCGGTGAATGCTCCTTTTTCATACCCGAAGAGCTCTGCTTCTAAAAGGGTTTCAGGAATAGCAGCACAGTTGAGAACTACATAAGGCTGTTCCCACCTTGTGCTTACTTTCCATACCGACTCAGCTACAAGTTCTTTCCCCGTTCCGCTCTCACCGGTTACCAGAACCGGCACATCGACTCTTCCTACCTGACCAATGAGCTTACAGACCTCTTGGAGCATTGGTGAGTCTCCAACAATGGCGCAACTAACACTGCTTCCTACAACGTCGCCAGCGAATTCTAATAATTCTCCTTTTGTCTCTAGACCAATCCCAATCGCTCTTTTTACCGACTCAATTAACTTTGGATTATGGAGGGGATCGATGATACAATCAAAAGCGCCAAAGGTCATAGATTCAATTAGATGCCTGGCTCCCTTTTCCTCGGTCAATACAATTACAAATGAGTGCTCTTTAAGCTTGCCCAGAGTGCTTACACCCATAGTGTCGACATCTAACAATGACACATCGGTGTTGTTAATTTCGGATATTTCACTATATGTAGATATTTCCGCTATACCAGATAGAGCCTTGCTAATTCCTTCAGACAAGCTTGAATTATTTGTATATAGGGTAATATTAGTACTCAATTGATGCTCCTTATGTGTTACAAAAGTATACAGCATGGTTATTATGCAATCAAGTGAAAGGTCGGCTATTTTGTAACTACCTGTTAAAACTATGATTTTTGATCATGGCATTTAAATTGCATCATTACATGGGATTATTTAATCATAAGCTTTATAATCTTTTTACAGAGGATAATAAATAATTGGATCTAGTACTTATATCAGCGATTGTACTTGCCGCATTTCTTGCACTAAATATTGGTGCTAACAACTCTGCTGCGTCAATGGCTACGGCTTATGGAGCAGGGGTTAGAACTAAGAAGCAAGCTGTAATTATTATTGCTGTCTTTGCTTTATTAGGAGCTTTAATTGCAGGTGCTCCCGTGGTAAAAACTCTTGGGAACGATCTTGTTCCAAGTGAAGTGCTGTCTTCTCACATTGGGCTTGTTCTAATCATATTTGTAATTGCATCCATTTTTGTTACATGGGCTAATGTTGCCAAGGTCCCAATTGCTACGACTCATGCCATAGTATGCGCGATTGCAGGAGTGGGGCTTTATTCTAGTTCGCTACATACAGACAAATTTTTCGAAATACTTATTTGGTGGGTTGCTGCCCCTGTAGTAGCTTGGATTATCAACTTCCTAATGGCAAAGTATCTTTATTTTCGTACGCTGAAGTTTCTGGCTGAACGCTATTCTGAAAAGTCTATAAATCGAATTCTTATGATAATGATTACTGTTTCGGGAACTTTTCTCGCATTCTCGGCTGGGGCTAATAACTCAGCAAATGCTGTTGGGCCACTTGTGGGTTTAGGTTTGATAGGTTCCTATCAAGGGGCCCTAATTGCAGGTGTTGCAATGGGAGTGGGTGCTATTTTATTTGGAGGTAGGGTTCTTGAGACCGTAGGGAAAGAAATAACTGAGATCTGTATATTAAGAGCAGTTTCTGTAGAGTTTACAGGTGCAGGACTCATACTTTTGGCTTCGTTTTCTGGTATCCCGGTATCTATAGCGGAGATTATTACGTCAGGTATAATAGGCTTTTCCTGTGCACAGAAGGGTTTTGGGGTTACAGCGCGAAATAGGCATGTTATGAAAATTGCGTTTTTCTGGATAGTGATTCCATTCATTGCAATAGCAATGGGATATGGATTATCTTCACTGTACTTCAACTATAATGTTGGAGAATTTATTGCGATGAATTTTGGATTATAGGCTTTTTTACTACAAAAAGTTTAAATGGAAGAAAGAGAATATGACTAATAATGTCAAAAAAAGGTTTACACCCGAACAAGTAGCTGAGCTTAATCTTAAATTTAAAAATAGGAGCGCTCAAGAAATACTTGAGTGGGCAACATACCTCCATCCCAGAATTGCTTTAGCAACTAGTTTCCAGGCCCAAGGTGTTGTGTTGATTGACCTGTTCACAAAGATCAACAAGAAGGCCAGGATTTTTACTCTTGACACAGGAAGGCTCAACGAAGAGACCTACGAAGTGATGGATGCTATTAGAAGCAAGTACGGGGCAAACATTGAAATAATATTTCCAGATAAAAGTGAAATTGAGGAAATGGTAACTGCACATGGTCCTAACTTGTTTTATAAAGGTAAGGATATGAGATTTCTTTGCTGTGATATAAGAAAGGTTAGACCCCTTGATAACTATCTTCCAAACCTAGATGGATGGATTACTTCTATAAGAAGAGACCAAACAGAAAACAGAGCTGAATCTAAAAAGTTTGAGCTTGATGAGCTGCATGGTGGAATTCTCAAGATTAACCCGCTAGTGGACTGGACTTCTAAAGAAGTGTGGGATTATATAAAAGAACACAAAGTTCCCTATAACAAACTACACGACTTGGGATATCCGAGCATAGGGTGTGCTCCCTGCACACGGGCAGTAAAAGACGGCGAAGATCCAAGGGCCGGCAGATGGTGGTGGGAAAGTGATTCTGATAAAGAATGCGGTTTACACATCAATCATGATATCAATCAATAAATAAGACTCTTTCGTAGATCAGCCGATTTCAGGGTCACACTGATATAGATAGAATTCTGACGAGGCGGTTCTTTATAGATTAGTAGAGTGGTCTATTGTAGGTTGTTTTCTTCGCTCTCTTCTTGTGCTGAAATTGGCAATGGAGAAGCTTGGTGAATTACCATTTTCCATTCAGATTCGTTCTTTTCAAAAATATTTGTCGACACAGAAACGTTCATCATAGTAGGATCTCTCTTTATATATGTGAGTTCCTGAATGCATGTGACCCAAGCGGCATCTCCCTCTATTTCAACACTTAAATTATGAAGCTTAATTTCTAGTTGATCCTGGGGATCAAATACATTTTCCCAGCTTTGCCTAATTGCTTCCCAGCCTTTAAGCATTACCCAGCCTGGATGCATACAGCCCGCTCTGTCGTCATGAACGAATACTGTCCCCATTAATTCAAGGTCTCTGGTCCCAAGAGCCTTATAAAACCTGGTATTTACCTCAAGTATTTGAGACTCGTCATTTTTGTTGGTCATATGATTTTTCTATATTCCAGAAGAATTACCAATACTTGGTTGTAGAAATACTTCTCTTACTGCTTGAACACATCCACTACCTTGCTAAGGGAGTTAACTATATCTCCCTTAACCCTGGATATATCGTTATAGATTGCAAAGAACATTATGAATAGAAGCAGAGCAAGACCTACGCGCTGGCTAATTTCAAGAAATCTTTGGCTTAGAGGTTTTCTCTTGATTGCTTCAAGTGTTAGATACACAACGTGTCCTCCATCTAACATCGGTATTGGGAAGAGATTTATAACAGCAAGGTTTATACTAATAAAACATGTAAATTGAAGAAGCTGGGCAAAGCCTGTTTCTGCCGCTGCTCCTGAAACTTTGGCAATAAGAATCGGGCCCGCAAGACTTTTCCCTGCTGTGCCAAGTGCGATCTTCCCTGTAATAAGTTTGTACAAAAATCCAAAGAGAAGCACNATAACTTCAACTATCATGTTAAACGCTTCTTTTACTCCATTATATATAGATTCAAAAAACCCATACTTCTTTATTATTTCATCAGTATATACCTGGATACCAATAGCTCCTGCTCCATTTTCTCCAATCGCTTCTGGAGTAATCTGCACATCAAACACATTATCTCCACGCTCTATGAGCATGGTTAACTGCTTATCGGCACTTTTTTGAATTACGGATGCCATCTCATTCCAATCTGCAATCGGTTGACCGTCTATTTCAAGAATCTTGTCTCCTTTCTCAAGCTCAGCCTTATCCGCGGGTGTTCCATCCATTACCCCACCTACTTTAGCAAGGACAGGCTCTCCAAATCCCAGTGCAACTAAGCCTTCCGAAGAAGCTTTAGCCTGTATTGGTATCGAAACTGTTTCACCATTGCGGTCAACTTTAATATCTAAAAGCACATCAGGATTAGTCTGAAGCTGAATGTTTACGTCTCTCCAGTTTGAAACCTCACTCCCATCTATTTCAACAATCTTATCTCCGACTTTAAACCCAGCTTCGGCAGCTGGAGACCCTGCCGCGATCTGTCCAATTTCAGGGCTCCGCTCAAGGTATGCTGGAACAGAAATACCTATCATAAATACTATTGGTAGAAGCACGAAAGGTAGCAAGAAATTCATGAAAGGACCTGCAACAACAATTAGTAAGCGGTTAATAATAGGCTGGTTTGAGAAGCCTCGTGGATACTCTTTCTCTGAATAGTTATCCGCTCCGGCTAAGTCTTGCGCTTTGGATGTAAGCTCAATATGCTTGCCATCTCTTTCAATAACGAATTCGAATTCTCTTAGAGGTTCGCTATCCAGAGTGGATTCAAGCTGTTTCCATCTTTCAAAGGATTTAAGCTCTAATCCATCAATACTGATAATTCTATCTCCGGATTTAAAGCCTGCTTTTTCTGCATTAGAGCCCACATCAACTTTATCAACAATAAAATTGCCCTCAATACCCTCTCCGTACATCTTGACGTAGCCGCCTAGCGGGAGTAGACATATTAGATACTCAGTTTCGCCTCTAGTAAATCCAATTAGTTTCTTTCCGAACCCAAGAGAAAATTTTTCGACTCTCACACCACTCCATTTAGCGACAAGAAAGTGTCCTAACTCATGGATGAAGACTAAAACTCCAATTACAAATATAAAAGCTATTATTGCTGTCATGTTTTATTTTTCTCCTAATTTCCTATTAAAGACTGTGCCGTATTTCTTGCCCATAGGTCGCTTTCTAGAACATCATCAAGTGTGTTAGCAGGTTGTGTATTATGAAGTTCCATTACTTTTTCAACTGTACTAATTATACCCGTAAATTTTATCTGCTCAGATAAAAAAGCTGAAACCGCCACTTCATTAGCCCCGTTCATAACCGATGGCATTGTACCACCTTCTTTCAAAGCGTCAAAAGCTAGTGAAAGAGAAGGAAACTGCTCAAAGTCAACATTTTGAAAGCTAAGGTTCCCGAAACTCTCAGGTGAGACGGTGGTGCAGTTCATAGAGATTCTCTTTGGGTAGGAGATTGCAAAGGCAATCGGTATCCTCATATCGGGTTTTCCCATCTGTGATATGACTGAGCCGTCAATGTATTCTACCATCGAGTGAACAATGCTCTGAGGGTGAATCCAGACAGATATTTCCTTCGGTTCAATGCCGAATAACCATTTCGCCTCTATTACCTCAAAACCTTTATTCATAAGAGTAGCTGAGTCTATTGTGATTTTCTTCCCCATTTTCCATGTAGGGTGATTTAGAGCAAGCTCAACACTCACGTCTTCTAATTCCTGCTTTGGTGTATTTAGAAATGGTCCGCCAGAGGCAGTTAGAATTAATCTCTTAACATAATCCCTTTGTCCGCACTCTAAGGCTTGGAACAGTGCGCTGTGCTCGCTGTCAATCGGCAATAATCTGCTATTTTTCTTTTGTATCTCCGCAGTTAGTACTTCACCTGCGATCACTAGGGATTCTTTATTGGCAAGAGCAATATCTTTTCCAGCTCTTGCAGCAGCGAGTGTGGGACGCAAGCCAGATGCTCCAACCATTGCTGAGACAACCAAATCGGCTTCATCTATTTCTGCTACTGTTTCAGCGCCCTCTTGACCGTAAAGTATCTGTGTTTGAGATGATCCAATCTGTGAATCTAGCTTAGAGGCAGTTTCTTGGTCCTCTACAGAAACAACAATAGGTTTGAATAGCGAGATCTGTTCTATAAGTAAATCTATATTCTTACCTGCTGCAAGCGCAGTGACTCTAAATTTGTCAGCGTGTTGCGAGATAACATCTAGAGTTTGTCTTCCGATTGAGCCTGTAGAGCCGAGTATGGAAATCTTTTTCAAATCACGTCCCTTTTTTTAACTTGCTCCCCTGTGAGTCCAAATCTCCTTTCTCGTTTCTGATAATTTAAAATCGCCTTAATCAAGTGTTGTTTTCTGAAGTTCGGCCAGAGTGTTTTGGTGACATATATTTCAGTGTACGCAAGTTGCCACAGCATAAAATTGGACAATCTCATCTCTCCGCTGGTTCTTATTAGAAGATCTGGCTCAGGCAAATCGCTTGTGTACAGAAATTGCGAAAAGTTGTGTTGATTTATATCCTCAGGTGCTATGTTCCCTTTGGACATTATTTCTTTTATGCCATCTATTATTTCTTCTCTACCGCCGTAGCTAAGAGCCAATGTTAAAGTCAACTCATTGCAACTTTTGGTTTTATCAATAGTTTCAGTTAGTACTTCGTACACATCCCTAGGAAGCTCCCAGAGTCTCCCTATTGCGTTAAGACTGATCCCGTTTTCAATAAGTTTATCACTCTCGTTAACCAAATAGTGTTTTAAGAGTTCCATTAAGGCATCAACCTCAACCTTCGGTCTTTTCCAGTTTTGTGCTGAAAAAGCGTATAAAGTGATATGTTTTACACCCAGTTCTTTAGCACCTTTAACGACAGCTCTTACCGATTTCATTCCTTCCCTATGGCCGCTTATTCGTCCTAAGTTCTTTTTCTTTGCCCACCTGCCGTTGCCGTCCATAATTATTACGATATGTGCAGGAAGATTATTTTTGTCTACTAGAGATTCGAGTTTCCCTTTCATAAGCTCAGTAATTATAACATTTCACGTTTTTTAAAAAAGTCTCGGAATTATGGAAGTATATACTAGAATAAAACCCTATTTGAACGCTGCTTTGGATATAAAAGATATAGGGGAGGCTATAAATATCACAATTAAAAGCACAGAAAGAATTACCAAGAACGTGAGACAATATATAAATAAAGATAGAGGAATAAAGACTAATCTGTATAAAATGAACCAGTCTTTGGAAATTTCCATCACGATAGAACCATAACTTCCTATAAACTTAGAAATGACTGTAAAGAACATATTTAGCATATTTTTTCCCTTGGAAATAAAATATACCATTCTTTAGTATTACTACAAAAATACTTAAACTTTTTGTGCTTATATTTTGTTGAATAGCGTCAATTTAGATAGGATTCGAATATTAGCACGCAATCGCCTGGATTTATTCTCTTATTTGAAATTCCAAGTTGCTAGTTCTAGGATGTTTAGTTAACCTGTAACAGAGGTAAATTACATGAGATTAATTGCATTAGTTCTCCTGATTTTCACATTTAATATTGCCAATGTTAAAGCTGATAATGATGATGTCTATCAAGGTCTATCCAATTTTACAAGGGTGCTTGATCTTATACAGCGCAATTATGTAGAGAACGTAGACGGTCAGGAACTTACAAACAAAGCAATACAGGGAATGCTTCAAAGCCTTGATCCATATTCTGCCTATTTGAGTCCAGAGCGCTATCGGGACCTTGAGATAGGCACATCCGGGGAATTTGGAGGGGTGGGTATGGAAGTTACCACTGAAAATGGGTATCTAAAAGTTATAACACCTATTGAAGGTGGACCTGCAGAAAAAGCCGGAATAAAACCTAAGGATCTAATAATAGAAATTGAGGGAGAAAGTACCAAAGGTATGGTTGTCCAAGAAGCAGTCAGTGTTCTTAGGGGACCAAAGGGCAGCCCTGTTAATATTACGGTGGAGAGAGAGGGGGTTTCTCAGCCACTAAAAATTACTCTTATCAGAGATAAAATAACGGTTAAAAGTGTTAAGTATAAAATGCTTGATAATCAAATCGGATACATAAAGTTGTCCCAATTCCAGGAAGCTTCATCAAAAGAACTAAGAAACGCGCTGTCTGAGCTAGAATCACAAAATGGAAAAAAATTAAGAGGTGTAGTTTTAGATTTAAGAAATAATCCGGGCGGATTATTGGGTGAAGCTATAGAAATAGTAGATGAGTTTATAGATCAGGGGCTGATAGTCAGTGTTAGGGGACGCACAGAGGGTCAGACTAGAGAATACTACGCAACAAAAAATGGAGAGTTCCAAGAATATCCTATTGTAGTGATAGTAAATGACGGAAGCGCCAGCGCTTCAGAGGTAGTTGCAGAAGCTCTTCAGGATAACAACAGGGCAACTATCTTAGGAACAAATACATTTGGCAAAGGATCTGTGCAAACTATTATTAGATTGGAAGATGGATCTGGGTTAAAACTAACTACTGCCAAATTTTATGCCCCTAGTGGCCGATCTATTAGCGAAATCGGGGTTACTCCTGATGTGATTGTAGAAAATGATGATTCTAAAGATAAACAATTAGATACAGCAGTTGAAATCCTAAAGAGTTCAGGGAATAAGACAACCGTTCCCAAGGGCTAAGGAGAGCCTCTCTTTTGCCAACAAAACCTAGTAGAACAACTAAAAGAACAAGGCGCCCAACGAGAAGAAAGAAAAGCACGCGCGTCTCAAGAATAGTACTATTCACGATAGGCTTCATCGTCTTACTTTTCTTTGCGTTATACGGACTTAATTACTTAAAACAAAATGCAACTTCCGATTATTCCGAAAGAGTATTATCAGCCACAGAAGTGGATAATCTGATACAAGATATAGACCTTAGTATTACTGGAGCTTTTTTTGAAGCGGGGATATCGTCTACTAATATTGAATCAAAAAAGGTCATTAATAAAGAAGAGTCTAACCTGACTTGGGAATACAAAGATATGAGAATCTCCCCAGAAAAAGGGGTAACTTCTCAAAAGGTTAAAAAGATTCTTGAACAATCTATAATCAAAGATCCTGT
>JGI24023J19991_10000590_pt1 | contig 28178 bp, 28 predicted proteins | sample Cruoilmetagenom1_FD_19991 | JGI IMG/M metagenome (IMG submission 19991) | reverse complement strand
CATAATCCCTGCTTTAATAACTAAGAAATGGCAAGATATACAGGACCAAAAACTAAAATTGCTCGTAAATTTGGCGAAGCAATATTCGGAGATGATAAATCTTTCGAAAAAAGAAATTTTCCTCCAGGACAACACGGTAATAACAGGCGTCGTGGTAAAAAGTCTGAATATGCTATCCAGTTAATGGAAAAGCAAAAAGCAAAGTATACCTATGGTATTCTTGAACGTCAGTTTAGAAACTTATTTAAAAGAGCTTCAAGAAGTAAAGGTATTACAGGTGAAATTTTATTACAATTTTGTGAATCTAGATTAGACAATGTGGTATATCGCTTGGGCATTTCACCTTCCCGTAGTGGAGCTCGTCAATTAGTATCTCACCGCCATATTACTGTGAATGGTAATTTAGTTAATATTCCTTCATACGATTTGAAACCAGGTGATGTTGTTGGTGTTAGAGAAAAATCAAAATCACTTACAGCTATTGAAAGCTCTTTAGCAAACAATAGTGCAGTATATGAGTGGTTAAATTGGAATGGAGATACTATGCAAGGTACTTTCGTAACGGTACCTGAAAGAATTCAAATTCCAGAAAATATTAACGAACAGTTTATAGTTGAATTATACTCTAAATAATTAAAGACAATAGCAAAACTTATGGCAATTTTAAATTTTCAAAAACCCGATAAAGTTATAATGATTGATTCTACCGATTTTGAAGGTAGATTTGAATTCAGGCCTTTGGAACCAGGTTATGGTTTAACAGTTGGTAATGCATTACGAAGAGTTTTATTATCCTCGTTAGAAGGATATGCAATTACATCTTTAAGAATTGAAGGAGTAGAACATGAATTTTCTACAATAAAAGGTATAGTTGAAGATGTAACTGAAATTATTTTGAACCTTAAACAAGTGCGTTTTAAGCAACAAATTGAGGAGACAGATAGTGAAACTGTATCTGTAACTATTTCAGGTCAGGAACAATTGACAGCCGGAGATTTTCAAAATTTTATTTCAGGGTTTCAAGTATTAAATCCTGATTTAGTGATTTGTAACATAGAAAAATCTGTAAAAATAGACCTTGAATTTACTATAGAAAAAGGTAGAGGGTTTGTTTTGTCTGAAGAAAATAAAAAATCAAATGCTCCTCTAGGAACTATTTTTACTGATGCTATTTACACACCTATAAAAAATGTCAAATATGCAGTTGAGAACTATCGTGTTGAACAAAAAACAGATTATGAAAAATTAGTTTTTGATATTATAACAGATGGTTCTATCAGTCCAAAAGAAGCTTTGACGGAGGCGGCAAAAATATTAATTCACCACTTTATGTTATTCTCTGATGAAAGAATTACGCTTGAAGCGGATGAAATTGCACAAACAGATTCATACGATGAAGAATCTCTTCATATGAGACAATTGTTAAAGACCAGATTGATCGATATGGATCTTTCTGTTAGAGCATTGAACTGTTTAAAAGCGGCAGAAGTTGATACCTTGGGAGACCTAGTATCTTTCAATAAGAATGACTTAATGAAATTCAGAAACTTTGGTAAAAAATCATTGACTGAGCTAGATGAGTTGGTGAATGTTAAAGGGCTTACTTTCGGAATGGATTTGAGTAAATACAAATTAGACAAAGAATAATTTAGAAACAAGATAAAAGACAAAAGATAAAAGACAAACATGTCTAATATCTAATGTCTAATGTCTAATATCTGAGAAAAGATGAGACACGGTAAGAAATTTAATCATTTAGGTAGAAAAACAGCGCATAGAAAGGCGATGTTAGCGAATATGGCTTGTTCATTGATAGAACATAAACGTATTAATACAACTGTTGCAAAAGCTAAAGCTATAAGACAATTTGTTGAGCCCTTAATTACAAAGTCGAAAAGTGACACAACACATAACAGAAGAATTGTGTTTAGTTACTTGAGACAAAAGGAAGCTGTAACAGAATTATTTAGAGAAGTTGCTACAAAGGTAGCAGATAGACCAGGTGGCTATGTGAGAATTATTAAACTCGGTAATCGATTGGGTGATAATGCTGATATGGCTATGGTAGAGTTAGTTGATTATAATGAATTGTATAATCCGAACGGTAAAAAGAAGAAAAAATCTACACGTAGAAGAGGTGGTAAGAAAAAAGAAGGAGTAGCTATACCTCCACCGGCTCTGGAGACAAAATCTTCTGAAGAAGAATAATATAAATTGAAAATTTATATAAAAAGGGTAAACTAAATTTAGTTTACCCTTTTTTATTACCTTTATACCGTTCAGATTCTTATTGAATTGTGTTAAGTATTTTATTTCAATAAAATAGACATATGAAAAATTTAGCCACCCTTTTATTGACTTCAATTTTGATTTTCAGTATGCATGTCTCATTTTCACAGAATAATTTAGGACCTTCTACTGAATTTTTTCGACATAAAGGTAGCGATGTTGGGCCATTATCTAATGTTGTAAATACTATTGATTATCCAACACTTACTTTTTTTGATAAATCCCGGGTACTGGGAAATAAATTTGACAACACGAAAAGAAAAGGATCTTACTTTTTATTTAATAGTTGGGATAATTATGGTAAGATTCAAATAGGAAAAAATATTTTTACTTTTACGAATATCAATTTTGATATAGAAGATGACAAGTTTATGTCTAAAATGCAAGGTGATTCTATATTGGTCTTTGATTCAAATTATATTGATAATATTATAATTAATAATAAGTCGTTTAAATATATCTACAACCCAAGGGAGAGCAAAAGTAAGATGTTCGAGGTATTATATCAATCAAAAAACAGGGTTACGGTTTTAAAGGGCTATTATCTTAAGGTCATATTGAGTTCACCAAATCCAATGTTAAATAGGTCGCTAGACGAAATTAAAAAAAGAAGTAATTATTATGTTCTAATAAATGATAAGCTGTCAGAATTAAAACTTCAAAAGAAAACAATTCTTAAATTTATTGATAAGGATAAGTTGGAAATGGTTAAAAAATTTGTTAGTAAAAGCAATCTCTCCTGTAAAAACGAAAATGACGTAATTAGGATATTTAAATATTATGATTCACTTTAATAATTTATTTAGAAAAAGGGATAAGCTAAAATAGTTTATCCCTTTTTTATTACCTTTAAAGAAGTTATTAACGTTATAAAGCATGAAAGATTATTTTATTTTATTGGTTCTTATAGTTTTCAATATAAATATTATCAAATCACAAAGTAATTTGGGTCCATCTTCAGGTTTTTTTGGAAATAATGACACTGGTAATTTAGTTAATTGGGAAACCAATGACCATCATTTATTAACTTTTTATAATAAGTCAAAAGTATTTGGTGTTGGTACAAAGGATAGTAAAGTTGAGGGATCATTATTTCTATTTGATACTTGGAAAAATGATGGTATTATACAAATAGGAAAAAGGAAATTTAAACTTTCTAATATTAACTTCCATATTGAAAAAGACGCTTTTATGTCTAAAATTCAGGGAGATTCAATGTTGGTTTTCGAATCTAGTTATCTTGACAAGATCATGGTTAATAACAGGTCTTTTAAATATATTTATAATGCTTCTGAAAGTAAAAGCAAGATATATGAGGTAATTTATGAGACAAAAGATGTTACCATTTTAAAAGGATATTACCTTTCGGTCAAATTGAGTTCGCCAAACCCAATGTTAAATCGCCCAACAGATAAGATTAGGAAAAACAGTAATTATTTTTTATTAGAGAATGGGAATTTAACAAAATTCAAATTGCAAAAGAAAAATATATTGGGCTTAGTGAAAAAAGAGGATGTGGAAAAACTGGAAACGTATGTAAAAAAATATAGGTTATCTTATAAAGATGAAGATGATATTAATAAAATGCTTAGTTATATAATAAAAACGTAGTTGAAAATATATAAATTTAAAAGTGGAGTTATTTTTTAACTCTTTTTTTTATAGTATTTTTGCCAGAACTTGTTCCTGCGAAAGCAGGAATCTCTACATTAAAAAATAAAAATGAAATACCAACCAAGAAAAAAAGCAATTCTTTTATTAGCAGACGGTACCCTATTCGAAGGAAAATCAATAGGAATTGAAGGAACATCAGCCGGAGAAATTTGCTTTAATACGGGAATGACAGGTTATCAAGAGATTTTTACTGATCCTTCATACTTTGGACAATTGATGGTTGCTACCAATGCACATATTGGTAATTATGGTGTCAATAATGATGAAGTAGAATCAGAAGGTATAAAAATTTCAGGTTTAATATGTAGAAATTTTAGTTTTGATTATTCTCGCATTGACGCACATGGTTCTTTAAAGGATTGGTTTGTTAAACATAATTTAGTGGCCATTTCTGATGTTGATACAAGAGCGTTGGTGGATTATATACGTGACAATGGTGCAATGAATGCTATCATATCAACTGATGTGAATAATATAGACACATTACAAAAGCAGCTGGGTAAAGTCCCCTCAATGGATGGCTTAGAATTAGCGTCAAAAGTCTCAACAGGGGAACCTTATTATTTTGGTGATGAGAATGCTACCTATAAGATCGCGGCGTTGGATATTGGAATTAAGAAGAATATCCTTAGAAATTTCGCAAAACGAGATGCCTATATTAAAGTATTTCCTTTTGATTCAACCTTTGAAGAAATGAACAACTGGAATCCGGATGGCTATTTTTTATCTAATGGCCCTGGAGATCCGAAACCTTTAGTAGCTGCACAATTGGTTGCTAAAGAAATTATAAAGAGAGATTTGCCTTTATTCGGTATTTGTTTGGGACATCAAGTAATAGCATTGGCTAATGGCATTTCTACCTATAAGATGCATCATGGGCATAGAGGGATTAACCATCCTGTGAAAAATTTAATTACCGGTAAAGGTGAAATAACTTCACAAAATCATGGTTTTGCTATTCATAGAGAAGAAACCGAAACGCATCCTGATATTGAAATTACACATTTGCATTTAAATGATGATACCGTCGCAGGTATTCGTTTAAGGAATAAGAAATGTTTTTCGGTGCAATACCATCCTGAAGCAAGTCCGGGCCCTCATGATGCTGAATATTTATTCGATCAGTTTTTTGAGATGATTAAAAATTGAAAATTATTCCCTGATGAGTCTAGATTTATGATGGGTTTCTGATGAACTGTCATTCGCGTTAACCTACCTACCAGCAAAAAAGAGCGAATCTAATTAAAAATTTAATCTTGTGTTCAGGCGAAAACGTTATCGTATAAAAAATCAATTTGATAGTTGATAACCACTACAATTCCTTAAATTTACAGTACAAAAAAAATATAATAAAATGAGTATTATTATTAGCATTCATGCACGTCAGATCTTTGATTCAAGAGGAAATCCAACGGTAGAAGTAGACGTAATTACAGAAAACGGAACTATAGGTAGAGCTGCTGTTCCTTCGGGAGCATCAACCGGAGAACACGAAGCAGTAGAACTGCGTGATGGAGGTAAGAATTTTATGGGTAAAGGTGTGTTAAAAGCAGTATCAAATGTGAATACCAAAATAGCCGAAGAACTATTAGGTGTGTCTGTATTCGAACAGGAATTGATTGATCAAATCATGATTGATTTAGATGGTACACCAAATAAATCGAAATTAGGAGCTAATGCTATTTTAGGTGTTTCTCTAGCGGCGGCTAAAGCAGCCGCAAATGAATTAAATATACCTTTATATCGTTATGTAGGTGGAGTCTCTGCAAAAACATTACCTGTGCCTATGATGAATATCATTAATGGCGGATCACATTCTGACGCACCAATTGCATTTCAAGAATTTATGATTATGCCGGTGAAAGCAACAAGTTTTAGCCATGCCATACAAATGGGTACCGAGATTTTCCACAATCTTAAAAAAGTATTGCACGCTAGAGGTTTAAGTACAGCCGTTGGTGATGAAGGCGGATTTGCACCGACTTTAGACGGAACAGAAGATGCACTTGAAACTATTGCAATAGCCGTAAAGAATGCGGGTTATACAATGGGAGATGATGTGATGATTGCGTTAGACTGTGCTTCCGCTGAATTTTATGTTAATGGAAAGTATGACTATACTAAATTTGAAGGAGATAAAGGAGCAATAAGAACTTCTTCAGAGCAAGCTCAATATTTGGCAGAACTCTCTAAGAAGTACCCTATTATTTCCATTGAAGATGGTATGGACGAAAATGATTGGGAAGGATGGAAATTGTTGACAGAAAAAATTGGCGATAAAGTACAATTGGTTGGAGATGATCTGTTTGTAACCAATGTTGAGAGATTATCGCGTGGAATCGATGAGAAAATTGCAAATTCAATCTTGATTAAAGTAAATCAAATTGGCACACTCTCAGAAACTATTGCNGCTGTAAATATGGCTAAAAATTCAGGTTATACTTCAGTAATGAGTCATCGTTCTGGTGAAACAGAAGATAATACCATTGCAGATTTAGCTGTAGCCTTGAATACAGGTCAGATTAAAACAGGTTCTGCATCACGTAGTGATAGAATGGCTAAGTATAATCAATTACTTCGCATAGAAGAAGAACTTGGTGAGACCGCTTATTTTCCTCAATTGAATGCTTTTAAAATTTAAGCAAATAGCATAAAACACCATTTATAGATTATAAAAGCCAAATTCTGACAAGAATTTGGCTTTTTATTTTAATAACTTTCCCGAAATAGTTATGTAACATATGTTACTTACTTAGTACTTAATGATATATGTCATAGAATTCATCCTATCCATATAGTAACTTTGAAAAGTTTGGGCAAAAGTATTAATGATTTAAACTAAATATTATGATCACTTTAAAGGATAAACTATACAGAAAAATTCAAGAACACCGACCAAGAACCATAGAGCTTTTAAAAAAACATGGAGATGAAGTTATTGACAACGTTACCGTATCTCAAGTAATTGGTGGTATGCGAGGTATTAAAAGTCTTGTCACTGATATTTCTTATTTAGATCCTAACGAGGGAATACGCTATAGAGGTTTTACCTTACCTGAAGTATTGGAAAAGTTACCTAAGCCCAAAGACGCTGAAATGCCTTATGTAGAAGGATTGTACCATTTATTGTTAACCGGTGAAATACCTACTAAAAAAGAGGTAGAAGAGTTAATGACCAATTTTAGAAATCGACGTGTTATTCCTCGTTATGTTTGGGACGTAATCGATTCATTCCCTAGTGAAAGCCATCCGATGGCTATCTTATCGGCTGCTGTAATGAGTTTACAAAGAGAATCTCATTTTAACATTAAGTATAAAAAAGGGTTGAACAAAATGGATTATTGGGATACTACTTATGAAGATGCCACAAATCTTCTTGCAAAAATGCCTTTGATAGGAGCTTATATTTATAATAAGTTGTATCATCCTGAAAAAGGACATCGTTATCCTGATGCATCATTAGATCTAGGTGGAAACTTTGCATATATGATGGGTAAAGATAAACCATATGATGATGTTGCTCGTATGTATTTTATTATTCATGCCGACCATGAAAGCGGTAATGTTAGTGCACATACGGGGCATTTAGTGGCGAGCTCATTATCAGATGTGTATTACGCTACTTCTGCTATGATTAATGGTTTAGCTGGGCCGCTACACGGTTTAGCAAACCAAGAAGTATTGCGTTGGTTACAAGGATTGAAAGACCAAATGAAAGGGAAATTACCTTCAGAAGAAGAAATGAAAAAATATGTTTGGGATACATTAAACAATGGGCAGGTCATACCAGGTTATGGTCATGCAGTTTTAAGAAAAACTGATCCACGTTATACAGTTCAACGTGAATTCTGTTTGAAGCATTTACCTGAGGATGATATATTTAAATATGTTGATGCTTTATATAAAGTTGTACCTGATATTCTAAGAGAGCACGGTAAAGCCAAGAACCCTTGGCCAAATGTCGACGCTCAATCCGGCGTTGTACAATGGCATTATGGTGTAACTCAGTATGATTTTTATACTGTTCTATTTGCTATAGGTAGATCAATTGGTGTACTGTCTAATATTATTTGGGATAGGGCATTAGGCTATCCTTTAGAAAGGCCAAAATCAATTACAACCGCAATGTTGGAGAAAATGGTTAGTGCCAAAAAAGAGCTGGTATCTTCAAATTAATGGATGAGATCATGGTTTAGACCTTGTTTGTAAAAGTTCTTGAGACAATTAAATAATATTTTATTTTTCAAAAAAGCGATTATAATTAATCGCTTTTTTATATATATCATTTTAGCAAGAATCATTTAGCAATAAACAGGGAATCATAATAATTTTAGTATTTTAGCATACTTTCAAATTTTATTAATAATTATAAATTACAATGTCTAATAAAGCAACGTTACAAGTTAATGGATCAACTTATGAATTTCCATTAGTAAAAGGTACAGAAAATGAAATCGCTATTGATATAAAAACCTTAAGAAGTACAACCGGAGGTATCATAACGCTGGATCCAGGTTATAAAAACACCGGCTCCTGCGAAAGTGGCATTACTTTTCTGGATGGTGAAAAAGGGATACTGCGTTACAGGGGATATGCCATTGAAGAATTAGCTGAAAAAGCAGACTTTTTAGAAGTTGCTTATTTGTTGATTTTTGGAGAATTACCTAATGCGGAAACATTGGAAAAGTTTCATAATGATATTAGAAAAGAATCATTGGTAGACGAAGAAGTTAAAAAGATCATTGATGCCTTTCCAAGATCGGCACATCCGATGGGAGTATTGGCCTCTTTGACAAGTGCGTTAACAGCATTTAACCCTTCTTCTGTTAATGTAGATTCTGAAGAAGCTATGTATAATGCCATCGTTAGAATTATGGGAAAATTTCCGGTTTTAGTGGCATGGACCATGCGTAAAAGCCAAGGTTTACCTTTTGAATATAGTGATAACTCTTTGGGTTATGTTGAAAATGTATTAAAAATGATGTTTAGGAAACCAAATGAAGAGTACGTTCAAAATCCGGTCATATTGGATGCACTCGACAAACTATTGATTTTACATGCAGATCATGAACAAAACTGTTCTACGAGTACTGTCCGTATTACAGGTTCTTCTCATGCAGGATTATTCGTCTCATTAGCAGCTGGTATTTCTGCACTTTGGGGCCCATTACATGGGGGAGCCAATCAGGCAGTTATTGAAATGTTGGAGGCCATTAGAGAAGATGACGGAGATACAAAGAAATACATGGGAAAGGCCAAAGATAAAAATGATCCTTTCCGCTTGATGGGTTTTGGGCATAGGGTATATAAAAACTTTGATCCACGAGCTAAGATCATCAAAAAATCTGCTGATGAAGTATTGAGCGATTTGGGAGTTGAAGACCCTGTACTAGACATTGCCAAAGGATTGGAAAAAGAAGCGTTAGAAGATCAATATTTTGTAGATAGAAAGTTATATCCAAATGTCGATTTTTACTCTGGTATTATTTATCGTGCCTTAGGTATTCCAACTGAAATGTTTACAGTTATGTTCTCTTTAGGCCGTTTGCCGGGATGGATCGCACAATGGAAAGAAATGCGTAAAGGTAAAGAACCTATCGGGCGTCCACGTCAAATCTATACCGGTGAAAATTATCGGCCTTTTAAGACGATTGATAAAAGATACTAATTAAATAAAAATAATGATAAGGTCATTCTGTCCGGATAGCTATTTCGACAGAATGACATTTTTGCCTTATATAAATGTTAAAACTCAATATTCAGAACGAAACTTCAAGATTAAGAGCAGTGGTATTGGGTACGGCCGAAAGTTCAGGACCCATACCGACAATTGAAGAAGCTTACGATCCTAAATCTAGGGAGCATATTATGGCAGGGACCTATCCTAAAGAAGAAGATATGGTCAAAGAAATGAATGCCGTTTGTAAAGTATTTGAAAAATATGGTGTAAAAGTGTTTCGTCCTGAAGTTATAGAAGATTACAATCAGATCTTTGCCCGTGATATCGCTCTGGTAATAGAAGATTTTATTATTGACTGTAACATTTTACCCGAAAGAGAAAAAGAAATTGAGGCCATTCGATATGTTATTGATCAAATAAACCCCGATAAGATAGTAAGGTTACCGAAAGAAGCGCATATTGAAGGAGGTGATGTTATTCCACACAATGAGTATATTTTCATTGGTACTTATACCCGTGATGATTATGCTGACTATATCACAGCCAGAACCAACAGCACTGCCGTGAATGCCATAAAGCAATTCTTTCCTCATAAAAAAATAAAGTCTTTTGAATTGAGAAAATCAAATACCGACCCCAGGAATAATGCCTTACATCTCGATTGTTGTTTTCAACCTGTCGGAAACGGTAAAGCCATTTTGCATAAAAACGGATTTTTAATTGAAGAAGAATATGAATGGTTGTTGAATTATTTCGGAAAAGAAAACGTTTTTGAGATCACCAAAGATGAAATGTATAACATGAAAAGCAATATTTTTTCCATTGCTCCCGATGTAGTTATCTCAGAAATTAATTTCACAAGACTTAATAAATGGTTCGAGAATCAGGGAATAACAGTAGAAAAGGTTCCGTATGCTGAAATTGGCAAACAAGGAGGTTTGTTGCGCTGCTCTACTATGCCTTTGATAAGAGATTGATATTGTACATAATTGTAGCTCGTTTTAGGCTGAACTACTTCAAGGAAGCATTCTCAACGATCAATGGATAAATATAACCGGCACCATATTCCTTATTTATAGCTACTGTGCCTTCAAACGTCACAACATCACCAACTTTAACTTCCTCTTGGGTTGTAAAGGTTAGATCAGATTTTCCTGAATCGCTTGTGCCATCCTTTAAATGTACCCAATTCCGATCCATAATATTCGAATTGATCTTAACTACTTGTCCTCTAATAGTAACTTTTTTATTGGCATAATTAGAACGGTTCTTCATGAGTTCAGCAATGGTGATCCCATTAGGTGCGGNATCCACTTTAATAATTTGTTGTTTTCCTTTGCCTTTAACCCCTATATGTAGTGAGTCATTTGGTATGGAGCTACCATTTAATTTCATCCCAGTAATATTTTCTACAAATAGAATTCGATCAAATGTCCTGTCTAATTCTTCGCTTTTAAAATCTTTCATTTCTAAGGCATCCCTATAGTAAAAATGATCGTCAATTTTAACATCAGCTTTACTCGTAGCTATCCAGTAATCCTCTTTGTTTTCATTGACAAATAAATAGGTATATGTAGCTGTTTGCAAAACTTCTTTCACTTTGATCTGATGTATTTCAGGACCTTTATCTATGGGTATATATTCTTTATTTTTTTTGTTGCATGACAGGACTAATACAACTCCAATTAATAGTATAGCTATTGATCTCATAAGGTAACTGGTAAAGAAAATTAATTTAGTATACAAAGATAAACTAAAACGACGATTAGGTAGCATTACTGTGACCGGATAATTGATCTAAACCAATAATATATTAGGATTTATTAGGTAAAAAGAATTTAGTTGATGTTTGTATTACTGATTTTTATGGTAATTTTGATCCCGTAAATAAGCAATACGTTAATGCAACAAATTACCGATACAATATTGATGATTCGTCCTGTAAACTTTAGGATGAATGAACAAACTGCAGTAAATAATTACTATCAAAAAGTTTTGGAAAATGTTAATCCCGATGCTGTTCAAGCGTATGCTGAAAAAGAGTTTGATGTTTTTGTTGAAAAATTACGTGCAGTAAGTATTAAGGTGGTGGTCGCACAAGACAGTGCTGAATCAGACACGCCGGATTCTATTTTTCCAAATAACTGGATTTCTTTTCATGAAAATGGAGATGTTGCCTTATATCCTATGTTCGCTGAGAACAGACGCCTTGAACGTAGTGAAGATATATTGACCTTAATAGAAAATGAAGGTTATGTAATTAATAATATAGTTGATTACACCTCAGCCGAAAATGAAAATTTGTTTTTAGAAGGTACGGGTAGTTTATTATTAGACCGGCAAAACAGAAAAGCATATTGTGCATTGTCACCAAGAGCCGATGAAGATCTTTTGATTGAATTTTGCGAGGATTTTGAATATACTCCAATTATTTTTACAGCAAATCAATCAGTTGAAGGCAAACGCTTGCCTATTTATCATACGAATGTAATGATGTGCTTAGCCGAAAATTTTGCTGTTATCTGTTTAGACAGTATTGATGATAAAAAAGAACGGAAAAATGTATTGAAGCAATTGAAACAAGATGGCAAAGAGGTTGTTGTAATTACGGAAGAGCAACTTACTCAATTTGCTGGCAATATGTTACAAGTACGGAATAATACGGGTAAAAAGTTTATGATAATGAGTAATGCTGCATATCAATCACTTGCGGCACCGCAAACTGCGGTAATAGAAAAACATTGCGAAATTTTATCGAGCTCATTAGATATTATAGAAGCTTGTGGAGGTGGTAGTGCCCGTTGTATGATGGCCGAGGTGTTTTTGCCGAAAGTTTAAATACGTGCCATTCTGAATAGAGCAAAGTGCAATGAAGAATTTTATTGTTTTTTTGGCTTGATTCTTTACCTTTCTCTCCTTGTTCGGGTCAAAATAACGGTTGAATTAAATTATTTCACTTTCACACTATCCGGTACTAATATTTTATAATTCCCTTTGTTGCGTATTACATCCCGGACTATTGAAGATGAAATAAAAGAAGTATTTGATGCGGTCAATAAAAATACGGTTTCTATTCTTGAAAGTTTTCTATTGGTATGTGCTATGGCCTTTTCGAATTCAAAATCGGCAGGATTTCGCAATCCCCTTAAAATAAATCCGGCTTTTTCTTTTTTACAAAAGTCGACTGTCATACCTGAATATGTGGTTACTCTCACTTTAGGTTGTTCCTTAAAAGCCTCTTCAATAAACTGTATGCGTTCTTCCAGGCTAAACATATATTTCTTTTCGGCATTTATACCGATGGCAATAACTATTTCATCAAATAGTTGTACACCTCTTTTGATGATATCATAATGGCCTAATGTTAATGGATCAAATGATCCCGGAAATAATGCTCTTCTCATATTTTTGATGTTTTTTGTTATGCGTTTATTTAATACTCGAACTAGCGATATTTCGAATAGTTAAATAAACAGATCAATCTGCTTTTAAAGTTTGTTCAATGGCATTTCCAAATAAATTTTTAAGGCTAATTCCCGCTTTTTCCGCTTGTTGCGGCAACAAACTTTCGGCCGTTAAACCGGGTACCGTATTCATTTCTAAAAAGTACGGTTCATCACCAATAAAAATATATTCAGATCTCGAAAATCCACTCATATTTAATATTTTATAGGCCTTTGCTGCAACCGTTATAGCATTTTCTCTTTGCACTTCAGAGATTCTTGCCGGGGTTATTTCCTGTGATTTTCCTAAGTATTTAGCTTCATAATCAAAAAAATCATTCTCAGAAACTATTTCGGTAATCGGTAGGACTTTTATTTCGTTTTGATATTCAATAACACCAACCGAAATTTCAGTACCATCAAGGAACGCTTCTATCAAAATCTCGTTATCTTCTTTAAAAGCAATTTCCAGCGCAGGTAGTAATTGTTCTTTTTTTGAAACTTTGGAAATTCCAAAACTTGAACCTGCATTATTGGGTTTTACAAAACATGGCAACCCTATTTTTTTTATTATTTCATCAGCATTGATATTGTCACCCTTATTCAGATATACCGATGCGGCCGTTTTAATTCCATAAGCTTTAACCACACTCAACGTATCGCGTTTATTAAAAGTAAGCGCCATTTGATAAAATGGAGCAGAGGTATGTTTAATATTAAGCAAATCAAAATAAGCAAGTATCACTCCATTTTCTCCTGGATGTCCATGTATGGCATTAAAAACGCAATCGAATGTTATATGTTCATCATCAATTTCAGCAGAAAAATCATGTTTATTTATTGGGTATTCATTGTTTTCATTATCAACTACAATCCATTTGTCTTTCAGAATATGAACCTTATAAAGATTATAGTGGTCTCGATCTAAATGTTCATATACAATGGCTCCGCTTTTAAGCGAAATTTCAACCTCAGAAGAATACCCTCCCATAATAATAGCAATATTTTTTTTTACACGTTTATTCATGTTCATTACTGAGGGTTAAAAATGATTCCTAACAAAAGTATAAATTAAATTTTAAAGGGCTTTGTCATTTAAAAATTATTGATACCCGCACTTTTTATGTAAGTTTGTAACCGTTAAAATTGCAATTATTTATGTTACTCTTAAAATACTTTAAAAGTAAAATTTTTATTAGAACACTCATAATGATGTTAGTAGGTATTATTATTGGTGTTTTTTTACTCAAGTTTTTTTTAGGCTTTAGTACAAATCACGATCAAAGAATTGGAGTGCCTGATTTGGCTAAGATGTCTTTAGACGATGCGCAGAAAACATTAGAAAATTTAGATTTAAAGTTTGTGGTGATCGATTCGGCTAGTTTTAATCCTGATTATCCGCCAAAATCTGTGATCGATCAAGACCCGGAAGCTCGTGATTCTGTAAAAGAGAATAGAAAGATCTACCTGACATTGAATCCGTCCAGTTATAGAAAAATAGCAATTCCAAATGTGTTGGATAAAACCAAACGCCAGGTTGAAACACATTTAAAATCAATAGGTTTTAGAATAGGAGAGTACTATTATATACCAGATCTTGGCAGAAACGTGGTACGAAAAATGAAATTTAAAGGCAAAGAGTTAAAACCAGGTGATCTGATACCGAAAAATTCTGAAATAGATTTGATCTTAGGCGATGGTAAAGCCGGTGAAAAACCGTAAGAATTACTTTTTCAATAAGGAGCCTAAAAAATGCAAGATGTTACTTCTGATATAGAGCAAGACGATTTATATGAGCATTATAAATTTGTTGCTGGTGAAGGCCAGGAACCATTGCGAGTGGATAAATTTTTAATGAATTTTATAGAAAATGCTACCCGAAATAAAATTCAGCAAGCCGTTAAAGCAGGTAATGTATTGGTAAATGACACTATTGTTAAGGCAAATTACAGAGTAAAACCAAACGATGTTGTCAGGGTGGTATTGGCGCATCCTCCTCATGAAAATTTATTGGTTGCCGAGGATATTCCCTTAGATATTATCTATGAAGACGATACTATTATTGTAGTGAATAAACCTGCAGGGATGGTGGTGCATCCCGGGCATGGAAATTACAGCGGTACACTGGTAAATGGCTTGATCTATCACATAGAAAATTTACCTATAAACTCAAACGAACGTCCCGGGCTGGTTCATAGAATTGATAAAGATACCAGCGGATTATTGGTTGTTGCCAAAACGGAATTCGCTATGGCAAATTTGGCCAATCAATTTTTTGACCGTACCACTGAACGAAAATATCTCGCTTTGGTTTGGGGAAATATTGATGAGGATGAAGGTACTATTACAGGCCATGTAGGACGAAGTTTTAAAAATCGCTTGCAAATGGATGTTTTCCCTGAAGGGGATCATGGTAAACATGCAGTTACACATTATAAAGTGATCGAACGTTTTAGTTATGTGACCTTGGTAGAATGCAAATTAGAAACAGGCAGAACGCATCAGATACGAGCACATTTTAAGCATATTGGCCATACCTTATTTAATGATGAACGCTATGGAGGAGAGCGTATTTTAAAAGGAACCACTTTTACCAAATACAAACAATTTGTAGAAAATTGTTTTAAGGTATTACCGCGCCAGGCATTACATGCCAAAACCTTGGGTTTTGAACATCCTACCACTAAAAAATGGATGCAATTTGATTCTGAATTACCTGAAGATATGCAGCTTTGTTTAGAGAAATGGCGTAATTATACAGTTAATCATCGAGAGTGATTTTCATTTTGTCACATCTATGGCATAATCTCATTTAGTTTCCCCCAAATATCTTCTAAAAATTTAACTGGAACCAAAGCATTGTCAGGGTTTTCGCCCATTCTAACAAGGACCATTTTTTTGGATGGAATTACACAAACATATTGGCCATCTTTACCAATGCCGGAATACATATCTATTGGTGCAGAAGGCGTAGCATTTTCAGGAAATACTATTTGTAAACCTGGAAGCATATAGGTCTTTTTATCATTTAACCACCACAAATATCCATATCCTTTATTAATAGCTTGTGACGTCGATGTCATTTGTTGTATATATATTTCATTTAGTAATTGTTCATTCTCCCATTTTCCACTATTTAAAATCAAATGTCCAAAACGTGCCATTGATCGGGCAGTACTAAAATATAAATGTTTGTAATTTGACCAAATCCAGTTACCATTCATACCTATTTTATCGCTAAGTTTGGTATTAAAATAAGTGTTAAAATCTTCTCCGGTAGCTGCTTCTAACGTGGGAGCAAGCAAGGTATAGGGCGGATTATGATATGACCACCTTTCACCCGGATCCGCTTTGTATTTTAGATTTTCAGGAGCCAAAATATCTATATTTAGTCCTAAAAAAGAATCATCTAAACCAGAGGTCATACTTAATTGGTGAAAAATGGTAATTTTATTTTCTTGTTCAGAAGTCATTGAGGTCCATCCACTGCCTAAATAATTTGATGTTTTATCAGCTACAGATAAAAAACCTTCTTCCTCTGCCTTTCCTATAGTAAATGCAGTTAATGTTTTAGCAGCCGAAGCCCAGTACCAATTTTTTTCTTGATCAAAATCGGTTAAATTTAATAGGTCTTTACCCCAATAGTTTTCCATAACAATTTTACCATCAATCAAAATGATAAAGGCACGAGTTTTACCATTTTCTAGTAGTGAAAGAAGCTCAGGTATTTTAGTTGCATTCCAGTTTAGATCTTCAGGACTTGTAGTTTCCCATTCCGTTGAACCAATAGGAGGGTAATATATAGATTGTGAGGGGTTAGATGTGTCAGATTCGTCGCTAGAACAACTGAGAACTATTAATAATACAAAGATAATTATAGTTTTTTTCATCATAAACCTAAAATTTATAAACCCACAAAATTGTTGCAAATAATAACGTTAAATTTCTTCATATGTTGCAAATAATTTATGTGTTTAACTATAAAATCTAAAAGAGTGGTTAATTAAATTATGCAATTAATTATACATTTTGTTGGCAGTAGTTTTTCATTTACCTAATACTTTTTTAAAGTCTATAACTCCGAGATACCCTGCCAAAAGTTTTGTAAAGAAAGAAATTAGAAATACAGGGTAGTGTTCAGACCAGTTTACTGAAGATATTTGGAGTATTATTATATCAATGACAATATAAGTTAAGGCAAGTAATATACCTATCCATTTGTTATTGCTTTCAATTTTTTTAGATAATCTCCAAGTTACAATAAATACTATAATAAAACCCATAATGATTGCCACGTAAGGCGCAATCGTTTTAGCATGTTCCTGGTAAAATTGTTCATTTCTGTTCGGTTCGATGAACTGAGAAAAAGCAAAAACTTCCAAAACAGTAATAACAATCAGCAATACATGAATAATGATCGCCCATACTAATATCTTTATCAAACTAGTTTTATTCATTTGTATTGGTTATAACATCAACAAATTTTGTTGTTAGACTTGACGGTTTCTTTCAGCAACTTTTTAATAAGCCGATAGTCAATTTTATTTGGGTTTGAGTATCGAATACAACCCTTACCGTGGTTAATATCTTTTAATAATTGAGCATTGGAGAGCATAACATCATGTTTTAGTATGTAAATACAGATGTGCTGCTTTTGACTTGCAAAAGCAACTTCGACTTGTTCATCTTTTTTATATGATGGCATCTTATATGCCATTGATTCATCATAACCTGTTAGAACCTTTTTGCATAAGTCTCTAAGCTCTTTGAGGGCTTGTTGTCTTTCAATCGGAACTTCAGTTAAATATTGTTCTACACTTGTTGCTTCACTTTTCATTCGTTAAAATTTTATAGAGGAATATAAATGTCTACATTATGTTTTTTATCTGGAATGAACAGACTATTGGTATGAAACATTTCAAAATAGTACCCATCTCTTGGTAAATAATTGTTGTCAATCATGCAAATACTCATGGCATCCCAGGCTTTTTTAAAATCTCTCTCTTGAATAGTGAATTGACCCATTAAAAATTTACCATCTGGAATCGTCATTTTTGACACCTCATCTTCCATAGTTATTTTATCGTATAATTCATTATTTATCAATATTCCAGGACTCTGCGTGATTAATTCCTCAGGTGCAACTGCGGGATTATCATGAACCAGCATTGTCCATTTAACATTTTCCATGTTCAAGCTTTTAACAGAGTCTGCCCATCTCTTAAGTTTCATAAAGGTATTTAATGTTTGATTAAAGCTTCCTTTATGTCTTAAATAAGCTAACTTCAATTCTGGTGAATTGATGATTTTGATTTTCGCATTTTCATTTGACCAATCTCTTTTACTCTCAGCATTACAAATGTATTCCTCAACGGTTATAAATTCTTTACAATTCTTGCTTTTTTTCTTGATAATTTTATGGAATGAACCAGTAGATTTTTTAATAAGACTTGAAGTACTTATTCCATAGTAACCTTTAAATGCCCTTGAAAAAGAAGAAGGATTGTCAAATCCGTAAATAAGACTTAGCTCACTAATCGAGGAATAATTTTTTTTGATTATAATTGAAGCTATTTTTTCGATTCTCTTACGAATGACAAATTGGTGTATGGTTTCATTACTTATTAATGAAAATATTCTGTGAAAATGGTAAGGAGAACTATTAGCAATTTTGGCAAGAGCACTAAGAGATAAATCACTGGACAAATTCTGCTCGATATAATTGGTTACATGATTTACACTGTTTACATAGAAGGAATGTAATTTTTTTCTTTTTGTCATTCGTATTAAGGATATGAATTTGTTTCAATGATTTATATCCACCGATACGGAAACAAGTTCAGCACAGGTAAGCGAATTTCGCTGAAATTAAATTAAGAAGCAAATTAAATTAGTTTGAACTTTTAGCTCTATTTTTGGGAAGCTATTTATATCATATCAGGGCATGTAGACCTTTATGATCAATTTAGTCTATTCCATTATAAATTATTTGTAGTTTAAACAATTTGAGGATTCATTTTTGAATTGTATTTTTATCCTGTAAAAGAATTAGAAAATGAAAATAGTTATATCACCTGCAAAGTCATTGGATTTTGAATCGAACGTTTTAACCGATAAATACACTCAAGCTGTTTTTTTAGAACAGTCAGAAAAACTGGCCGGAGTTTTAAAAAAGAAAAGTGCAAAGCAATTATCTAAACTGATGAGTATCTCTGATAATTTAGGGCAGCTCAATTATGAACGCAATCAACAATGGGCCTTGCCTTTTACCTTAAATAATTCGCGCCAGGCTATCTTTGCATTTAAAGGTGATGTCTTTAGAGGCCTGGATGTCAACACGATTCCAGCGAATAAGTTAGATCAATTACAAGAGAAACTGCGCATTATTTCCGGTCAATACGGATTGCTAAGACCATTAGACCTAATGCAGGCCTATCGATTAGAGATGGGTACCAGATTAAAAGTAGGTAGAAAAGGGAATCTATATCAATTTTGGGATACAACCATTACGGAAGTTTTAAATAATGAATTAGTTGATGACGAACCATTCATCAATTTAGCAAGTGCTGAATATTTCAAAGCAATAAAACCGAATCTCTTAAAAGTACCGGTGTATACACCAATTTTCAAAGACTTTAAAAACGGGCAATACAAAACAATAATGACCTTCGCTAAATTAGCCAGGGGCTATATGGTGCGTTATATTATTGACAATGATATTAATACTGTTGAAGGATTGAAGGGGTTTACTACTGAGGGGTATGCCTTTGATGCGAATCTATCGACTGATACTGAATTGGTGTTTACGCGGTAAAAACTTCCTGTTAGAGATATCTCAAAAGATGGTTTCCTTTAGATAAATTGTTGCCTATTCTTTAAACAGGTCTTCTTACATTTTAGGCTGTGTTATCTCTCAGTTATTGCCTTGTAATACGAACAGGGTCGCTTATATTATTATTTCTACTGATCGCCAGTATAACAAAAGTAGTACCCTTCTTTGCATTTTTTTTAAGGATTTCGATATACTTTTCACCCGTTAGAGCTATACTATTTGAAGAATTTTTTAGATCGATTTTTTCATTTTTTCGAAATTGAAATATTTGGTATTTTATAGCTTCTTTTTCTTTATTTTCAGGAATTGACTCCCATGACAATTTATATTTTCTTTTTTTTATTTTGGTAAGCTTGGTCTTAAAAACGGGTTCTGGAATATACTTTTTAGTATGATTCGTTGATGGAGGCAAGATAGGATTTGGGTAGTAATCTTTTTTTAGTATTTGGTTAATACCATATGGGTTTTTCAAAAAACTTTTGGCACTAAAATATACGGTACCGCCAATTGATGAAAATGACTGATTATAATCAAGTTGCTTTTCAATTTCAGTTTTGTCTTGCATGGTCCATGCTTCATTTCCTCCACGTGCTTGCCGGTACATGGCTTGCCCAATATATAAATTGGTCTGATGGTTATTCTGTGCCCACCAATGAACGATTTTTTTATAATCTGCTCTCTCAAAGCCAATATGCCAGTATGCCTGAGGTAAAACATAATCTAACCAACCTTTTTTTAACCAAAGTAAAATATCAGCATATAAATCATCATAATTGGTTTGACCAGCCGCGGTATCAGAACCTAAAGGGTCTTTATTTTTATTTCTCCAAACACCAAACGGGCTAATGCCGAATTGCACCCAAGGTTTTATAGATTTTATGGTAGCGTTTAACTCTTCAATTATTGTGGTTACGTTTTCACGCCTCCAATCGTCTATGTTATCGGGATAAAAATCAGCACCGTATTTTCTAAATGCATTTTCATCAGGAAAAACCATATCCTCAATTTTATATGGATAAAAATAATCGTCAAAATGAATGGCATCTACATCATAATTTTGAACCAGGTCAGCTACCACTTTATTGGTATATGCCCTAACATCTGGTATACCAGGATTGAAATATTTATTTTTACCATATTTGACAAACCAATGGGGATATTCTTCAGTCAAAGGGAGAGGATTCGATTGCTGCTTTTCGTAATCGACTACAGCTCTATAAGGATTTAACCATGCGTGAAATTCCATTCCACGTTTATGGGTTTCTTCAATGGCAAAGGCCAGAGGGTCATAATACGGATAAGGCGCTTTTCCACTCTGCCCCGTTAACCATGATGACCAAGGTTCAAATTTTGAATTGTAAAAGGCATCAGCTGAAGGGCGGATTTGAAAAATAATAGCATTAAAATTTAAATTGTTAAACAGGTCCAACATTTGCAACAGCTCTTTTTTTTGCTCATCTGTACTCAAATTTTTCGTACTTGGCCAATCAATATTTTTTACAGTTGCAATCCAAACACCTCTGAATTCTCTTTGATCAGTTTCTTGTGCAGGAATGAAATGAAAAATTAACAAAAAGATAAGTACGAACCCTTGAAATATGCCCTTTTTCATGAATTAGAATTAAGTTTTAAAAATACAATATTACCATTTCAAATCATAGTATTATTTGATAATATGTAAATAAATTCTGCCACAATGTCATTTATTATTTTTTAAATACTGCCAAAAGGATGAAAAATGGGTGTTGGCATAGTGATTGACTATTCAATACCAGAGTTTAAGAATTAAAAACAAAAAACGAAAAATCTAAAACATAAATTATGAGTAAAATTATAGGAATAGATTTAGGAACAACCAACTCATGTGTTTCTGTAATGGAAGGAAATGAACCGGTAGTAATTCCTAATGCTGAAGGNAAAAGAACAACACCGTCTATTGTGGCTTTTGTTGAAGGNGGCGAACGTAAGGTTGGCGATCCTGCAAAACGACAAGCAGTTACAAATCCTACCAAAACCATTTATTCTATTAAACGTTTTATGGGTAACAAGTATTCTGAGTCCAAAAAAGAAGCAGAACGCGTACCTTATAAAGTAGTAAAAGGAGATAATGATACACCAAGGGTAGATATTGATGGTAGATTATATACGCCTCAAGAAATTTCTGCAATGGTGTTACAAAAAATGAAAAAAACTGCTGAAGATTATTTAGGCCATGAAGTAGCTGAAGCGGTAGTTACTGTACCTGCCTATTTTAATGATGCGCAACGTCAGGCAACTAAAGAAGCCGGTGAAATAGCCGGTTTAAAAGTTAGTAGGATCATTAATGAACCTACAGCTGCTGCACTTGCGTACGGATTAGATAAATCAGGTGCCGATAAAAAAATAGCAGTATATGATTTAGGTGGTGGTACATTTGATATTTCTGTCCTTGAAATTGGTGATGGGGTATTTGAAGTATTATCTACTAATGGAGATACACACCTGGGAGGTGATGATTTTGACCAGGTAATTATAGATTGGTTAGCTGAAGAGTTCAATAAAGAAGAGAATATGGATCTTCGTAAAGATCCAATGGCACTACAACGTCTAAAAGAAGCTGCTGAAAAAGCGAAGATCGAATTATCATCAAGTACACAAACTGAGATAAATTTGCCATATGTTACTGCGACCGCTAGCGGACCAAAACACTTGGTAAAAACCTTAACCAGAGCTGGCTTCGAGAAATTAGCAGACAGCTTGATTAAACGTTCAATGTCACCTGTGGCTAAAGCATTAAAAGATGCTGACTTAAAAACTGCTGATATTGATGAGATAATTTTAGTAGGAGGTTCTACTCGTATCCCAAGAATTCAAGAAGAAGTTAAGAAATTCTTTGGTAAAGATCCACATAAAGGAGTGAACCCTGATGAGGTTGTAGCCGTAGGTGCTGCAATACAAGGTGGTGTATTAACGGGTGATGTAAAAGATGTATTGCTATTAGATGTTACGCCACTATCTTTAGGTATTGAAACAATGGGTAATGTGATGACGAAGTTAATTGAGTCGAATACTACAATTCCAACTAAAAAATCACAGGTATTCTCAACAGCTGCTGAAAACCAGCCATCCGTTGAAATTCATGTGTTACAAGGTGAGCGCGCAATGGCAGGTGATAATAAAACAATTGGCCGTTTCCATTTAGATGGAATTCCACCAGCACCAAGAGGAGTACCTCAAATTGAAGTGACTTTTGATATTGATGCTAATGGTATTATCAATGTTTCGGCTAAAGATAAAGGAACCGGTAAAGAGCATAATATTCGTATTGAAGCATCATCAGGTTTATCAGAAGAAGATATTCAAAAGATGAAAGCTGATGCGGAGGCAAATGCTGATGCAGATAAAGCGGCAAAAGAAACTGTTGATAAGATCAATGGTGCCGATGCCATGATCTTCCAAACAGAAAAACAATTGAAAGAGTTTGGTGATAAATTATCTGATGATAAAAAAGGGCCAATCGAAGCCGCATTGGAAGACTTGAAAAAAGCACATGAATCTAAGGATATAGCACAGATCGATTCAGCTATGGAAAAGATAAATGAAGCTTGGAAAGTAGCCTCTGAAGAAATGTACAAAGCCGAACAGGAAGCTCAGGGAGCTAATGCGCCCGGGGCAGATGCTGGAGGAGAAGCAACTTCTGAAGGTGATGACGTTCAGGATGTAGATTTTGAAGAAGTAAAAGAAGAGTAATATTGATGTACGATAAATTAAAAATCCCGTTTGAAATTTTCAAACGGGATTTTTTTGTTGGTAGGCCCTACCTGATTATGATTAAGTGTTTAGCAATTGGATTGTCTGTTCCGTAAAAAACGGATTGGACTATTAATAACTAAAAAAGTTAGCTTTTAGTGTAATGTGATGGAAATTATTCTAAATTTTAACAATAAAACAGTTGCGTATAGTAATATTTTCCCTGGGCTTAACAGATGAGGAAATCAAAAAAATGAAAGCTGATGCTGAAGCAAAGGCCGAAGCAGATAAAGTTGCTAAGGAAACCGCTGATAAGATCAATGGCGCCGATGCAATGATCTTCCAAACAGAAAAACAATTAAAAGAGTTTGGCGATAAATTATCTGACGATAAAAAAGAGCCTATCGAAGCTGCATTGGAAGACTTGAAAAAAGCACATGAATCTAAAGACATAACACAGATTGATACAGCTATGGAAAAGATAAATGAAGCTTGGAAAGTAGCCTCTGAAGAAATGTACAAAGCAGAACAGGAAGCTAATGCAACCGGGGCAGATGCTGGAGGAGAAGCAACTTCTGAAGGTGATGACGTTCAGGATGTAGATTTTGAAGAAGTAAAAGAAGAGTAATATTTTTTCCTTTTTGAAAAAACTATAAAAAAACCGCTGTAATAGCGGTTTTTTTTATGGTTTTAGAAGAATTTAATTTTTAGCAATATCAATCCACTCAGAACAGATTACTGCTCCCTCAGAAGTAGCTAATATTCGCCCGCCATTGAAATCATCACCAAATTTAAGTGTCGCTTCGGCTGTATCTGCACTGATACTCGTAATTGTAATAGAACCTGAAAGAACCTCCCAAGTAACAGTACTAGGGTCAAAGTTATTTCTATGTTCATAAACCGAGGTTTCACCAGGAGAAACTGTTAAGGATCCTAAAGTACAACAAACTGTTCCTTCGAAATTTGGATCATTCAGTTTATCTTCACAATCTTTTAAGGCTTCCTCTTCAGGAGTAAGTTCCGCCTCTTCAGAAGTAAGTTCCACCTCTTCAGAAGTAAGATCCTCCTTTTCAGAAGCAGGTTGGTTGCTGTCGTTCGAACAAGAATAACCAATAATTAAACAGGTTATTAATAAGGTTTTGGTAAATTTTTGGAATTGGGTTTTCATATGTTTAGCTTTAGTAAATTTAATGAAGGTTAAAATTAATACCTAATATTTCTGCGCTCATAATTTAAGGTTAAGCTTATAAATAATGAATCTTAATAAAATGTTTAAAACTCTGCTGATACATTAGTTTGATAGAGACTAATAAAGTTTATTTTAGTTATTAAATAAGTATATACTATGAGTGAAAATAAACCCGATTGGTTACAGGCCTTAGAAGCGCAATCATGGCAGGCCGAATTAATAGCTTCCGGACTAGCCATTTATGGTTCTTTATCCCTTGGAGTTTATCTGGACAATATTGCAGAATGGGCAGTATTGCGGTTTGACGATCGTATATTAGACATCTTATATTTTTTTGTATTTTACATATATATTGCGCATGCGGTATTGGTCATCAGCTTTATAACGCATCTTGCCTTGCGTATACTATGGGCAGGAATTTTAGGATTGAGTTCTGCATATCCTGAAGGAATTAACACAGAGACCAAAGCTTATGCACCACATTTTAAGGAGAAATTAAAACAAGAGTTTCCTGATTTATCGAAGTACTCTTTAGAACTGGATAAACTCTGCAGTATGATCTTTTCAATATTGTGTGCCATGATCATTTTGTTGGTAAGCATATCATTTTGGATAATCGTATATTTATTTTTAAGCGAGTTGTTACTTAAAATAGTACCGGAGAATGTGGTAAACTATATTGGTTTTATATTCATTGGTTTACTTTTGCTGTTCTCTATATTGAGCAGTCTCCTTACCCAGGGAAAGTTGAAAAATAGTAATTTCGCGAAAAAATATGCTTATAAGCTCAATCAAAGATTTGGCAAATTTTTTTATTTCTTTGGATATAAGGCATTTAGTTATATTTCACAAACCATAAGAACAAATGTGACTTCAAAATTATTTTTTGCCGGAATGATGGGTATTTTATTTATAAGTATGTTAATGGCTGTACCAAGATTTACAAATATGGTGCCTTATTATAAACAGGATATTTTTGTGAATTTAAATGGACATGAGTCATATGTTGAAACAGCAAGTTATCTTGATAAATTGGAGGGGTCTATCGTTTTATTACCGTTTATTCAAACCGAGATCATAAAAGAACCCTATATTCAATTATATATTCCGAAATATAAACGTGAAGCAGGAACTATGACAACACTGTGTGGAGAATTTGAATGGAATGATGACCTTACTGATCAAAAGAACAGGAAATTACGAAATACTTTTAAGTCGGACTGTGCCGCTAAGTATTATAAATTATCAATTGATGCCATTCCACTTAAAAATATCCAGTATCAATACAGGCGTTATTTATATAATAATAGAGAAGGCTATCTAGTCTATATAAATGCAGATACTCTAAAAGCAGGAATCCATATTCTGCGTATTGAAAGTGCTTATCGAAGTGAAGAAAACACTTTTATCAGGAGTATTCCTTTTTATAAAGAATAAACTAAACTATTACACTGATATTGGTGAAGACACTGATAAAGATTGTATCTATGTCGGCTTTTCGCAGATTTTTATTTTTATCTGTCATTCCTGCGAAGGCAGGAATCCAGATAAACCAACCTACTATAGATTCGTGCTTTTGCAGGAATAACTTTGTTTTTATTTGTTAAATTCTACTATAAGAATTGAGAATACTATTATACGTGTTGATCAATAAGCACTGGATTTCCATCGGGATCTATAACCACAAAACTTGCCGGGCCTGATGTAGTCTCGTCCACTTCATTTTGTATGTTGACTCCTTTGCTCTTAAGCTTTTGTTGTAGTTTTCGAACATCTTCAAATGATTCAAGTTCATTCGCGTTTTCATCCCAACCCGGATTAAAGGTTAAAATGTTTCGGTCAAACATTCCTTGAAATAGTCCTATTAAAGAATTTTCATTTTTCATGATGAGGTACTTCTTTTCCAGATCACCGGCGAAGACTGTAAAACCAAGGTTTTCATAAAATTGCTTTGATACCTTAATATCTTTTACACTAAGGCTTATTGAAAATGCACCTAATTTCATATGTTTCATTTTTTATGATTACTCGGTCGACTAAAAATACACAAACTTTAGGAATCTACATAACTATACATTCAATGTATTCGCTACGGGCACATCTATAAAATATACGTAGCAAACGTTTCGAAGGGTATAAAATCGAGGTCAGAAGCCACGGCATTTTCTTGTACCTGCTTTTCGGTTTTACCTCCGGGAATTACCACATGGCAGGCCGGGTGCGAGATACAGAACCTCAGACTAAGTTGTGCCATTGTGTAATCCGGATGATTATCAAAGACGGGTTGGTAGCCACTTAATCCTTCGAAGTATGCCTTCATTTTTTCAGGAGAAAGATTGAGCTTCCGGTGGTCATTTTCTCCAAAAGTAGTATCATGGTCAAATTTTCCGGAAAGTAGACCAAAAAGTAGCGGAATACGCACAATGATTCCTGTTCCATATGTTGAGGCCAACGGGAACAACACTTTTTCAGCTTCCCGTTCCAACAGGTTGTATCTCACTTGGATAACATCAATGAGTTCATGATGCCGCTCCAAAATATGTGCTTGTGTCGTTTCCTGAAAAGATTGTACACTCCAACCGGCATGTTTTATTTTTCCGGCCTTCTTTAAACGTTCAAGAGCCAGCCATGGCTCATCACGTTCCAGAATTTCAAGCCCCGGACTATGGAGTTGTAAAATATCTAGCGCCTCAACATTCAGGCGTTTTAAACTTTGTTCAGCGGCGAATTCCAGGTGTTTAACAGAATAATCATGATTCGTTGGTGTAAGTTCGTGTGTTTGCCCGAGGTACGGATAAAAGTTATTGCCTGCTTTGGAGGCTATGACTATAGTATCTTTGTCAGATCTTTCATCCATTACCTGCCTGACCAATTCCTCAGAATGCCCAAAGCCATAGACATCAGCGGTATCGATAAAATTTACCCCGGTATCCAGGGCAGCGTGAATGGCTTTTTTTGAGTTTTGATCATCTGTGTTTCCCCAATCACGCCCACTGATTCCCCAGGCACCAAAACCCACTGTCGATACTTCCGGTCCGTTTGCACCTAATTTTCTGTATTTCATGTTTTGTTATTTTTTATGTTTTTTAAAAGACTTGTTTTTAACGCTTCCTTTGTTGTGGATAGTTTTATTCTATTTCATACGATAGTTCTACCATTCCGTCCTTGTACGCTGTCACGTCTTTCAGGTGTAACCTCTGTTCCTGTCCGATGTAGTCAAAAAATAGTGTGCCGTCTCCCAGAATAACAGGCATGATTGATATTACTATATCGTCAGCCAGTTTCAAACGGACAAGGTCTTTGGCAATCATAGCCCCTCCGACCACCCATATATTGTTATAG
>JGI24023J19991_10000588_pt1 | contig 28240 bp, 24 predicted proteins | sample Cruoilmetagenom1_FD_19991 | JGI IMG/M metagenome (IMG submission 19991) | reverse complement strand
AAGAGTTTGTTATTTGATAGAAATGAGAATTGGGTGAAACAAATACCACAAATATCTAAAAAGCAAATAGTGTTTTATGCTGTAGGAGCAGGTCATCTTGGTGGTGATAAAGGTGTTGTTCAGTTATTAAAATCGGCAGGTTATAAAGTAACACCTGTTTTTGATTAAAAATTTTAATGATTTATTTGTAACATATAATCACTAAATTAGTCAAATAAATCTAAGACAAAAAAATTGAAACCAGCATGGAAAATTTTACACCCATGCTAATCGCTTATAGCGAACAGCATACTTTACCTATAAAAATAAAATTTATACACATGAAAACAACAAAACTACTTTTTATCTTATTTGTAATGATTTCATTACAAGTATTCAGTCAACAAAAAAACGTACCTATAATTGATCGTGATATCTTTTTTGGTAACCCTGAAATAACATCAGGTCAATTGAGTCCGGATGGGAATTGGATTTCTTTTCAAAAAGAATACAATGGTATTCTAAATATTTGGGTTAAAAAATTTGATGAACCTTTTGAAAATGCGAAACCCTTAACCAATAATGAAAGACCTCTTGGCGGTTATTTTTGGACATATGACAGTAAATACATCCTCTTTGTAAAGGATAATAAAGGAGATGAGAACTATAATATTTATGCAGTAAATCCTAAAGAAGAAGCTGTAATAGAAACTGGAGTTCCAGTATCTAAAAATTTAAGTCCTATGGAAAATGTTAGAGTTTCTATCTATCAGGTAAGTAAAAAAGATCCTAATATAATGATGATAGGAATTAACGATAGAGATAAAGCTTGGCACGATTTGTATAAATTAAACATTGCCACAGGAAAATTAGAGCTGTTATTTGAAAATAAAAATAGAATTACAGGTTGGAATTTTGATTGGGATGAAAAACCACGTCTTGCATATCGTACGAATGAAAAAGGGTTTTCTGAGATTCTACGTATTGATGGAGATGATAAATTCACAAAAATTTATGAAACCAATTTACAAGAGAGTGCTTATGTTTCTGGTTGGAATAAAGACAATACCAAAACGTATTTGGTGTCTAACAAAGGCGATGTGAATTTTTCTACCTTGTATTCATTTGATCCACAAACAAAAAAAGTAGATAAAATTGAAAGTGATCCAAAAAATGAAGTTGATTTTGGAGGTATGTTTATTGATGATAACACAAGAGAAATATTATACACTTCTTATACCTACCATAAAAGAGAAAGAGATTGGAAAAATAAAGAATGGGGTGAAATGTTTAACTATCTTGAAAGTAAATTTGAAGGAAAAAGCGTTGGGTTTTCAAGTTTTACTAAGGATTATAAACAAATGTTAATCTCTGTCAGTAGTGATCAATCAGCTTCTGAAACCTATTATTTTAATAGAAACTAAAGAATTAATCCATCAATACACACCTAGACCTCGTTTAAAAGAGGTGGAGCAGTATTTAGCAAAAATGGAACCTATTTCTTATAAAAGTAGTGACGGTTTAGAAATTCCAGGTTATTTAACAATTCCCTTTGGTGCTGAAAAGAAAGATTTACCTCTGGTAGTTTTAGTTCATGGTGGGCCAAAAGGGCCAAGAGATTATTGGGGTTATAATTCTTATGCTCAAATGCTAGCGAATAGAGGATACGCTGTTTTACAACCCAATTTTAGAGCTAGTGGTGGTTATGGTAAATCATTTTTAAATGCTGGAGATAGAGAATGGGGTAAAAAAATGCAAGATGATATTACTTGGGGTGTTAAACATTTAATTGCAGAGGGTTTTGTTGATGAAAAACGTGTGGCAATTATGGGAGGTAGTTATGGTGGCTATGCAACTTTAGCAGGTTTGGCTTTTACACCTGAAGTGTATACTTGTGGTGTTGATATAGTTGGGCCAAGTAATTTGTTTACATTGTTAGAATCTATCCCAGCTTATTGGGAAGCTTTTAGAAAAAGTTTGTATGAAATGACTGGAGATCCAGAAACAGAAGAGGGCAAAAAATTAATCAGAGATGCAAGCCCTTTATTTAGTGCAAATAAAATTACAAAACCATTATTAATTATTCAAGGTGCTAATGATCCTAGAGTAAAACAAGCTGAAAGTGATCAAATTGTTGTTTCTATGCGTGATTCTGGCAAAGATGTTGAATATTTACTTGCCGATGATGAAGGACATGGATTTAGAAAGCCAAATAACAGAATGGCAATGTGGGTAACTACTGAGAAATTTTTAGCGAAACATTTAGGTGGTCGTTATCAAGAAACCATGTCTAAAGAGGTAGAAAAACGACTTGGAGAAATTACTCAAGATGTTTCTAAAGTAGTTTATAAAAAAGCGGAGAAGGTTAAGGTATCAGAAACTTTGCCAACTTTTAGTGATGATTTAAAAGAAGGTTCATATATGTATGATATTAAAATAGCTGCTCAAGGACAAAACATTCCTATGCAATCAACACGTACTATTAAAAATGAAGGAAAGCAATTAATTATAACTGATGCTTCTACCTCTGCAATGGGAAATAGTGAAGATATGGTGTATCTAGAGAATATGGTTCCTGTAAAAAGAGTAATGACTCAAGGTGGACAAACAATAGAAGTGATTTATGCTCCTGAAAAAGTTTCTGTAACTATGATGGGTAAAACAAAAGATTTTCCTGTTGACGGTGCTTTACTTACAAGTGGTGCGGGTTATGATATGTTAATTGCAAGATTACCTTTAACTGAAAGTTATAAAATTTCGTTTTATAATTTAGACGTTATGGCTCAGAAATTAAAAACTATGAAATTAGAAGTTGTTGGTAAAGAAGATGGAAAATGGAAAGTAAAAATTGTGAATGCTGAAAATGAAAAAGAATTGACTACAATGTTGATAGATGTTGATAAAAAAATGGCNAGTCAACTAGAACAAGTAGTGCCNGCAATGGGTAATGCTAAGATNATANCTACATTAAAATAGCAAATAAAAAGCGATAAAAANGAGGGATTCCAAAAATTGGAGATCCCTCTTTTTTATTTCAAATTATAAAACCTTGTCCTTTGNNCAANGTAATGTTATGGCGGCTTTGCCTGTTTTTTTTTAAGACCTAGTAGGTTTTTAAAACCTACTAGGTCTTAACTTCATTTAATAATTATATTTTCAAATAGGTTATTCATTGCCTCTTTTAGAGGCTTTTCAAAGCCACCTTCTTAGAAGATGTAATTTTTACTTGTGATGTTTTTTAAAGAATTTCCATATTTCTTCAGCAGCATCTATGTCATGATTTATATGCCCGACTAAAGGTACAGGATTAAAAATAGACTCATATCCTGGTATAATATGCCCGCCATTATTAATACGATATAGTAATATTTCTGAAGTGCCAATACAGCCACTATAATCAAATACTGTAACAGTACTATTATCAGTATCATCAATATCAGGTAGATCTGTGTTGGATAGATTTGAATTTGAACAGTTATTATTATCTTGCCAAAAAAGTATAGTTTTTTCGGTTCCTGTAACCGTTCCACCATCTGTTAATGATCCTAATGGCCCTCCATTATAAGGCACAAATGTATCATCAGTTCCATTCATAATTAACATAGCAACGGGTTCTTGAGGGTTACAATAGTCATAAACAACATCTGACATACTTGAAATGATACTACCAAAAGCAGCAAACTTTTGCGGTAATTCGCATGCTAAACGTTGTGTCATCATACCTCCATTAGAAGCTCCACAAACATATAGTCTTTTGGCATCTATTTGATATTTTTCTAATAAAGTATCAATAAGGGTATTCAAAAAAGAAACATCATCTATTCCTGCTCTTTCAGAGTCTGTAACACCACGACCATCAGCCCAATCAGAAAAAACACCATTTGGAAATAATGAAATATAATTTTCAGCATCACCAACTTCATCAAAATGATTTTTATCAAGCATATCTTTTCCATTACCTTTTCCTCCTCCATGTAAAGCCATTACCAATGGTAATTTATCAACCCCATTATAGCTCGGAGGAAAATGAATGGTGTAAGACCTCTCTATGCCATTATGTACTATGATATCTTCAAATTCAAATTGATCTAATTTGATTTCAGTGTCATCATTTTTAGTGCAACTTATTAGAACAAAGAGAAGAATAACCAATAATTTAATATTTAGCAACATGCTCGTCTTGAATTTGTTTTTATATTATTTAGACTAATTAAGGTAAAAAAGGTTTAATACCAATTTAATTATAATTTTCCATCCCACTCTCTATAGAATTGTTTTAAATACACTTCCATAAATTGATGTCTTTCTGAAGCAATTCGTTTTCCCGTTTTGGTATTCATTTTATCTTTTAACAGGAGTAATTTTTCATAAAAATGATTAATCGTTGGGGCAGTAGACTTTTTATACTCTTCCTTGGTCATAGTTAAGTTAGGTGGAATAGCTGGATTATAGATTTCTCTATTTTTGAATCCTCCATAATTAAAACATCGTGCAATACCAATGGCACCAATGGCATCTAATCGATCAGCATCTTGTATCACATCTAACTCTTTTGAAGAAAAAGTTCGTTTTACATTTCCGCCCTTAAAAGAAATATTTTTGATAATCTGAACTACATGTTCAATAATATCACTATCCACATTTTGTGAAAGTAAAAATGTTGCTGCTTTTCTTGGGCCGATAGTTTCATCACCACCAGAAGCGTCGGGATGAAATTTTGAGTCGGCAATATCATGTAATAACGATCCTAGTGCAAGAACAAAACCGTCTACTATTTCTCCTTTAGCAATTAGTTTTGCATTTAAAAAAACTCTTTGGATGTGAAACCAATCGTGACCACCTTCAGCACCTTTTAGTGTTTCTTTTACAAAGAGAATTGTTTTATCTACAATTTGATTTTTATCCATAGTGCAAAATAATAAATCCGCAGAAAAATTGGTATTACAGTATAATTATAAGAGTATTATTTTTATTTTGTAGGCATATCAACCCATTTGAATTGATAAGAATTTTCAGGAACTTTTATTCTATCCGCCAAGCGTAACATTCTACATGGTAAGTTCATTAAATAATCTCTAGCTTTTTCAGCTTCATCGGTTAAATTACTTATTTTATCTATTTCCCAACGTTTTATGAGTTTATTCATAATGTCAATATAATCAAACGATGTGTAAACCCCAATGCGTTGTGCAGTATTAGAAAATTCTTCAAAAGCCGTTCCTATTTTTTGACCAGACTCTCTTATAAATTGTGCAGGCATAACAATTTTTTGTTTCATCATATATTGAAAGGCCATCATCATTTGACTTGGGTCAACTTTGAAAATACGCTCTACAAATTCTGCATAAGCATTATGATGTCTCATTTCGTCGCCAGCAATAATTTTACACATTTTAGCCAATTGCCTATTACCCTTCTCTCTAGCTATTTTGGCAACTCTATTATGAGAAACATAAGTAGCTAATTCTTGAAAACTGGTGTATACAAAGTTTTTATATGGATCTCTACCTGTACTTATATCAAAACCATCAGCAATTAAATGTTGTGTTGTTATTTCAATTTCTTTCATNTTTACCCTACCTGAAAGGTATAAATATTTGTTCAACACATCACCATGTCTATTTTCTTCAGCTGTCCATTGACTTACCCATTTTCCCCAAGGGTTTTTTTCAACTTGATCTATACCTTCAACATCCATTAGCCATGATTCATAAGTAGGTAGTGCTTCTTCAGTAATCATATCGCCTACTAAAACTACCCAAAAATCGTAAGGTAATTCTTTAGCTAATTCACGTATTTCTGTAATTTCTTCAAAAAAAGTATCTCCCTCAGAATTAGGTAAAAAATCTGAAGGTTGCCAAATTTTATTTATAGGAATAAGATATTTTTCAATAAGAGCATCTATATCTTTTTCTAAAAATTGCATGACTTCTAATCGTATATTTTTTAATGACATATTGTATTTTTTTAAGGATGAACACCATTTTTAATGGTAGTTTCTATTTGCTCAATAAGTTCTTCTTTATTTGTAAAGGTAGTAATTTTTATAGGTTTATGCACAGTAAAAGTGATGTGAGCACCTAAACCCATAGGAAATTTACCATAACGAACTGCTTTCCATGAGTTATTGATAGANATAGGTACAACAATTGCAGAAGGCATATTTTTAAATAAAATCTGCAAGCCTCTTTTTTGAAATGTTTTAGGTATACCNTCTTTACTACGTGTACCTTCAGGAAAAATTACAGCAGTACCATTTGTATCATTTAATTGTTTAGAAAAATCTTGTAGAGCTGTAATTGATTGTCGAGGGTTTTTTCTATCAATCAATGCTGCTCCGCCATGACGTAAATTATATGAAACACTTGGTATGCCTTTACCCAATTCAATTTTACTAATAAATTTTGGATGTAGTTTGCTCAAATACCACATTATAGGCGGTATATCAGCAATACTTTGATGATTAGCAACAATAATTATGGGTTGTTTATTGTCTATAGAATAGTTATTATTAAAAGTAAAACGTGTACCTAAAATGTTATAGCATCGCATTAAAAAAAATTGCAATAACGTAACACTGTTATGTAGTGTTTTTTTTCCAAAAAAAGTATTGCTTATCCATAAAACAGGATGAAATAGTACTAACGCTAAAAGAAAGCATATAAAAAAGATAATACTTAAAGGATAGGCTAGTATTTTTTGCATTTTTTAAAAAAGTCCTCCCTTTTGGGGAGTCCCGAATCTTCGAGATAGGTGAGTTAAAGATTAAGATCCCGCTCTTCAGCGGGATTAGTTCGATAACAACTTAGAAATTACTAAAAAAGCAATTTCTAAGTTGAGTCTCACTAACAAAATTCTTCGTAAGCTGCTGCCAAGTTGTTAGCTATCATTTCAGCAGACCTGCCTTCAATATGATGGCGTTCTAGCATGTGAACCAATTCACCATCTTTAAATAAAGCTACTGCCGGAGAAGAAGGAGGAAAAGGAATCATATGCTCTCTTGCTTTTGCAACAGCATCAACATCAACTCCTGCAAAAACAGTAGTGATATGCGTTGGTGTTTTATCAAATTGTAATGATGTTATTGTACCTGGTCTTGCCGTACCAGCAGCACAGCCACAAACGGAGTTCACCATAACTAGGGTAGTACCACCTTCTTTTAAGATAGCATCAACATCATTGGCAGTATGTAATTCTTTAAAACCAGCGTTTACTAATTCTTGACGCATTGGTTTTACTATTTCTTCTGGATACATATTTTTATAATTTTTTAAAATAAATTCTGCTACAAAGATACATATAATTATATTTGAATTTTATTAGAATGTTTATAGATATATGTCAAGTTTTGCAAAGTTTATTGGTGCAAGTTTAGGATGGTCATTAGGTGGCCCAATTGGTGGAATTTTAGGCTTTGNTTTAGGAAGTTTAATTGATGGTTTTACNGGGTTAGATGTAAAAGCAGGTAATCANAGNCAAGGAAGAGGAACAACAACAGCGGGTGATTTTGAAATTAGCTTGTTGATTTTAGCTTCTGTAGTTATAAAGTCTGACCNAAAAATTGATAAAAGAGAATTAGATTTTGTNCGTAGAAATTTTATTTCAATGTACGGAAAAGAGAAAGCCAATAAAGCNTTTAAGCTGTTTAATGGTATCTTAAAAGAAAATGTTTCTACGCGTCAAGTTTGTATTCAAATACGTCAGCATATGTCACATGCCTCTCGTTTGCAGTTGCTTCATTTTTTGTTCGGTATCGCTAAAGCGGATGGTGCAGTAAGCCATGCAGAAATGCATATTATCAAAACNATTTCTGTGTATTTGTACATTAGTAATCGTGATTTTGAATCGATTAGAGCCATGTTTTCTTCGGCATCTAGTGGTAGAAGGAGCAATAATAATTATACGTCAAGTGCGGCTTATAAAATATTAGAACTAACAAAAAAAGCTACAAATGCTGAGGTTAAAAAAGCCTATAGAAGATTGGTAAAAAAACACCACCCTGATAAATTACGTCACTTAGGTGAGGAATATCAAAAAGGTGCTGAAGAAAAATTTAGGCAAATCCAAAAAGCTTACGAACAAATACAAAAGGAAAGAGGAATGTAGTTTTTTAGTAGGCAGTAGCAGTTCTCAGTGAGCAGTTCTGTCATTAACTCCGTCGAATCTTCGATTTCAGAGCAGAACGCAGTGGAGTGAAGAATCTCTACTACAAATACAGATCTAAGCTTTCAGGTCCAGCCAAGATAGTTTTTACGATACTTTTATTTTTTGCTTTATCAACTTGAAAATGCCATTTTACCATAGAAATTTTTAAGTTTTCAATTTCTAACCCAATAATTGATTCTGGATGCACACAACTGCCATCATTAAAATAAGGTAATAAGCCAGGGTCAGGAAAACGAGGCCTATGCGTATGTCCTGCAATCACCATTTGATTGTTGTTTTTTAACATCCAATCTTTTAATTTTTGTTCTACTTTAATCAAGTTTTTGTAATTTTTTGCTGGACTGGTTGGGTCTTTTACATTGAACCATTTTTGTAGTGGTTTCCAAAAATAACGCACAAAAAAACGACTTACTTTCCAGAATTTATAATTGAACCAATCGGCTTGATGACCGTGAATTAAAAATATTTTTTTAGTAGTATTTTCAATTTCTAATAAGATACTTTCATGGTATTCTAAATCAAAAAGACGTTCTTTTTGCTGAATGTTTTTTGGTGGAAAAACTTTATACAGCATTTTTTCTACCGTAAGTGGGTCACCAAAAATCATATCATGATTGCCCCAAATCATGTGCAGTCTATTGTCATTATAAAACAATTTTAACAATTCAAAAGTGCTTTTATGTGCTTTGTAAATTGGTTCAAAAGAATAGTTTTCCCAAAGCTCTATACCATCTCCTAATTCTATATAAGTATAGTCTTTATCATAATATTTTTTAAGTGCATATTTGTAGATTTCCATATTGTGAGAGAAATCATCAGCATAACTATTATCGCCTTTATGCAAATCGCTAAATAAAATAATTTTTGAATCATTATTTATAGTCAGTGATTTGGCTTTTTTAAAAGCATTGTCAAGTATAGAATGCATCATATACTTAATTTTTTAAAAAAGATTTATGTACTATACCTTGTTCAGTTTGTATTCTTAAAAAATGCAAACCATTATTCAAATGTGATACGTTGATAGTAGTCGCATTTTCAGTTGTTAATTGAGTTTCAATTTGTCCTAAACTGTTAAAAATAGTAATCTTTTTAATGTTGATTTGATTTCGGTTTTCAATAAGAATTTGATTGGTAACAGGATTAGGATATACTGTAAATTGTGAAGCCAATATTTCATCATCTAAACCAAGAACTACACTATTGTTTTTAGAAATTAAATGTTCATCAGGGTCAACTTCAATTTTTGTAACCTTAAAAGTTACTGTCTCTGTAAATCCTTCTCCGTTTGAGTTATTATTTAAAATAAGATCTAAAATTTCTCCTCCTTCACCATGAATTCTAACCGGTACAGGAGCTTCAAAAAATGAAACAGAGCCATGACTCTGATTTTGATTTAGCGTAATTTTAACCTGATTAGTTTGAGGTTGAAACCATTTTAGCGAATAACTAGGATACCCTTGATTGTAAATCCAATCGTTAAAAAATTCAGTAAGATTTTTGCCACTTACAGCTTCTAAGTGTGTTATTAAATCTGGAGTTTTTGCATAGCCGTAAGCTAAATTTGGGTCAGCTAAATAATTTTTTAGACTTAGAAAAAAATTAGCATCGCCTAACTTTCTTCTAAGCATATGTAAAACCATACTCCCTTTATTATACGACAATCGACTACTAAAAATTCTACTCACACTTATTGTGTCTTGATCTGATAAATAAACAGCACCATCAGGTCTAGAAGTAATTGAGTTGTTTTTACTTTTTCGCCATTGAATAAAGCTGTCATTTCCATCTAAATTTTCGACAGTTAAGCCAGTTAGATACGTAGCAAAGCTTTCGTTGAGCCAAATGTCTTTCCAGCTACCACAAGTAATCTTGTCACCAAACCATTGATGTGCCAATTCATGTGCAATTAATCCTCTGCTAAAATTAACCATAAATGAAACGGTAGTATGTTCCATACCACAAGGACATCCAAATTGTGCATGCCCATATTTTTCATCCGCAAACGGATATTCGCCAAATAATTCAGTAAAAAGATTCATAATGTCAACCGTTATTCCTGTTTGACTTTGAGCAGTTGTCAAGCTTTCAGGATACACATAATTGATAATATCAAAAGGATTTCCGTTATTATTAACGGTATGTGAATACACTTCGTAATTGGTAACGGCAAAGGCAATTAAATAGGCAGGAATTGGGTAGTTATGCTTAAAATGTGTCGTTTTATTTGTTCCATTTATGGATTGACTTTGCTCTAAGCCATTTGAAACGGCAACATATTGTTGAGGTGCTGTAATATAGACATCAATAACATCAATTTTATCATTCAAGTCTTGTTTACAAGGCCACCATCCCATGGCACCATAAGGTTCTGACAAAGTCCATACAATCGGAGCTCCGTTATGAGTTTCTTGCTCAAAAGAACCAAAACCTGAACTTACAGGGTTTCCACTGTAGGTTATTTTGACTGTAGATTCTTCTCCTTGAGCTAGGGTTTGCGGTAAGGTAATCACCAATTCATTAGTACTTTGAGAATAGTTTAGAGTTGCTCCGTTTTGAATTACTTCAGAGACAGTCATANTNTTTGATAAGTCAAAAGTAACTGTATTCATAGCTGATTTTGCAGTAAAAGTTGTACTTATAATTCCGTTTATAAATGCTATAGCAGGATCAACATTGAATTCTAATTTATGATAGGTAATATCATAATTAGCCGTGTTTATATTNGCTTTATGAGCAATAATTTTAGAGGCCGATTTTGCCTCAGATTCAATCACTTGATTAAGTATTGAGCTATCTTGAGAAAAACTAAAATTTGTTAGAAAGAATAAAAAGAGAATTGTTATTTTTCTCATCAGAGTAGTTTTAGATTGTCTAAAAATACCAATATAAAATGAATTCTATTTAAATTGGTTTAAATTTTATGAATTGGCATTCTTTTAATCTAAAGAATTCAACATATATTTACATTATAATTAACTTGTTATGAAATAATAATTAATTGTCTGTTCGAGTGATTTTGAGGTACGAAAAATTGTATCGAGAACTAATTTAAAACAAAATTCTTTCTTCTGGATACAAATTTTACTTATTTTAATCGTAAAATTCACTCGTCCCGAAATTTCGGGAGACAGAATTTTGCCAAAATGCAAAACGGGTTATAATTACATATTTATGAAGAAAAATTTCATTAGTTTTTTTATTGTAATACTTATGGTTTCTTGCTCAAGTGTTACAACCTATAATGCTCAAATAGCTGAATTTCATCCTGTAAAAGGATTACAGAATGATGTTGATATTGCTTATCGTAAACTTCAAAAATTACATCCTAAATTATATTTATATATCACTAAAGAAAAGTTAGACTATAAATTTGATAGTCTTAAGACAACAATTAAGAATCCGATGTCAAGTCAAGATTTTTACAAAAAATTAGCTCCAGTTATTGCTGAAGTTAGACAAGGTCATATTGGTGTGAGCCCACCAAAGCGAAGATTTACAAATAAAGAAAACAAGTTGATTAAAAAAAAGAAATTTGAATTTTATGATTTAGATTTTGAAATTTTTAAAGACTCTTTATGGATTGTAAATTCACAAGGATTAGATACTACAATAATTGGGAGCAAAGTTCTTAAAGTTAATGATGAACCTGTTTCAAGTTTAATTACTAATTACAAATCACTATTTACATCTGATGGTTATAATACTACATTCCAGAAGAAAATGATTGGTGCTCGATTTTCAAGTTATTATTATACTGATAAAGGTTTTTTAGACAGTATTACACTTACCCTTAAAAAGGAAGATTCTTTATTTACTAAGGTATTTAGAAGAATAGCTAAAGATTCTATTTTAGGGAAAACAAAATCAGACTCTTTAAAAAATAAAACTACAAAATTGACTAAGGTAGAGCGAAAAATAATAAAGGCAAAAGCCAAGCAGAAAAAGAAGTACAATGCTAAACATGGTTTTGAAAACTCAAGAAAAATATATACAAGAAATTTTGATTTTATAGGTAAAGATAGCAGTATTGCTTATATTAAGATTAGAGGTTTTAAAAATGGGAGTTATAAGAAATTTTATCAAGAAAGTTTTATTAAAATAGATTCTGCAAAATCAAATTTTTTAATTATTGACCTAAGGGACAATACGGGAGGCAGATTGGCTGAAATTGACAAATTTTATTCTTATTTGACACCTAAAGAATATCAATTGATAAAAAAATCTGAGGTGTTGACTAGACAACCTTTTTTAAACTCTTCAATGTCAAAAAACACACCAACATTTGTTAAAATAATTTCTGGTCTATTGTCACCAATAACGGCAACTTTCAGCTTATTAAAGTCTAATAAAAAAGAAGGTAAAAAATACTTCAGTTTTGGAAGTGCGAAAATTAAAAAACCCAATCCGTTAAATTTTAAAGGAAAAATTTTCGTATTAATTAATGGAGGTTCTTTTTCTGCATCCTCAATTTTATCTACCAATTTACATGGTGGTAAAAGAGCAATTTTTGTAGGGGAAGAAACTGGAGGTGCATATAACGGTACCGTAGCAGGAATGTTTAATCATGCTGAATTGCCAACTTCAAAGATTAAGATGAGTATTGGTTTGGCACAAATAGAGGCCTTGTATAAAACAAAAATTGAAGGTTATGGAATTAAACCTGATGTTAGAATTAGACCAACAATTGAAGACCGTTTGAATGCTATTGATCCTGAATTAGAATGGGTTTTGAATACTATTGAAAAGTAAAAATAATGTAGGATTAATTTTAAAATTTTATTCGTGTATTTGTGACATAACACCAATAGATAAATTTGTATTTTTGCAACATATTTTACGCCCATAAAACAAAAATATGTTAGAAGATAAAAACCAACAACGTACCTCACTTGCTGATTTAGGAGAATTCGGATTGATAAAACACTTAACGGATGCTGTAAAACTAACCCATAAATCTACTATAAAAGGGGTTGGTGATGATGCTGCCGTATTAGAATTCAATAAAAAACAAGTTTTAGTAAGTACTGATTTATTAGTTGAAGGTGTTCATTTTGATTTGAGTTATATGCCTTTAAAACATTTGGGTTATAAAGCGGTGATGGTTAATTTATCTGATGTCTATGCCATGAATGGTACGGCAACACAGATTACAGTTTCAATTGCCGTTTCTAATCGTTTTCCATTAGAAGCTATTGAAGAATTGTATGCTGGTATTCACTTGGCTTGTAAAAATTACACTATTGATTTAGTTGGTGGAGATACCACTTCTTCAACCAAAGGTTTACTAATTAGTATTACAGCCATTGGAGAAATTGATAAAAAAGATGTAGTCTATCGTAATGGAGCAAAAGTAAATGATTTACTAGTTGTTTCAGGTGATTTAGGAGCTGCTTATTTAGGTTTACAAGTCTTAGAACGTGAAAAACAAGTGTTTCAAGCCAACCCAAATGCCCAACCAGATTTAGAAAATTACACCTATTTGGTAGAACGACAATTAAAACCAGAAGCTCGAAAAGACATTCCTTTATTATTAAAAGAATTGGATGTTAAACCAACGTCAATGATTGATATTAGTGATGGTCTATCCTCAGAAATCATCCATTTATGTACACAAAGTAATGTAGGTTGCAATTTGTTTGAAGATAAAATTCCTTTAGACCAACAAGTAATTTCTACTTGTGAAGAATTTAAACTAGATAGTACTACCGTTGCGTTAAGTGGAGGCGAAGACTACGAATTGCTTTTTACTATTGATACAGCAGATTTTCCTAAAGTTAAAGCCAACCCTAATTTGACAGTTATTGGTCATATGACCGAAAAAAATGAAGGGATGAATTTGATTACAAGAGCAAATCAAAAAATTGAATTGACCGCTCAAGGGTGGAATGCGATGTTGAAGTAATAAATAGTAAAAAAACGCTTCTCCTTACAAAAAGAGACAGTTTTACTATCTTATATTATAACTTTGTTAGTATAATTGAGATATGAGCATTCCTATAGTGTTTTTTTTATTTTTCACTTTCCTAGGTTTTTTACTTGCCATTTTCTTCTTTCTTAAGAAAAGTGGCGATAAATTTTCTAATCGCTTATTGGCCATTTACACCTTATTGTTTTCTTTAGAAATGCTGCAAGGGTGCCTAAAGTGGTCGGGATTATTAACTTCACCATATTTTACACATTTCACGGTTACCAATGCATTATTATGGATGAGTTATGGTCCTTTGGTCTATTTTTATGTGAGGAGATCAGTTACAAAAGAAGGGTTAAAATGGCGAGACATCCTTTTATTTTCTCCCACAATTGTAATGTTATTTTTGCATGCTCCTTTTTATTTTACAGCAACGGCCAAAAAAATTGACATCATCTCAAATTATCAGATTTATGATTATGTAATTTTTCCGTCATATGCTATTTGGATAGTAATAGCCATTATGGCTTTCTATGCTGTTTTCACATTCTTGAAATTTAAGGACAAAAAAGAGATAGGTTATAAAGAATCAATTTGGATTAAATGGTTTGTTGGAACGTATGCAGGATTCGTATTTTTCTTTGCCCTTTATGTTTTTTTGGTAACTTTTAATATTATGGATGCGAAGTATGATTACATCGTAGATGCCATTATTACCATTTTTATCGTTTCACTGGCGTATTTTGGTTTTGTTCAACCTGAAGTCTTTAATGGTTTTAGACCCATAAAAGAATTAATCCCTTTTGTTAAATATAAAAAAACAGGGTTATCAAAAGCATTATCACTTGATTTAAAAGAAAGCTTATTACGTATAATGGAAAAAGAAAAGCCATATTTAAATAATGAATTGAGGTTAGATAGTTTAGCTGATTTATTAAATATTTCAAGAAATCAAACCTCACAAATTATCAATGAACAATTTAATTTATCTTTTTTCGATTTTATTAATCGGTACAGAGTTGAAGATGCTACTCAATTATTAATTGAACCTCAGGAAGAAAATCTAAATATAACAAACATTGCTTATAGTGTTGGGTTTAATAATAGAGCTTCTTTTTATAAAGCATTTAGAAAATTTACCAATAAAACACCTTCAGATTTTCTCAATCATCAAATGGTATCCTAAATTTAGTTGTCTATCTCTTTAAGAATACTTGTCAACCCTCGTACGCAGAGACATATTTGAATTAATAATCACTTTTATTTGTTGTAAGAATGCTGGACAACAAAAGTTATTGGGTTAACTTCTCCTTAGTATTAAAAATAAAGATCCACTAAACTTTGTTTTCATTTAAAGGAAATTATTTGAATTAATTAGTTTTCTAAAGCTTTTTTTGTTTGGCATTTCTTTTAACGTATTTAATAATTCAAATAATTTATTTATGAAATGTAAAATCTACAATTTATGTTTCTTTTTTGTCATGCTTATTAGTATATCAACACATGCACAAGAAAGAATGATTACAGGAACCGTTTCAGATGAAACAGGGCCTTTGCCAGGTGTAAGTATTATTGTTAAAAGTACTTCTATAGGTGTTGAAACAGATTTTGACGGGAAATATTCCGTGAATGCTAAGACTGGAGACATTCTTCAATTTAGCTTTGTTGGGATGACCAAAAAAGAAAAAACTGTTGGTACAGAAAATGTAATTAATGTGAGATTGATTTCTGATAATATACTCGAAGAGATAATTGTTACAGGACAAGGATTAGGTATTAATAAACGAAGAATATCTACCACCGTTGATGTGCTCAACTCAAAAGATATTGAAAAAACACCAACAAAACAATTAGATCAGTTACTACAGGCAAGTGCACCAAGTGCTCAGATTAAACTCAGCTCTGGTCAACCAGGAACATCATCAATTATGCGAACTCGAGGACCTATTACAGCAAATGGTAATACAACACCAGTTATTATTGTAGATGGAATAAGGGTTGATAATTTAAATTCAAACCCACAACTAGGTATTGGTACGGGAGGTGCAAGTAGTTCTGCAATAGCTGATATTCCTTTAGAATCAATTGAAAGAATAGAATATGTAAAAGGTGGTGCTGCTACAACACTATATGGGGCAGATGCAGCAAATGGAGTAATCCAAATCATCACAAAAAAAGGAACTGTTGACAAAACAACAATTTCTCTTGAAGCAGAGACAGGAGTTATAGCAGGTACTACAAGATTTAATCGGTTTAATAGAACAGGAGATTTGATTTTTAATGATGGAGTTCTTCAGAATTATAGAATAGGTTTAAATGGAGGCACTAATAGTTTTAAGTATAATTTTTCTGGTTCTATGTATTTTGATGATGGCTTTAATAATGTAAATAAACAAGCAAGAAGAACATATAGATCAGGTTTTACGGCTAAAGTTACAGATAAACTAACATATCAAGGATCGGTTTCATTTACAGCTTTTGAATTTACACGAGATTACAATGCCAATACTAGTTTTGCTAGATATGGAAATATAGAAGGAGGCTCGTATGGAGACATAGATGAATTAAACGATACTGACTTTAATGACTTGAAAGAAAATTTAAGAATTCAAGGAGAATTAACAGATATTACAGATAGAGTAAGAAGATGGAATGTTTCAAATAAATTCACCTATAAGTTTTCAGATAACTTTAAAGTAAGTGCCTTAATTGGGATGGATGCAAGGAATAATAGACAAGAGAACATACAAACGAATGCGTTGTTAATTTCTAAAGAAGCTGTGCCAGATGGGACTACAAATCAGGGGAATATAAACAGATTTACAAGAAATTTTTTATCAATAACAGGAGAAATAAATGCACAACATAGAGCTACCGTTGCTGATAATTTTTCGTTTATAACAGCTGTAGGAGGTCAGTTTTTTAGAAATAATGATTTTCAACAAGTAATTTTAGCTTCAGGAATTACTGATGGTGCTATTACGATAAATGGAGGTCAGTTTGCTGATAATGATTTTCAACGAGGATTTGCTAATTATGGAGCTTATATTTCTGAAAACATTGGTCTTTGGGATAAAATTTTTATTGACTTAGGATTAAGAATTGATGGAAATACAGCTTTCGGAGATGAAATAGGATTATTGTATCTACCAAAATTTGGTGCTTCGTATTCTCCATCAGAAGAAAAGTTCTGGAAAAATACTTTTGACAATACAATATCTTCATTTAAAATTAGAGGAAATTGGGGACAAGCAACAAATTTTCCTACACCCTTTGCAGGCGATTTAACTATTGCAGCAAATAATTTTCTAGGGCAACAATCATTTACATTTAATAACCCAGGAAATTCTCAATTAACTTCTGAAACGGTAACTACTTATGAATTTGGTATTGATTTAGGATTTTTTAATGAGAGGCTTAAATTTGGAGCTACGTATTATGATGGTAAAACAGAAGACGCTCTATTTACGCCACCTCAACCACCAAGTTCAGGTCAGTTAGCACAACTTAAAAACATCGGAATAATTACAAATAAAGGGGTAGAATTATCATTGCAGGGTACTGTTTTAAATTTAGTAAAACATAATTTAACATTCAATTTATCATATAATTATAATGAGAATTTAGTTGAGAGCTCTGGAGGTGCACCAGAATTTAATGTTGGTGGGTTTACATTTCTAGGTGCTTTTATTAAAGAAGGTCTACCTTTAGGATACCTAAGAGGAGCAAATACAACTATAGAAAATGGTCAAGCCGTTATTATTAGAAATGCAAATTTAGGCTCTACGTTTGCTCCTAGTTTCGGGTCATTTTCATTAAACTATTCATTTAACAATAAATTAAACTTTTTTGTGAATGCAGATTATCAGTATGGTGGTCAAGGTGTTGCTGTAGATGATGTATTGCGTTTTTTTAGTGGATTAGCAGATGAAGATAGGTTTCCACAAGATATTCTTGATTTTCAGGAAAACGGAGGAGGCTTATCATTTTTTGATCTAGCTAGTTATTGGGTAGAAGATACAGATTTTATTAAAGTTCGAAATATTGGTGCAACTTATAGTTTTGGCAACATTATTAAAAACGTGAAAAATGTTACACTAGGTTTTAATGTAGCAAACCCATTTAGTATTTCAAACACATCATTTGACCCAGAATCTACTGGAGCAGGAGTAAGAGTACAAAATGGTTTTGCTGGAGGTGGTTTTGGATATGGAACTGAATCTTCTCCTAGAATATATACTTTCTCATTAAAGGTAAAATTATAACAATTAATTATAAAATGAAAAAATTAATAAGATGAAAAAATTTAAACATACAATATCAGTTCTTTTTATAGTGGTAACATTGTTTTCATGTGAAAGTGATTTAGTAGATTTTACAGATGTCACCAATCCTAACTTATCAGAGTCTAGCGTTATTGGTCAGCCAAACTCTTCTGTTGCTTGGCTGGTGGGAATTCAACGTCAGATGGCAAATGTTAGTAATGGTGCAGTTACTATTTCTGAAATAGCTTCAGATAATTATACTAATACACAAACATTTTTTAATCAATTTTTAGATAATTTAACTATTGATTTTCAAGATAATAACATGGCAACTTTACAATTTGCTATTGCCAGATTAAGAGAAATGGCAACATTTGGTATAGATAAAGTAGCCCCTAATGACATTAATACAACAAATACTACATTAGCAGAGTTTAATTTTTACAAAGGAATTTCTTATTTAATGGCAGCAGAATATTTTAGTTTTCTACCCGCTGAAGAAAATAGAACCCCTTTAACATCAACTGATAATTTTCAGCTAGCCATTTCTAGTTTTACAAATGCTATAAATCTTCAAGACGATGCAAAATATCAATTAGCACTGGCGAGAGTTTATCATAATTTAGGAGATAAAAACAATGCTGTTACGTTTAGTAATAGTGCGTTAGCTTTAGATTCTAATTTATTATTTCAAATTGATTTTGATCAGGGTAATGGTCCAGTTAGCACAATAGAGGGTGCACTCTTCGCTAGAGGATCTTTTGATGATTTACAACCACTACCTATCTTAGATTTTTTAGACCCTAAATATTCATTTTTATCGAATATTCAAGATCAATCAACTCCTTTTTTAAAAGCGGAGGAAGCCTATTTTATTATTGCAGAAGCTAAACTTTCAGATAATGATTTGAATGGTGCTCAAACAACATTAAAAGATTTGGTAACACTGATTGGTTCAAGACCAACAAGAATAATAGATGATACAGTAGAAGGAAGAGATCAAGATTTTCCAGGGAGCCGTCCAAATAATTCTTCAGTACAAGTAAAATATCTGGGCGATGCAACTTTTAAATCTGGACTTGTTTTAGATAGAGATGCAAGTGTAACAGTTCCTATAATATCAGGAACGTCAATTACGAATGCTTTAATAGATAATTTGACTACTATAGATGAAGCATTAGAGATGCTGTATTTGATGAGGCAAGAAGTTTTTATAGCAGAAGGAAGAAGAGTTCTTGATTTAGGGATAAAATATGTTATTCATGAAAATGAAATGCTTTTAAACCCTGCTATTGATGAAAATCATGCTGGATTAACAGGTGTTATTCCTCCTTTTATAGATGTGATTAAAACAGAATTAGACGCTTTTACGTATGATGTAAATGCCAATACAGCAGAAGTATTACACAATGTGAATAAAATATTGGTTGCTAATAAAGCCTCTGATTTTGTAATTCCATTTTTTTAAATTAGTTTATGTGAAGACTATCTAAACTATCATTTAGGTAGTCTTCTTTTTAATCTCTTTAAATTATGAAAATAAAAATAATTTGTAAAATAGCTTTGATACTGTTCATAACAATTTTAATAGCTAATTGTAATAAAAAATCACCAAAAAGAGTAGTTAATCATAACCCATTGTTAGGTTCATGGAAAATGAAAGAAGTTTATTTTAAAACAAAAGACACTGTATATTCAATTAAGAAAGCAGAACCAGGTGTTTTTTTCTTTACAGATAGTAGCTATGCTATTATGTGGACACCAATAGACAAGCCAAGAGAACCTTTTAAAATACTTGCAAAACCCACAGATGAAGAAACAATTGCAGGATTTAGATCAGTTGTATTTAATGCGGGTAGTTATACCTTTACAGATTCAACTGTCACTTCTACAGCATTTATAGCCAAAGTACCTGGATTTGAGGGTGGAAAACAATTTTATCGTTATGCTATAAAAGGAAAACAATTGAGTATAACTATGTATGATGAGACCTATCCAGATGGTAAAAAACCAGAGTGGTTGGGAAGATATGTTACAGAATTTGTATTAAATAAAATAGATTGATAAAAGCCATAAAAAAATGTTAATAGTTAGAATTTTCTCAGTATTCACTATTTTTTGCTAATACCTTGCTCTTCTACAAACTCATCAATAGAAACATTTACTCCGATTAAAAACACATTGCTATACTGTAACACTAGTACATTCAACTATAATAACGAAAAAGGACGTACCTACCCAAACCCAACTGCTTCTCCTTATATTTTACTTTTTCCACCAGAAACTAGTTTTAAAACTGGATTACTAATTGTTCAAGTTTGTTTCATGGGGCACAATATTCAGATAGGTATGTTTTTGATTTTATTGTTCTTATACAGAATAAAATGTATAATTACTAAAAATATTAATTATCGGATTTGCCTTATTCTCATTGTTTTTGGTGCTGGGAATTTAGTACTCCCTCCTTTATTAGGCTACAATGCAGGTTCAGATTTGTTCTGGGTTTCTCATGGGTTTATGATTACCGCAGTCGTTATACCTATACTTGGTGTTTTGGCCCATGCAAAATTACAAGGAACAATGTTTGATTTTGGTAAAAAAAGTGTCGTGTAAATGAAGCCAAACGGCACAAATTAAACAATGAAGAAGTACAACTAAATATTACTCAAGTTGCCTATAACTCATGATTTAACAGTAGGGCATCTTTTTACAAGGCTTTTAAAACTGCTCCAACTGCATATTTAGAGCACTTTTCGGTTTTTTGAAAGTCTCTTTTTGCAAGAAAATATGTCTCTTAATGTAGGCAAAGACATAAAAACAATAAATAAGCACTAATTTAACATGAGAAATAAAAAATTATTTAATTAGAACATCTTAAAACCAATTTATTATGAAATCAATTTGGCAAAAAGTTCATATAATTCTGACCATACTATGTTTGTTTGGGTTAGGTATACAAAGTGCTATTGCTTTAAGCAATGAGGAGTGTAATTTGCAAGAACAAATTACTTTTAAAGAAATTAAAGGAGAAGTTGTAGATAGTAATACTAAAAAACCATTGGGATTTGCAACTTTAAATTTGTTGGAGTCAAATATTAGTTCGATCACGAACACCGAGGGGAAGTTTATTTTAAAAATTCCAGCTTCGATTAGAAATGGTAAGATTAAGATTTCCTTTATAGGGTATAAATCAAAGGAGGTAGCTATAGCAGAACTTACAGATAGCTTTACTACTATCTCTTTGAATGAATCAGTATTAGAACTGCAAGAAGTCAATATTCTTACATTAAAAGATGCTACCAATTTAGTAAAGGAAGTGTTTAAGAATAAAGGTGATAATTATCTAAAAGACCCAACAGTAATGACAGCTTTTTACAGAGAGATAATCAAAAAAAGAAATAGAAACGTCTCATTGTCAGAGGCGGTTGTAAATATTTATAAAACACCTTATATTTCAATGAAAAAGGATGAAATAAAAATTTTTAAAGCTAGGAAAAGCACTGATTACAGAAAATTAGATACTATCGCTTTTAAATTACAAGGAGGGCCATTTAACAGTTTGTTTATAGATATGATTAAGTACCCAAAATATATTTTTGGGGATCAGAATATAGAAGATTACAATTTTAATTTTAACCGCGTTACTGAAATAAACGGTAAGGCTATTTATGTTATTAAGTTTAAACAAAATAAAGGTGTCACAAAGCCATTGTATAAAGGAGAACTTTATATAGAACCTCAAAATAAAATTCTTATTAGTGCTGTTTATAGTTTAAATATTACAAATAATTTTGAGGCAAGTAAATTATTTGTAAAGCGGAAACCACGTAATGCTTATGTATATCCTAAAGAAGTTATTTATAGAGTAGATTATACAGAACATGAAGGTAAATGGCATTACTCCTATAGCAATGCTATGCTTGAGTTTAAAATTAAATGGGACAAAAAATTGTTTAATACTGTTTATACGATGAATTGTGAAATGGCGATAACTGATTGGGAAATTAATTCTTCAGCTCCAAAACTCAGTAAAAATGAAAGGATAAAGACTTCAATTATTTTGAGTGATGCAGTGTCAGGTTTTTCTGATCCTAATTTTTGGGGAGAGCATAATATTATTGAACCAGAAAAAAACATTGAATCGGCTATAAGAAAAATTCAAAAACAGCTTGAAAAAGATAAAACAAAAGGAAGAACTTCTTCTGCTATTCCTTAAAAGTGTAATTGTAAATTACTTTAAAATGATCAAACATCTAATAAATAAATTTGTAATCATTTCTATAATTTTTGTACAATTTTCTTGTTCTTCAAATTCTATTTTGAAAGATGATAAAGAAGGTGAAGGTTCAGGGTTTAATTATAATATTGAAAAAGGATGTGATGGGCGTATTTATCCAAACCCTAAAACATCTCCTTATATATTACCATTTCCGCCCGGAACAAGTTTTAAAACTGGCTTAACTAATTGCTCAAGTTCGTATCATGGTGCAAACTATCCAGATCGATATGCTTTTGATTTTGATGTTGCAATTGGGTCACATTTTTATGCTTCTAGAGGAGGGAAGGTTGTTTATATAAAAGAAGATCAACCTAGCGAAGGTGGTGGATCTGGTAATTGGGTAGTCATAGATCATTTAGATAATACATTCGGTATCTATCTCCATTCACCAAAGAATGGTATATTAGTTAAAGAAGGGAGTACTGTAGAAAAAGGTGATTTATTGGGTGAAACAGGAAGGTCTGGTCTAGCAGGTTATCCACATTTGCATTTTATCGTGGTTCAAAATGATTATCAATGGCCTTATGATGCGATACCAATTACCTTTAAAAATATTTTACCGGCAGATGTAATTGTAAAATCACATACGGAGTATAGAGCAAGTGATTATTAATGAATAAGAAGAGGAACTCAAGGGTGGAACGCCCTATTGAAAAAAGAATAGATGTTAAGGTATTCGTTTATCGGTTTTGTATACGATTTAAGCACCTAATTTAGTAAATACAAACCAAATAGAAATCTGTTAGTCTCGACGCTTTGGGGTTAATAACTAGGCTATTACTTTTGATAGGACATGTTATTTGTACCAGTTTTTATTCTATTTTTTTTAAATTTTTGTAAAAATCCTTCATTTGATATGAAATTTAAAATTATTTTTTAGTTTTATTTGGAATTATCGTTCTGTTATTTGTATGTTTGCATTCGGAACGAACGTTCTGATATTTATTAACAAATAAAATCACAAAAAAATGAGAGATTTAAATGGAAAAATTGCCATAGTTACAGGAGGTAATAGTGGTATTGGTTATGCATCAGCCAAAAAATTAAAAGAAAGAGATGCGAATGTTATTATTAGTGGAAGGTCAATTGAAAAAGTTGAAACTGCTTCAAAAGAATTAGGTGTTACAGGATTTGTTGCCGATGTAAAAGATTTACAAGCAATAGATAAATTAGTTTCTAATGTAGAAAATCAATTTGGGAAAGTAGATATTCTATTTGTAAATGCTGGAATTTTTGCACCAGCACCAATTGGTCAAATCTCAGAAGAAATGTTTGACCATCAAATGGGAATAAACTTTAAAGGTGCTTTATTCACTATAGAAAAATTCTTACCTATTCTTAATGATGGTGCCTCAATTATCAACTTATCCTCTGTAAATGCTTATACAGGTATGCCAAACACGGCTGTTTATGCAGCTTCAAAAGCGGCTTTAAATTCATATACACGAACAGCGGCTACAGAATTAGCTCCAAGAAAAATTAGAATTAACGCTATAAATCCTGGACCAATAGCAACACCAATTTTTGAAAAAACAGGTATGCCAGCAGATCAATTAAAAGGATTTGCCGAAGCAATGCAAAACAGGATACCTTTAAAACGATTTGGACAGCCTGAAGATGTGGCAAATTTGGTTTGTTTTCTTGCTTCAGATGAAGCTTCATTTATTACAGGTGGAGAATACAATATCGATGGAGGAATAAATATAAACCCACTATTATCTTAATTGTTAATAATTTAAAAACAGAAAAAATGAAAAAAAGTAATGTATTAGTTTTATTACTATTAGTGATTATTGGTATATCATCTTGCAAAAAAGATGAAACAATAGTAGTAGAGAAAAAAGTAGCACTAATTACCAATCCAAATCTATTGACTGTAATTAACATCATGAAGCCGAGTGCAGAGGATAAAAGCAATGTACTTATCTTACTTAAAGAAGGAATTGATGAAACAATGAGTAAGCAACAAGGTTATATATCTTCAAATGTGCATAGTAGTATGGATAATGGCTATATTATCAATTATTCACAGTGGGAAACAGATGAAGACTTGCAATCTGCTGGAGAATTGGTAGGTTCAGGTGGAGCACCAAAAATGGCACAAGCATTTTCATTAAGTAGTCCTGATTATCATCCGTTTCAAGTTACTGCCCAATACAAGTCAGATAGTAATAATAGAATTACTATTGATTATAAAAATGAAATATTAACTATTATAAATGTCTTAAAACCAATTGATGGCGTTAGTCAATCAGAATTAGCACAATTATTAAAAATTGCTTTAGCTGATGAATTGGTAACACAACCAGGATTTATATCTTCAACCGTTCACGAAAGTATGGATAACGAGTATGTTGTTAACTATTCTCAATGGAAAAATCAAAAAGCATTAGATGTAATGGTTGAGCGATTACAGTCTGGAGATGCTCCTAAATTAGGACAAGCATTTAGTAATGCTACACCAGATTTTCATCCTTTCACAATTGTTAGTAACCATTTTAGTAACTAATTTTTTTAATTTCATTTGGAATTATCGTTCCAAATGTAGTATCTTTGAAGGGTAGTGCTATAACTGCCCTTTTTATATTTTTCAAACTATGCCCAAAGTAAAATTATTTGACGAAAAACTAATTCTTGAAAAAGCCATGGAACTTTTTTGGAAAAAAGGGTTTCATTCTACTTCTATTCAAGAATTAGTGAATCATTTAGGTATTAGTAGATCAAGTATTTATGATACTTATGGTGGGAAAGATGAGTTGTTTCTTAAGTCATTTCAATTGTATAGAAATACAAATATTACGGGTTTTTCCAATTTCTTGAATCAACAAACTGAGGTAAAAAAAGGGTTGAGAAAATTATTCGAAATGGCAATTGAACAATCCGTTACAGATATGGATAGAAAAGGTTGTTTTGTGGTAAATACTACTACCGAATTAGTTCCTGGTGATATAGGAATACAATCTATTCTTAAAGAGAATAAAGAGATTTTTGTAAATATATTTTATAAGTTTCTTTTGAAAGGAGAGCAAAGTGGAGAAATACCGAAAGGAAAAAACCTAAAATCTATAGCAAATTTATTTTTCACCTTGTATAATGGAATAAAAGTTGTTTCAAAAGTTCAACCTAATTCTAAAGAATTATTGAGTTCTGTTGATACTGTTTTAACCTTGTTGGATTAGTTTTTGCTGTTCGTTAAGAGATAGGGTTTACATAAGTTCAATTTTGACTTCACTAGAAATCCAAAATAGAGTAACACGACTTTCATGTTGGTACACGAACGCTTAGTTATTAGCTATCGTTTTTTATTTCATTCGGTTCAAAGAACAGATTGATTTTAGTTAATAATTCGGTTTTATCTTTTTTCAAATTCAGCACGTTATAAAACGGATTGTTTATTGATTTGTCAATCAGTTTTCCATTCCGTATTTTCATTAGGTGAGGAAATCGACTGTAATTTTTTAACTTATACAACGCTTCTGAAATAAATTCAGAGTTTTGTTTTGCTTCAACTTTTTTCCCATTCAGATAAACGATTTCAATTTGTTCAGTCAAATTTGGGATAATGCTTTTCTCAATGTAATTTTTCGAGTTTTTCCTGTTATTATAGCAAAAGAAATTCATTCCGTTATTCGCATTCAGAAATTCTGTATGTTTTTTATTAAATCGTTTTTTTTGAAAGAAATGAATTGGATATAGAATTAATAGTATTGGCAGCAATAGAATAAAAATTGGAATACCAATAATTACAAATAAGATAAATTCTAGTATGTTATTACCTAATTTCATTTTTTTCTCAAATGTTTGTTAAGAGACATCGTTTACAAAAGTTCAATTTTAGACTTTACGAGAAACCCATCATAGAGCAACACGGTGTTAATTTTGGGTGCTCCGCACCACATGAACGCTTAGTTGTTACAAACAGTTTTATTCCACTCTTATAAATTCGGTGTAATAGTTTTGTAATTGATTCCCGTTTATTATTTCATCGTCAGCATATCCAATTTTGAGAGTATTGTTATTATTTTCAAATACAAATACATCGGGAATATCATCATCTGTATAACTTTGCTGATTAGCAGTGTATGTGTGGATTGTAATGAGTCTATATTCTCCACTTGAATTTTTCGCCCAACTTCCAGAAGTTAGAACAGGTTCAGTTCTTTCTTCACAATTCCCATTTATTTCATCACTAGCGAATTCCACAATATCTAATGTTCCATCCACATTAAAAGTATGCCTAGACATTTGATGACAAGAAGAAAAGTCGGATTTAATTGTTGAATTGTCTACATAAGTTTCTACTTCTTTTAATGGTTTCCAAACTCCGATCAGTGGGTCAAGATTCGAATCATTATTATCATCTGATGAGCAAGATAAAATTGTAAGCCCGATTAAAATTCCAATCAATAAATTCAGTTTCTTCATATGGTAATATTTGGTTTAAATTGTTTGTAACGTGAGTTCGTGTAATAACACCGTTTATTTTAGGTTAAAAGTAGCAAAATTAGTTGATTGCTTTTTGTTTTTCAGTAAACAACTTTTTTGATTAAAAATGCCTATGATTTGCTATAAAAAGTCGGAAAACTGTCTAAAATTGAAGATAGTATTGCTCCTAAAAATGGCTTACATCAAACATGTGTACCGATTATAAATCTCTTGTGCAACGATTATCGGTGTTATGCCACGTTTTTATTTCAATTTTTTATTAACAAAATCAGTCGTATTTTGCCCGAATACCTTTAAAAGTTCAGGAATAAAATCTTTCCACCTCGGGTATTCTTGTCGGTTGGTTTCAAATTCAATAATTCTTTTCTCTAGTTGTGGCAGAAAGATGAAAAATTCTTGATTAGTGTGATAATTACGTAAATAATCAGCCCGTTCCTTATCATTTTGAATTTCCGCGATTCTGATTTCTCCCAAACGCACAAGGCTTTCAATTACATAAACATTCCAATTCTGAATTCCTTTTGATTCCATTTCTTTTTTTAAATTATCGGTAAATAGACCGGATAAACTTTCAATTTGTTCTTGGTAAGGTTCAAGCTCTGAATTGACAAATGAATGTCCAAATTCGTGTACTGTTAAAGTTCTGGCTCTCGGTTGGTAGTCAAAACCAAATTGGTTGTAGTTTTTATTAGCTGGATTGACAGGTACTTGTACATAAGGACTCATAATTTCATATACAAAATTTTTGCTGTCTTTTGTTACTGTTGCCCCAATTCCACGACCTTCATTATCTTCTATCGGCCAAATCATCATTGGACTGACTAACGCAACATATTTTTCTCTGCTATCTCCATAGTAAGTTTCCATTGCATCTATGAATCCTTTTGGGATGTTTGTTTTTACTTCGTCGATTGCGCCATTGTAAAAGCCAATATTTTTTTTATAAAATTCTTCAACGTTCTCGATTTGATAAAAATCGTGAAGTGATTTCAGGTAATTAGAAATTAGTAACTCTAATTGACTTTTTTGTTCGCCTTTTAAGTGTGAATGTGAAAATTTAAAATCTGAAATTCTTTTTGAAAGATTAAATTCTGGTTGTTCTAATAAAATTCCCATCATTACGTCATTTCCATATCCAAAACTTCCTAATGTATCATTCAATTTGGCAGTTTCTATAGAAATTTTATGGTTGAT
>JGI24023J19991_10000586_pt1 | contig 28267 bp, 30 predicted proteins | sample Cruoilmetagenom1_FD_19991 | JGI IMG/M metagenome (IMG submission 19991) | reverse complement strand
TAGTGAGGGTGTCGAGCCGGTATTGCTGTTGTGGGCTTTGAGCAGGGAAATTCGAAGCTTGGCCAGGATGGCAGGCGAGGTGCGCAAAGGCGTACCCATCGAGTCGGTATTGACGCAACAACGGGTCTGGGAACGGCGCAAGCCCCTGGTGCGCGAAGCCCTTAAGCGCCATAGCCTCGGGCGTTGGTACGGATTTATCCAGCATTGTGCGTGCATCGATCGCATAATCAAGGGTGTAGAGGTAGGAAAGCCTTGGGATGAGCTGTTACAATTAGGGTTATCTATAGCAGGAACAGCGGTACTGGAATCAAGATGAGTGCAAATCCGGAAACAGGTTTTCAAATCAAGGCTTACATGCAGACTGTTGGCAAGCAAGCGCGTGCGGCTGCACGTTCAATGGCTGCGACTGATTCCGGCGTCAAGAACGCCGCTTTGATGGCTATCGCCACCCGGCTGGAATCAGCAATAGAGCACCTGCAGGAAGAAAACCGCAGGGACCTCGATGCCGGTCGTAAAAACGGCCTCAGTGATGCCATGCTGGATCGACTGGAGTTAACGCCTGAACGCATCACCTCGATGGCCGGTGGTTTGCGGCAAGTGGCGGGTCTCCCTGATCCAGTGGGCGAAATGAGTGACATGCAATATCGTCCCAGTGGTATTCAGGTAGGGCGCATGCGTGTTCCGCTGGGTGTCATTGGTATTATCTACGAGTCGCGTCCCAATGTAACGGCTGATGCGGCTGCCTTGTGTATGAAGTCCGGCAATGCGGCGATATTACGTGGTGGTTCTGAAGCGATTCATTCCAACCAGGCCATAGCTGAATGTATTCATCAAGGACTTGAAGAAGTGGGTCTGCCCATGGATGCCGTGCAGGTGATAACAACCACGGATCGTGAAGCGGTCGGTGAATTGATCAGTATGCAGGAATACGTGGATGTGATTGTGCCTCGCGGTGGTAAAGGTTTGATCGAGCGCATCAGTAGCGAAGCCCGAGTGCCCGTTATCAAGCATCTGGACGGTATTTGTCATGTATACATTGATGATGACGCCGATCTTGAAAAGGCCATACAGGTGTCGTTCAATGCCAAAACGCAGCGCTATGGTACCTGTAACACCTTGGAAACATTACTGGTCGCCGAGTCGATCGCCAAAGAAGTGTTACCTGAACTGGGTGCCATGTTTGTGCAAAAAGGGGTTGAATTGAGAGGGTGTGAGACCACCTGCAATATTCTTACTGAGGCACATCAGGCAACTGCCGAAGATTGGGATACAGAATACCTGGCGCCGATTTTGTCCATTCGAGTTGTCAAGGGACTGGATGAGGCCATTGATCATATTGAGGCACACAGTTCGAGACATACCGATGCCATTATTACTGAGAATTACACCCACGCGCGACGTTTTCTGCGTGAAGTGGATTCCAGTTCGGTCATGGTTAATGTATCGACTCGTTTCGCTGATGGTTTCGAGTACGGTCTGGGTGCCGAGATAGGTATCAGTACTGACAAGCTGCATGCACGCGGGCCGGTTGGTCTGGAAGGTTTAACGACACTCAAGTTCGTCGTCCTCGGGGATGGTCAGGTCAGGACATAGGTATCGAGTGGTTATCATACGGTTATGATCGGTATTGTCGGGGGCACATTTGACCCGATTCACTTTGGTCACCTGCGTCCTGCGCTTGAGCTTTATCAGGATCTGGGTCTCGATGAACTTCGCTGGATTCCCAGTGGTCAACCGCCCCATCGTGATACTCCTGGTGTATCGACCGAGCATCGACTGAATATGTTACGTCTCGCGCTTCAGGGAATGCAGCAATCTGTGATTGATGAGTGTGAGATACGTCGACAGGGTCCGTCGTATATGGTAGATACGCTCCGTTCATTAAGGGCAGAGAATGCCGATAAGGGATTGGCCCTGATCCTGGGAATGGATGCTTTTAATGGATTGCCAACATGGCATTGTTGGCAAGAGTTGTTTGAACTGGCGCATATCATTGTCTGCTCCCGTCCAGGTACGGAGCGACCACCTGCCAACGGTCAGTTGATGGATGTCGTTGCGGGAAAGCAAGTTATGTCATTTTCAAAAATGAAACAGTGTACGCACGGAATGATTTATATTCATGCGGTGACCAGACTATCCATATCGGCAACGAGAATACGTCGTATTTGCCAACAAGGTAAGAGCCCGCGCTTTTTATTGCCGGACTCGGTTTGTGATTATATTGAAGAAAACGGTTTGTACCGTTAACAGGTTTGGATTAAACAATAATGAATACAGAAGATTTAAAACAATTGGTACTTGATGCCGTGGAAGATATGAAGGCATTGGATGTACGCGTACTGGATGTGCATGAGATGACATCAGTGACTGATATCATGATCATTGCCAGTGGCAGCTCGTCACGCCATGTCAAATCGATTGCCGAAAATGTCGTCGTAAAATCCAAGGAACAAGGCGTCCCACCTCTTGGTAGTGAAGGTGAGGCCACGGGTGAATGGGTGCTGGTAGACATGGGCGATGTCGTTGTTCATGTGATGCTGCCTGAGGTCCGGGATTTTTATAACCTGGAAAAATTGTGGACCGTGAAAGAGCCGGAGAGTGTCAAGAGTAAGTCGTCTGAGTAATGCGTATTCACCTGATAGCGGTGGGAACCCGTATGCCCTCATGGGTGGTAGAGGCTTATCAGGATTATGCCGGTCGTTGTCAACGTGACTGTTCACTGCAGCTGATAGAAGTCAGTGCCGGTAAGCGTACCAGGAGCGCAGACCTGGAGAGGATACGTATTGAAGAGGGCGAGCGCATGTTGTCCGCTGTACCCCGGTCGTGTCGTGTCATTGCGCTCGATATTAATGGCAAGCCATGGAGTACCGAGCAGCTGTCAGGACAGTTACAGGGATGGATGCAATCGGGCCTTGATATTGCCTTGCTGGTAGGTGGGCCCGAAGGTTTATCAGAGGACTGTCTGCAACGGGCTGATCAACGTTGGTCGCTGTCGCCCTTGACGCTCCCCCATCCCATGGTGAGGGTGATCGTGGCAGAACAACTGTACAGGGCCTGGAGTATATTAAATAATCACCCTTATCATCGCTGAAGCGCTGCATTAGTTTATATATTTCTGTTCATAATGGACCCACTCATTCAACTCTATCTCGCTTCAACCTCGCCACGCAGGCAGGCCCTGTTACAACAGGTCGGCTACGTGTTTGATACGCTTGCCATCGATGTTGATGAAACCCCCGTGGTTAACGAAAAGGCCGCTGATTTTGTCTCCCGTATGGCGCTGGAAAAAGCCCGCGCCGGCTGGCGACATGCACAACGTACGGATTTGTTACCTGTGCTGGGTTCGGATACCGTGGTCGTGCTGGACGATGATATTTTCGGCAAGCCGCAAAATCGCGAGCATGCCGTGTCCATGCTGGGGCAATTATCCGCACGTTGCCACCAGGTGCTGACCGCCGTTGCCCTTAAACAAGATACCTATGAAACGGTCAGGCTGAACACCAGTCGGGTATGTTTTCGTCAGCTGACGCGGACAGAGATTGAGTCCTACTGGCAAACCGGAGAACCCGAGGGTAAGGCGGGGGCATATGCTATCCAGGGCAGAGCGGCTTTGTTTATCCAGTACATGGAAGGAAGCTATTCCTCGGTCATGGGCCTGCCATTGTGTGAGACGGGGGAATTACTGGCTGAAATGGGTGTCTTACCTGTGGCTGGGTTAGAGTAGACAAAATGATAAATTAAGCCTGAAAAATGCACTGGAACAAGGTAAGGTAAACACTGTTGTATTATGAATGATATACCCGAAGAAAATGAGTGAAGAAATTCTTATTAATGTAACACCAAGAGAAACCCGTGTCGCCCTGGTCGAAAATGGCGTATTGCAGGAAGTGTTTATCGAGCGGACTCGAAAGCGCGGCATTGTTGGTAATATTTATAAAGGAAAAGTCAGTCGCGTATTGCCAGGTATGCAGGCAGCATTTATCGACATCGGACTTGAACGCGCAGCTTTCCTGCATGCCTCTGATATCTCCAGTGCGTTACTGACCGATAGCGACGAGTCAGGCGATGAGAGTCGTCAGAATGATATCGCCGACCTGGTCACTGAAGGACAGGGAATACTGGTGCAGGTTATCAAGGACCCCCTGGGATCAAAGGGAGCTAGACTGACGACACATATCACTATCCCTTCTCGCTACCTCGTGCTGCTGCCAGGTGAAAGTACCATAGGGATATCGACCAAGATAGAAGATGAAGATGAGCGTAGTCGTTTAAAGGAAGCGGTATCCGGGCTTGCTGATTCTGCGGCAGGAAACGGTTATATTATCAGGACGGTAGCCGACGGCATAGACGAGCAGGCACTGGTGTCGGACCAGCGTTTTTTATGCAAGTTATGGCAGTCTATCCAGGAGCAGATTAAATTAGCGCGTTCGGGTGCGGTGGTCTATCAGGATCTGCCGCTGGCGATACGCGCATTGCGTGATATGGTTGATGACAGAATCGAAAAGATAAGGGTTGATTCACGTGAGAGCTTTCAAAAGATGCAACAATTCAGTAGTGAATTTGTGCCGCATATGACCGAGTGCCTCGAATACTATCCGGGCGAACGTCCGATCTTCGATCTCTACAATGTCGAGGATGAAATTCAAAAGGCGCTTGAACGTAAGGTCCAGCTGAAGTCCGGTGGCTACCTGATTATTGACCAGACCGAGGCGATGACGACCATCGATGTCAATACAGGAGCTTATGTCGGCCACCGCAACCTTGAAGAGACTATTTTCAAAACCAACCTTGAAGCAGCCCAGGCGATAACGCGCCAGCTAAGGTTGCGTAATCTGGGTGGCATCATCATCATAGATTTTATTGATATGTCGCTGGAGGATCACAAACGCCAGGTTCTGCGTGCGCTGGAAAAAAGCCTGACCAAGGACCATGCCAAGAGCCATATTACAGAAGTGTCCAGCCTGGGGCTTGTCGAGATGACGCGTAAAAGAACCAGGGAAAGCCTTGAGCATGTACTCTGTGATGTCTGCCCTACTTGTGCAGGCAGGGGGTCGATAAAATCAGCTGAAACCGTCTGTTATGAAATCTTCAGGGAAATTATACGTGAGGCACGACAGTATGACGCGAAAAAACTACTGGTGCTGGCATCTCAGGATGTGGTTGATTTACTGCTGGATGAAGAAAGCTCGAGCCTGGCTGAACTGGAATCTTTTATTGAAGTGCCCATCAAGTTCCAGGTGGAAGCCTTATTCTCACCTGAGCAATTTGATGTTGTACTGATGTGAGCAATATGCACATTGGTATCGATTGTATCGTTGTCGAGAAATAAAATTTAGATGCCAGGTTTAAAACATTTTTCCAGGCGCTGTGTCAGTTTTTGTTGGACCAGTATAGCCATTCTCATTATCCTGCTGGCGCTCGTAGTGAGTATCAGCAGAATGTTGATACCACTGGTCACTGATTACAGGGTAGAGCTGGAACAGGTTGCCAGTGAACAGCTGGGTCGCGCAGTGTCGATAGGTGCTATCAATGCTGAATGGATAGGCTTGTGGCCCAAGATACACCTCACCGACGTTTCAATTCAATCTAAACAGGAGCAGGATGACTGGATGAAAGTCTCCGATGTCTGGCTGTCACTGGATTTTCTATCTTTATTGAGCAAGGGAAGTCTTGATGCGGAACGCGTCAAGATAAATGGCTTAAACCTTGATATTGTGCGTAAAAATGAAAAGGAATATCTGTTTAACGGTGAGGTATTTCATCTCGATCAAAATAATCCCGATGACCAGACTAATCTGTTGAGCTGGTTTTTCTCTCGCGATCGCCTGCAGTTGGTGGATTGTCGTTTTTCCTATCAGGATGAACGCTATAGCACCAGAAAAATTAATCTGGCTAATGCTAATTTTTATCTTGAAAACAGCGGCGATCTGCATCATGCCTATGGACGCTTTGATGTGGCGGATGAGCAAACCAGCCAGTTATCATTTGTTCTGGATTTGAAAGGAGACATGCTCCGGCCGCAAGATGTAGTCAGTCAATTTTATATTCAGGGTGATGTGATTGTTTCCACTGTTATGCAGGAATGGATGAAGTCGTATGTCGATCTGAAAAAAGGGGCGTTAAATCTGAAATTGTGGGGGTCAGGTTACGTACACCGACTCCAGGATATCAAGGCAGAGATACAGGCAAAGGATTTGCTTTGGTCATTCCCCGATGCGGGTTTGAAAAAAGCCAGTAGTACGGTTGAAGAACTCAAGGCCAGTGTATTTTGGCAGCGCCGCAAAGATGGATGGAATCTTGATGTAGAAAAATTCCGCTTAAGTAAAAATGATTTTACCTGGCCTGAGTCTGATATCCATATGGCCTATCAAGATAATGAGTCAACAGGCCAAGTGTCGTTGGAAGGAACTATTGGTTATTTCAAATTACAGGATGTTTCCGGTTTATTATCCGGTAATTTGCCCGACACTCTCGCATTAAGTAAAGAGATAAAGGCGCTGGATATGCACGGTAGCCTGCGTGATGTTCAATTCCGTTATCAGCAAACGGGACAGCAAGTACCTGATGTTTTTCTGAGTTCTACTTTTAACGATCTTGGTTTTAAGCGTTGGAATAATCTACCTGGGGTTGAGGGGGTGGATGGGCGCCTGGTCTTTACGCGTGAAAAAGGGTTTTTACAACTGGATAGTCAGCATGCAGTGCTTGATCTGGGTGATCTTTTCATAAAGCCACTGCAAGTCAATACATTGCAAGGTGATATTTTTTGGCATGCCGGCGATGACGGGCTCAAATTATCTTTTGACAGTCTCGCTGCCAGTAATGAGCATATACAAACCCTATCCAGGGCCAATATTATTATCCCTAAAGACCAGGGCTCACCGTTTATCGATATGGCCGTTAATTTTCAAAATGGCAAGGTAAAGTCCGCTCCATTGTATTTGCCACGTGGGGTCATGAGTAAAGCGGTTATTCAGTGGCTTGAAAAGTCTTTTGTTGATGGCCATGTGCCTGCCGGCAAAATGATTTTTCATGGAAGTACAAAAGACTTTCCTTTTATCAACAACCATGGGACGTTCCTGGTTGATTTCGATGTGGAAGATATGCATCTGGATTACGGTGATTTATGGCCTCAGTTAAGCCATGTCAATGCGAATGTTCTTTTCCATGATAATTCCCTGCTAGTCAAGATTCATGAAGGTGAAGTGATGAAGGTCAGACTACAGCCTTCTGTATTAATTATTGATGATCTTAAAGATTACTCCGTACTGGATATGGAATTGGAGTTTGAAGGCAAGACGCAGCAACTGTTAAGCTATTTACATAATAGTCCTGTCAGCGATGAGGCGCGTGAATTACTGGCCAATATCAAGACTGACGGTAGTATGTCAAGTCACGTTAAGATGGCCATCCCTATGGAACGTCCGGCAAAATTTACCTTGCAGGGTAAAACGCATTTCAATAAAGGTCATGTTGTTCTAAAAAAATGGAAGCATGAATTTGAAAAATTTAGCGGTGATCTGAATTATAAGTATGATGGCAGGGTTTTTAGTTATCATGCGGACAATTTGCAAGCCCAATATCAGGGTCGACCTGCCAGGATAGATGTTAATACCGATATATTTGACAAGTATGATGCTGCGACGACGATCACTTTGAGTTCGCGATTGGGCTTGTCACAACTGTTTGAAGATTTCCTGCCTGCCAATCAAAAATTTTTTAAGGGTGATTCTGACTGGTTGCTTGCCTTGAGTTTGCATAAGAAAAACAAACAATTATTACTAAGAAGCGATTTGCAGGGTGAAGAAATTATATTGCCGGATGGTTTTTCCAAGCCTGCAGAACAGTCCCGGTCATTAAATATAAAAAGTAGTCTGGATAGCGGCAGTCATAATGTTATTAGTGTGTCCTATGGAGATTTGCTCAGTGCAGTCCTGCAATTGAATAAGGCTGATAAGCAGGCGCAGAAATGGCGTTTCGAAAAGGGAACAGTGAATCTGGGTAAAGCTAAAAAATTGAATTTACCAACAGAAAAAGGCTTGGATATCCAGGGAGAGCTTGATAGTTTTTCCATTGAAAAGTGGTTCGACCTGTTGCCTGATAAGAAAGAGAAGTCGACAGGCCTTGATCCATTGAGAATGATAAATCAGGTCAAGCTTGATATTAATCGGTTGTTATTGGGTCAGTTGCAATACAATGATTTTTCATTATTGGCGACACGACGTCAATCTGATTTATTGTTGTCACTAGGTGCGCAGGAGTTTTCCGGTCAGGCGATCGTGCCGTTTGAATACGAAAAGGGTCTGCCTGTCAGTATCAATCTCAAGCATTTATCTATAACAACACCCGGTGAAAAACGGGAAGCGTCGATATTCGATCCACGAACCTTGCCTGCAGTCGACCTGGTCAGTGATAAATTATTACTGAACGGTCATCATTTAGGACAGTTCATTCTGCAGGCAAGAAAAGACAAGCTGGGTTTGAAGATAGACAAACTGCAAATAAAAGGTGACTTGCTCAATATTTCTGCCAGTGGTAGCTGGTTATTTAAAAAATCATGGCATGTGTCTTCTTTTGATATCGATTTTGAAACACCAAAAATTGGCGAGGCCTTGAAGCTATTCGATTTTCAGACAAATATCGAAGACGGGAAAGCGAGTGCCCGATTAAAAGCCTCTTGGAGTGGTCCGCCGCACTGGTTTGAGATGAAGCGTTTAAATGGTGATATGAAACTGTCTATTTCCAAAGGCCAACTACATGATGTTGAGCCAGGTGGTGGGCGTATATTCGGTCTGTTGAGTGTGCAGAACCTGCAAAGGCGCCTGACCCTGGATTTTAGTGATTTATTCAAAAAGGGTTTTGGCTTTGACAAGATTGAAGGTGATTTTTCTATTGCAGATGGTGACGCCTATACCAATAACTTATTTATGGATGGACCTGCGGCAAGGATTGATATTTCCGGCAGGATCGGTCTGGCCAACGAGGATTATGATGAGGATGTCTATGTGACTCCCAAACTCTCCTCAAGTATCCCGGTGCTGGGCCTGGCCGCCGGGCCGCAGGTAGCCATTGGACTGTACCTGACCGAGAGAATATTGCGTAAAAATATCAACAAAATGTCGCGTACACATTACAGTGTAACGGGCTCCTGGGAAAAGCCCGTGATACATAAGAATTCTGATAATAAAGATGTCAATAATGAGACTGTGGATCCATGAACACCCATCTATTACGTTCATCATACAGCTGCTTGCCTGGCTGATTACGACAGGATTATTGTGGTATGCTGTGCAGTATGATCTTGGTCCGATTTAATCTATGTAGGTTACTTTTGCTGCTAGTGCCTGGTCTCATGGCTCCGGTTTTACCCAGTTATGCCGATACATGGAGTATGAGTGCTGAGGAGTGGGCTCGTCCCAGGACAGCCCAGTCATTGGTGACAATGCCAGCGCTGACTGATGCCTTGAAGGGATTAGATGCTGATCCTCTGTCTATACTGCTAATCCGCTATCCAGGAGGAGAAGAGGGCGCATTATGGGCAAATGAGTTACGTGATTGGCTGGTATCTTTAGGGCTGCCTTCCGCCAGAATAGAGATTTATCCAGGACAATCAAATGCTGGGACAATTACTCTTGATTTAAAAAGTTTAAAGGAGAACGAAGAATGACTGTCGTTGTGGCTATACAGATGGCATCAGGTCCAAACGTGAATGCGAATTTACTGGAGGCGGAAAGGCTCATTGCCAATGCCGCTGCTGAAAAGGCAGAGTTAGTCGTGCTACCGGAAAATTTTGCTCTGATGGGTCTGAAAGAGTCCGATAAAGTAGCCATTGGCGAAACTGAGTCAGGCGGTGANTTGCAAAATTTTTTNTCTCAACAGGCTAAAAAACATGGCATGTGGATTGTTGGTGGGACTATTCCCATGCGCACAGCAGACAATGATCGTATTCGTGCTGCTTGTCTGTTATACAATGACAAAGGTGAGCAGGTGGCCCGCTACGACAAGATTCATCTCTTTGATGTGAAACTACCCGATAGTAACGAACATTATATCGAATCAGAAACTATCGAGCCAGGCACCGAAGCTGTCGTGGTTGATACTCCGTTTGGCAAGATAGGTTTGGCTGTCTGTTACGATTTGAGATTTCCCGAATTATTCAGGGACATGCTGGACAAAGGCATGGAAATACTGGTCATTCCTTCAGCGTTTACAGAGATTACTGGCAAGGCCCATTGGGAAACTTTATTGCGTGCACGGGCGATCGAGAATCAGTGTTATGTTATCGCAGGAGCCCAGGGCGGCTACCATGCGAATGGTAGGGAAACGCATGGTGATAGTATGATTATTGACCCTTGGGGGATTATTTTAAATCGCTTATCAAAGACAGCAGGTATCGTCCATGCTGACATTGATCTGAGTCGGGTGATTAATGTTCGACAAACATTCCCCGCTGTCGATCACCGTCGTTTATATTGTAAAGTAAATGATTAAGGAGCCTTTGATCAATTCATGAGCGGGCATCTGTAGGCTAACATGTTCCTGTTCAGTGTTGGACATCTTACTCATAGCCTGCTATTAGTTGTGATCTCCACCCAAACCGGAATTCATCAGTGGTTCTTGAATAGTGAATGTTGAAATCGATATCGGTAAGTGAAATAAGCCGATGTTATTGGTTAATAAGTAGGTATAAATATGACTGATTTGCTGGATATTGCCAGACAACGAATATTGGTTCCTGCCGGTATGGTAGACGAGGATCTTAACAAGATCCTGGATAATACCCTGGGCAGTGCGATAGACAGTGCTGATGTTTATTTTCAATCTCAACGACATGAATCGTGGGTGATGGAAGACGGCATAATTAAAGAAGGTAGTTATAATATTGATCAGGGTGTTGGCGTACGTGCGATCAGTGGTGAGAAGACCGGGTTTGCTTATTCCGATGAAATAATATTGCCCGCATTAATGCAGGCATCCAAGGCCGCACGCGCTATTGCCCGCACTGGACAACAGGGCAAGCTACAAGCCTGGAAGGCTTCGAGTGGTCATGATTTGTATTCTGCTGACAGCCCACTGGATGAATTATCAACTGAAGCGAAATTACAATTACTTAATGATGTGGATGCGGAAGCGCGTCGACTTGATCCTCGGGTTAAACAAGTCGTGGTTAGCTTGTCCGGGGTACATGAAATTATCCTGGTGGCCAATAGTGATGGTTCCTTGGCGGCTGATGTCAGGCCTTTGGTACGTTTGAGTGTTAGCGTTATTGCAGAGGAAAAAGGGCGTCGCGAACAAGGGGGTGCGGGCGGCGGAGGTCGTTTTGCCTATGATTATTTTCTTAACGAGCAACGTGGCCTGGAATTCGCCCGCAAGGCGGTCAGACAGGCATTGTTAAACCTGGAAGCCGTTGAAGCACCCGCAGGAACAATGAATATTGTACTGGGACCCGGATGGCCAGGGGTATTGCTGCATGAAGCCGTAGGTCATGGCCTGGAAGGCGATTTTAATCGCAAGGGTAGTTCGGCCTTCTCGGGAAGAATTGGTGAAAAGGTTGCTTCGGAGTATTGTACGGTTGTTGATGACGGTACGATGAATGAGCGCAGGGGTTCCCTGAATATCGATGACGAAGGAACGCCCACCGAACAAACTGTATTGATAGAGAATGGTATCTTGAAGGGGTATATGCAGGACCGCCTGAACGCCAAACTTATGGGGGTGGCCAGTACGGGCAATGGTCGTCGCGAGTCGTTCTCTCATTTGCCCATGCCACGCATGACCAATACCTACATGTTGGCGGGCGACTACGATCCTGAAGAAATTATTGCTTCTGTTGAAGATGGCCTCTATGCCGTCAATTTTGCAGGTGGCCAGGTGGATATTACCTCGGGCAAGTTTGTATTCTCCGCCAGTGAGGCCTACTTGATAGAAAATGGTAAGGTAACGAGACCCGTTAAAGGTGCCACCTTGATCGGTAATGGTCCGGATGTGATGACGCGGGTGAGTATGGTGGGTAATGATCTGCAACTGGACGATGGCGTGGGTACTTGTGGTAAAGAAGGGCAAAGTGTCCCGGTAGGTGTAGGTCAGCCCACCATGCGCATAGACGGGATAACGGTTGGCGGTACAGGCGTCTGATGGATAGGGTCTGTGCTGATGCTTGCTGACGATGGTCGAAATTTTTCCATTTCTTTTAGCAGTGTAAGCGCACGTAACATCTAATCCAGAAGGTCGCTGATTAGCGCTAATGGCAGGCTATGAGTAAAATGTCCAGCACACAGCCAGGAATATTTTAGCGTGCAGATGCTGATTCAGGAATTGATTAAAAGTCCCCTAGGAGTGGGGCTGACTATTCAGTTCTTGCAGGTATTGAAATAGCTTGCGTGAGGCCTTTTTAGATTTTTGCTCATTGCTGTCGTCTTGTGCATTGCGTATGAGTTGGCGTAGATATTGTCTGTCCAGATCGGGGAATTGTGTCAAGATTTCATCCAGGGCGCTTGATGAGTTACTGATGAGTTGGTCACGCCAGCTCTCGATCTGATGAAATTGCGAGGTTTCGCGTTTGCGTTGTAACTGGATTTGATTGAGGACCTGCTGGATGGGTTGCGGGTCGATATCTCGCATGAGTTTGCCAATATATTGTTGCTGCCGTTTCAAGCCACCATGCTGGTGAATTTTGCGGGCAGCCAGAATGGCATCCAGTAAATTATTTGGCAAAGGCACCCGCTGTAGTTGTTCCTCACTGAGTTGAGTGAGTTGCATGCCCAGATCCTGTAAGGCTGAGGCTTCACGTTTTTTTTGTGTTTTACTCTTTTCCGGGAGTAGCTGGTTTTCGTCTTCAGTGGGCATAAATACAAATAGTCATTAACAAATATTGGTAATTATTGGGAGTATAGCATGTCGGGAACAATCGGTCCGGATTACCCGGATCAGAAAGAGCTGGAAGACCTGGTATCACATGCGCTGGATCTGTCCAGGCAGAAAGGGGCCAGCTCTGCAGAGGCAGGCATGAGTTTTGCTGCTGGCTTGAATGTGACGGTCAGGCTGGGTGAAGTTGAAACCCTGGAGTATAATCGTGATCGCAGCTTGGGTATTTCTGTTTACCTGGGACAAAGGAAAGGCTCTGCCAGTACGTCTGACTGGAGCGAAAAAGCGATAAAAGATACCGTTGATGCGGCCTGCGCCATTGCCAAACATGCGGGCGAGGACCCCTATGCCGGCCTGGCCGATGCCGAACTGATGGCCAAAGACATTCCTGATCTGGGTCTTTGTCACCCCTGGTCAGTGTCGGCTGAAGAAGCCATTGATATAGCCAAGCGAAGTGAAGATGCTGCGCGATCTGAAAAAGGGATTAGTAACTCTGAGGGGGGTAGTGTGTCTACTCGTACCGGTATTAGTGTCTATGGCAATACACATGGTTTTCTGGGGGGCTATGCAGGTACCCGTCACAGTATCAGTTGTAGTGTTATCGCTGAAGATGAAACCGGCATGCAAAGAGATTACTGGTATAGTGTCGCGCGGGATGTGCATGATCTGGAGCAGAGTGAGTCTATAGGCCATAAGGCAGCTCAACGGACCCTCAGTCGCCTGAATGCAAAAAAACTAAAGACCGCCCAGGTACCTGTTATGATTCAGGCAGAGGTAGCGAGTAGTATTTTTCAGCACTTTATCAGTGCTATTTCAGGTGGGAACCTGTATCGTCAATCCAGTTTCTTACTCGATCATTTGGGTAAGGAGATCTTCCCGTCTTTTATGCAAATCCATGAACGCCCACACTTGAAAAAAGCACTGGGAAGTGCGGCCTATGATAATGAAGGGGTTGCCACACAGGATCGCACATTGATTAATGATGGCGTCCTACAAGCTTATGTCCTTGGTAGCTACTCAGCACGAAAGCTGGGTATGCAAACAACCGGCAATGCGGGCGGCGTACATAACTGTCAGATAAAACCGGGAGAGCTGGACTTTCAGGGGTTGTTATCTGAAATGAATACAGGTTTGCTGGTCACAGAATTGATGGGGCAGGGGATTAACATTGTAACAGGCGATTATTCTCGAGGTGCAGCAGGTTTCTGGGTGGAAAATGGAGAGATACAATACCCGGTGGAGGAAATCACCATAGCTGGTAATCTCAAAGACATGTTCAAACAGATAGCTCAGGTCGGCAATGATGTTGATATGCGCGGCAATATTCATTGCGGATCGCTATTGATAGAAAATATGACGCTTGCGGGTGAATAAGACATAGCCTGCACATGTGCTAGATGCGCTCAGACGAAGTAGGGTAAGCGATAGGATGCCTCGATAGCATCTGTCTATCAGGGTAGCTCTGCTAGATATGCCGAGATAGCTTCAATCTCCTTGTCATTCAGTTTTTTTGCAATAAGACGCATCTGTTTGTCAGGGTCGTTATGTCGGCGATTGTCGCGAAATGCTTGTAACATTTTTATGATATAAGATTTATGTTGTCCTGCCAGTAATGGATATCTTTTGCCAGTTATTCCATGAGCGGATGGGCCATGGCAGCTTGCACAGGCAGGTACACCCTTGAGCTTGATGCCATGATTGAAAATTTGTTTGCCGGATAATGTGGTTGTTGTTTTCTGTCTGGAAGCCTGGCGTTCCTGGCTGGAAAAATAAGCGGCAATATTTTCAACATCAGATTCATTAATCGCCTTAACCATAGAGGTCATGTGTTCCTCTACGCGTGCACCACTTTTAAAATCACGTATTTGTTTTGTTAGATAAGCTTCTCCTTGTCCCGCCAGCTTAGGGTATGCAGGATTAGTGCTATTACCATCGGACTCATGGCAGCCAGTGCAAATAATGATTTTGGACTTTCCGGCTGATGGGTTCCCACCAGCATAACTGCAGTTGCTGCTAAGTAGCAGAAAGAAAATGCTGTATAATAGTTTCATGTTACTCCACGCAGCTCAGTTTGAAGAGTAGACCTGTTGTTATATAGGTAAGGTTTATTTAATGCTTATAGATCCAGTCATTCCCGCTGCAGCATGTCCCTTGATACTGCAGTGAAGTCTTGATGCGTGCAGTGTTTTAACTGGAACAAACCACCATTGAGCAGTACCTCCTGGATAAACTTCTATTTCATTGATATATCCTTTTACCTCGGCAACCGTTGTATCGTTGTTGATAACTTCCACTTTTCGAGTGAATACGGAACGCGAAAGTCCTTCGGCAGTGAAATAGTGTTTTTGCGTACTGCGATTGCTGATATTGAGTTGATATAATTTGCCTGTCTCGAAATTCAGAGTGGAGGGATAAAATTGCAGTTTATTGGTTTTGTTAGACAGGTATACATCGACTACGATCGGTCTTTGTGCAGTCATATCTCCCGCTGCATATAAGCTTGAAGTCAATGTCAGTGGTAAAGATAATAATAGGCCCGTTACACAAGTTTTATTTTTCATTGGCATGTCTTTGTACTCATTAGAAAACCACCTCACTTTTCTTTTATGACAAGTGATGAGATTCTTGAGGTTGGCAGATTGACAGTGATCAAAAAGGGATGATTTTATCCCTTTTTGATCCATTGACTAAACTTCGATCATACTTAGCCAACTGTCATGCAGGTTGCATACGCTCAAGGCATAGACAGCACCCTTTTGGTCTGATAACTCAAATGTAGAGATGGCGGCTTTATCTTTTTCGGGGTTAAAAATATTCTCCGCAATAAAGTTAAAATCTTTATCCAGAACCACGTGTTTGATGATCCAGTGTTTATTGGGTTGCATGGGGTGTCCGGTGACGACGCGTAAGCCTTTATCCGTTTTTTCTAGAATGGGCGAATGGGACCCTGCTTTTTTACGCCAACGACCTGGTGATTCTTTGGTGTAATACAGTCCGCCAGCCATTTTATTGTTGCTGATTTTCCCCATAGCGTCGGCAATGACTATCTCGGGTACAATAATACCTGTGGCGGCTCCTGCCATGCTGATACGAATGAATGAACGTCTGTCCATATAAATCTCCTATTGAATAAAAATAGTGGTGACTCCTGAAAAAACAGGGTTTGTATCGATATAACAAGAGAAGGGGAAAAATATTCCGACAAAATGATGAAGTGTCAGATACGACGAGCTTTTCAGGCAGTCAGAGGGTTATTCTCTGCAGCGATGCAGCCGATATGATAGTGGTTGATGTCAGGAAAAATAAATTGAGGCTAAACCAAGGAATGCGGTATAGCCAATAATGTCAGTAAATGTAGTCAGCACAACACTACCTGCCAGTGCTGGGTCGATCCCTGCTTTTTTCATAACCAGAGGGATACTGAAGCCTGCAATAGCGGCGAATATCAGATTAATGAGCATCGCCGCAGCGATAAATACGCCGATCATGATATCTTTAAACCAGTAAACGGCAAATGCAGCAACGACGCTGGCCCAAACCATGCCATTGATGGCGCCAACGGCGGCCTCTTTATACAATAGCCAGCGTGAATTTGATTTACCTATATAGCCTAATGCCAGACCGCGAATCACGAGAGTCAGGGTTTGTGTTCCAGCAATACCCCCCATGCTCGCCGCAATCGGCATAAGGATAGCCAGTGCCACTACCTTTTCCAGGGTGCCCTGGAAAAGGCCAATCACCCAGGCGGCGAGTAACGCCGTCAACAGGTTAAGCCCTAGCCAGATAGCGCGGCTTTTGGCACTATGAATGACAGGCGCAAACATGTCATCCTCTTCATGCATACCGGCCATGCTCATAATCGAGTGGTCTGCCTCGTCACGGATAACATCGACAACATCATCAATGGTGATACGACCAATCAGACGATTATCTTCACTGATGACAGGGGAGGAGATGAGGTCGCGTTTTTCAAAAAGGTGTGCGACTTCATGCGCTGGCATATTGGCAGGTATCGGTTCTATACCAGTTTCCATGATTTCGGCAACAGTCAAACTGGGGTCGCTGGTCAGAATCCTGGTTAGTGGTAACGTGCCCAGATACATATCAAAACGATTGACGACAATCATTTTGTCAGTGAAAGCAGGCAAGTCACCACGTAGGCGAAGGTAACGCAGCACGACATCCAGGGTGACATCAGCGCGCACCGTTACCGTGTCCGTATCCATAAGGCCACCGGCACTATCATCCGCATAGGACAGTACCGACTCAAGACGGTGCCGATCCTGCTTGTCCATCGAATGCAATACTTCCTTGATGACGATGTCGGGCAGGTCGCTGAGTAAGTCAGCGAGGTCGTCCATGTCCATGCCATCCGTGACAGCGACCAGTTCTTCATTCTCCATGCCCTTGATCAGGTTGGCGCGCACCTCATCATTAACATGTAGAAGGATATCGCCTTCATCGTCAGCATTGACCATTTTCCACACGAACTGGCGTTCTTCGGAGGGAAGTGATTCGATGATATGAGCAATTTCAGCAGGATGAAGATCGGCAAGCATTGCCCAGATATGCTGATTTTTACCGTGTTTGAGTGCCTCAAGAAATGCATTCAGGCGTTCTTCGGTTTTATGCTCTGTCTGGATGGCTTCATTCATGGCTAAACGATCTTTGTGTGTCTCTCGTTAGCTGGAAAGTGTAACCATATTAATCCATAAGGTCTATGCTTGTCCCGATAAAAAATGTCAACAAGTGTTATTGATAGCCGTTAATGAAACGGCCAGGATCAGTGCTTCAGTTTGTTGATCGCTTCGATGTGCATTAATGCATCTTCAGCATGTTCACATTCCAGTGTCGTGAGGCTGGCTTGTTCGAGCTTGCTGATCATGGAATGATTGATGATATTCTTGATTTCCAGTACCGCATTGGGTTGCATGCTGAACTGACGTAAACCAAGCCCCATCAACAAACGGGTATAAATCGGGTCGCCTGCCATTTCGCCACACATGGTTACCGGGATACCTGCTTTTTTTCCGGCTTCGATAATTTGTTTGATCAATATCAGGACAGAAGGATGGCTGGGCTTGTAGAGATAATTGACTTCTTCATCGATACGGTCGATAGCCAGGGTGTATTGAATCAGGTCGTTGGTGCCAATGGATAGAAAATCCAGATGCTTGGCAAATAAATAGGCAGAAATGGCAGCTGCAGGGACTTCGATCATTCCACCGACTGGCATATTATTATCATACGCAATGCCATCACGTTTCAGTTCTCGTTTGATATTTTCAAGTATATGTAACACCTGTAATATTTCCTGAGTGTTAGATATCATGGGGATCATCATGTGTACATTTTTCTGGGCGGATGCGCGTAGTATGGCGCGTAGTTGAGGGCGAAACAGTTCGGGATCATTAAGGCAAAGCCTGATCGCACGCAGGCCCAGGGCCGGGTTGGTTGGGCATTCCTCTCGCTGGATATTTTTGAGTGCCTTGTCTGCACCCAGGTCCAGTGTTCTGATGACGACGGGTTTCCCGCTCATGGCAGTGGCGATATTTTGGTAGGCCTTAAATTGTTCTTCTTCATCGGGTAGATCATCCCTGTTCATGAACAGGTACTCCGAGCGAAATAAACCGATTCCGTCGACATTGATATCAGTCACGGCCTGCATATCTTCCGGTATTTCAGCATTGGCGAATAACTCGATACGAATATTATCCAGGGTCTTGGCAGGTGTATCCCTGATGTGTTGCAGTGAAGAATAATATTGACGATAGGCAAGCTGCTTTTCAGTATAATATTTTATAATATTGTCTGAGGCATCGGCCAGTACAATACCCTGGTCACCGTCTACTATGATTGCTTCGTCATTCTGGATATAACGTTTTGCATGGTGGATACCAACGATCGCAGGTAAGTTCAGGCTGCGTGCAAGTATGGCAGTATGCGAGAGCGGTCCTCCTGATTCCGTAATAAATGCAATAACTCCCTGGTGTTGTAGTAAAACGATATCGGCAGGGGTTAAATCATCAGCCACGACAATTTTATTATGTAGTGACTGGGTGTCTTCATGTAACGGTAAATCCTCATCCATGTCAGTCAGGATGCGCAAGATCCTGTTGACGACATGAATAACATCATCTCGTCGTGTTTTCAGGTAAGCATCGTCCATGGAATCGAACACATCGACCAGGGAGTCCAGCTGTAATTTTAAAGCCCATTCGGCGCTGCACAAGTTAGACCTTATGATCTCCTCTGGCGCTTCGGAAAGTGCAGAGTCATTCAGCATCAATAAATGCGTGTCGATGAAAGCGACGATATCAGTTGGAGTCTGTTGCGGAATTTTTGTGCGTGTCTTTTGCAGTTGATCTCTGGCGATGCCCACCGCACGCCTTAGTCGTAGTATTTCGTCTTCCAGTCGGGCCTTGGGTATGCAGGTTTCAGCTACTTCTGGCTGGCCACGTTCAAGTTTGTGGGAACTGCCTATGGCAATACCGCGCGAGACAGCAATTCCTTTAATGGCCAGCGTCATAAAGTCTCCCTACTCAGGAGTAAATAAAAACGAGGTGCCAATAAATAACGTGCCATGCGAATTTCAGACTGGCAATCTGTGCAGGAGGAAGCAGCTATCAGCTTAACAGGTAATGTTATTGATGTTATTTGATTGACCATTAATATGTGTATCCGCTAATCCTGATAATATAAGCAACTCATTTATCACCTATTCATTTTCACCAAACTTGTTGTTTATTAACGTTTCCAGTTGTACAGATGCCTGGGTTTCATCCTCACCCGTAGTGTTCAATGTGAGTTCAGTTCCTTTTGAAGCGGCCAGCATCATGACGCCCATAATACTTTTCCCATTCACTTTTTGCTGTTGCTTGGTAAGGAATACCTCGCAGGAAAAAGTCGAAGCCAATGTGACGAATTTGGCCGCAGCACGGGCATGCAGTCCCAGTTTGTTGATGATGGTGACTTGTTTTTCAATCATAATTTATTTACAGATCATGATGCCGTCATGCCCGCCTGAGCGCGCTTTTTCAGCGAGTTGTTCGAGATTGAGTCTTGGGTAGTTCAGTACACGTATCAACATGGGCAGGTTAACTCCCGAAATAACAATGACAGAGTTTTCATGGGCCAGGCGATTGGCGATATTGCTGGGCGTTGAACCATACATGTCTGTTAGCACCAGAACACCCGACCCGCTGTTAAGGTCTTCCAGCAGTGCTTCCGCTTCGGCTATCGAGGTCTCCAGGTTGCAATCATGATGAATTGCAAGACTGGCCGTTTTCAGTGGGCAGGTACACAACATAACCCGGGCCGTTTCCAGTAATTGCTGGCCAATATTGTTATGGGTAATGATTAAAATGCCAACGTTCATGATAGCTCTCGATGACGCAACATGACATTCTTACGCTGCTCCTTGAAATGCGTGGAGAGTGTTTCTGCCATATACACAGAACGATGTTGACCACCAGTGCAGCCAATAGCGACGGTCATGTAGTTGCGGTTTTCCTGTTCAAACCGAGGTATCCAGGTTTCCAGGAAATGAATGATTTGTTGCTTCATTTCATTAACCCAGGGTTGAGCTTCCAGATAGTCGATGACTTTTTTATCTCGTCCAGTCAGTGGTCTGAGTGTCGACTCCCAATGGGGGTTAGGAAGACAGCGGAGATCAAAAATAAAGTCGGCGTCACTGGGGGTGCCATGTTTGAAACCAAAGGATTGGAATAACAGAGACATGGAATCGGTGAGTTCGTTGGTGACACGATTGCGCACCAGTTCCCGTAACTGATAAATATTGGTATGTGTTGTATCGATATGGAGATCGGTTTGTGCTGCGATGGGGTAAAGGAGTTCTCGTTCAAGTCGTATCGCATCTGACAATGAGTGCGTTTCGCTTGTTAAAGGATGTTTGCGCCTTGTTTCACTGAAGCGTTTTAGCAGTGTCGCATCATCTGCTTCCAGGTATATCGTTTCTATATCCAGACTGGAGGTAGACAGGTCTTTGAGTAAATCGGGGAAATGCTTGAGGTCATTGTGACTATTTCTTGCATCAATGCCCACCGCAACGTGACTATGATCCTTACCCCAGTCCCCCAACAGTTGTTGTACCAGAGACAGCAGCATGCCTATCGGCATATTATCGATACAGTAATAGTCCAGATCTTCAAGCGTATTGAGTGCAATACTCTTACCTGAACCCGATAGGCCACTAATGATAATAACTTTCATTGCAGGTCTTTCTGAACCAGTTTATTCTGGCGCTGAATAAAATCTTCGGCGGCATCATAACCCTTTTGTACTAAAATATGGTTACGTACGGCGGTTTCCACTGCAATGGCCAGGTTACGCCCTGGCGCAACGGGTAAGGTTATTTCAGGGATGTTGATACCCAGGACCTTGCGGTTTCTTTTTGAGCCACGCAGTCGGTCAATTTTCTGTAATTGTTCTACCGTTACATTTTCGAGTGAGATAATGAGGCGCAGGTATTTATTGGTTTTAATAGCGCTATCACCAAAAATTGAACGTATGTTCAGTATACCCAGTCCTCTTACTTCCAGGAACTCTCTTAATATAACCGGACATGATCCATTAATAATATCGGGTGCGATTTTTGCAAATTGTGGCGCATCGTCGGCGATCAGCCGATGTCCTCTGCTGATCAGATCGAGTGCCAGTTCACTTTTACCGATTCCACTGGGGCCGGTTAATAATACACCGCTTCCCATAACGTCCATAAAGACGCCATGAATGACCAGTGAGTCGGCCAATAAACTACTCAGCAGGTATTGAAGGTGGTTAATAACCTCAAGGCTGCTGGCGAGGCTGGTATACAATGGAATGTTGTGCTTGTCAGAAAGCAACATGAAGTCGGGTGGTACAGGCGAACCTTCGGTCACCAGGACCAGACTGGTTTGTGTTTCTGTAAAAAGTTGGTTTAAAAAATCATTGCGCGAATTCTTACCCTGTTTTTCCAGGTATTCCAGTTCGCTCATACCCAGGACCTGGATTCTGTTAGGGTGGATGATATTTAAATGGCCAACAAGGGCAAAATCCTGTTGTTGGCTGCTGTCAGATGGTTTTATGACACGTTGGCTGCCTTGTCCGCCAGCGCGATATTCCAGTTCCAGGCTTTTTTCTAATTGGGTTACCAGGTCCTGGACGGTAATATTGCTCATGCTGCTGAACTGTTTTGCTGGTTGATCAGGAGTTTGTATATCTGCTCTTCGGATTCGCTACTGCGAAGAGACTGGCAAAATTTCTCATCGCTGAATAATTTTGCCAGCTGGGCCAGGATATCCAGGTGCTCATCAGTGAAATGATCCGGGACAAGCAGGCTGAACAGCAGGTCGGTCGGTTTGTTGTCGATAGCATCGAAATCCACCCCCTTGTCCAGTTTGATAAAGGCCCCAATGGCCTGTTCACGTCCAGGTAAACGGGCATGAGGTAAAGCGACCCCATGCCCGAGTCCTGTACTGCCCAGGCGTTCCCGGCTTATCAGGCTTTCAAAAATTTCATCCTGACTCATGTCGGATGCATCGGTGACCAGTAATGCACTTAATGCTTCCAGCGCCTTTTTTTTGCTTCCGGAGCTGTTATCGCAGCTGATCCTTTCAAGTACGATAAGGTCTTCAATTTTCATAAGCTTAAACTTGTTCGTTAACGTTTATCTGCGATGGTGATTGGTGATTTTTTCTTTGTGTTTTTTGACTTGTCTGTCAAGTTTGTCAATCAGTCCATCGATCGCGGCATACATGTCTTCCTGGGTATCATCAGCATAGAGATTAGTCCCACTGAGATGAACGGTAGCTTCTGCTTTCTGTCTGAGTTTTTCAACACTTAAAATGACTTGCACGTCGACTACCTGATCAAAATGCCGTTCGAGTTTACCCAGTTTGGATTCAACATAATCACGTAATGAGTCAGTCAGGTCAACATGGTGGCCAGTTAGGTTGATTTGCATAGTAAGCTCCTTTATCGCTTAGTTACACCAGACGTTTACGCTCGTTAGACGAGGGTAACATCATAGCTTCTCGGTATTTAGTAACCGTTCGTCGCGCCACTTTAATACCCTGTTTCATGAGTAGATCAGCAATTTTACTGTCACTCAGCGGTTTTTCAGGGCTTTCAGCGGCGATTAATTTTTTAATGATGGCACGTATTGCGGTAGCCGAACACACGCCCCCCTCCGTTGTATTGACATGGCTTGAAAAAAAGTACTTGAATTCAAATATGCCGTTGGGTGTGTGCATGTATTTTTGTGTGGTAACACGGGAAATAGTGGACTCATGCATCTCAACGGCCTCTGCTATATCCCGCAAGACCAGGGGTCGCATAGCCTCCTCACCATAATCCAGGAAGCCTCGTTGCCGCTCAACGATACAGCGAGCTACTTTTAGTAAGGTTTCATTGCGACTTTGCAGGCTTTTAAGAAACCAACGCGCTTCCTGCAGGTGGTTTCTTAAAGAATTGGTATCATCACTACTGTCGTTGCGGCGTATTAATCCTGCATATTGCTGATTGATACGAATGCGTGGCATCGTATCAGGGTTGGGATCGACCACCCATTTGCCACCTCGTTTAGTCACCAGTACGTCAGGAACAATGTATTCAGGGGCCGCCGGCGTAATGCTGGAGCCGGGCTTGGGGTCCAGTGACTGGATAAGCAAAATGATCTCGTTCAGGTCAGTTTGACTGATATGCATTTGCCGTAAGATACGCTTGAAATCGCGGGCACCCAATGCATCCAGATGATTGGCGACCAGCGTAATAGCCTTTTTGAGATGCGGGGTTTGTTCATCAAGATGATGCAATTGTACCAATAAACATTCACTGAGATTACGTGCGCCCACGCCCAGGGGGTCAAATTGCTGGATACGATGTAAAACGGCTTCGACCTCGTCAAAGCCAATAGGCTCATCTGCTGAAGGCGTGTTTTGGATAATGCCCTGATGGATGTCTTCCAGAGGTGTATACAGGTAACCCTCTTCGTCAATGGCATCGATAATGGACATGGCGATAGCGCGGTCAGTATCAGAAAAAGGGGTCAGTTGCATTTGCCAGGTCAAATGATCATGCAGGCTCTCGCCGGAAGGATTGACGCCTTCCCACTGTTCCTGCTGCTCATCACTTGATGGCTGGGAATAAGAGGTGGAGCCATCATACACATCATCCCAGTTACTGTCAGTGGGCAGATCATCCGGGATTTCGTTTTTACTTGTCAGTTCTGATGTTTCAGTGGCTGACTGGGTTTCTGTTGCTTCCTTACTGTTTGCGTTTTCTTCGCGTTCCTTGTTACTGGTGTTATCAGCNTCCTCTTCCGCNACTTCGAGCATGAAGTTAGATTCGAGGACATTTTGGATTTCCAATTGTAGATCAATAGTAGAGAGTTGTAACAGTTTGATGGCCTGTTGCAACTGGGGGGTCATGTGCAGTCGTTGCTCATGACCAAGATAGAGTGATTGTTTCATATTCAAAAATTCAATTCGATCTTTAAATGTTGATCTACTTAATATTCTACTGCATTTATTATGCCAGTACAGTCACCAAGTACATTTATTTTGTAAAATAATTGAGTTCTTAGCTAACATCCTAACTCTTTTATCAGCCCTGGTCTTGATTGATGTCATGTGTCGGTGAAAGGGCCTGCTTATAGTGTCGCCATCCAGGTCAAAGGGAAAAATCATGGCCTAGATAAACCTCTCTAACTTGTTGATTATTTAGTATAGATTCAGGCGCGCCATCAGCGATGACCTGCCCCTCACTTAATATATAGGCCGATGTGCAGATTCCTAAAGTTTCGCGCACATTATGGTCGGTGATCAATACGCCGATATCGCGATCACGCAGGTGCTTGATGATTTGCTGTATGTCGATAACAGAAATAGGGTCTACACCAGCAAAGGGCTCATCCAGGAGGATAAAAGCGGGTTTCATAGCGAGTGCGCGGGCAATTTCGGCACGTCGGCGTTCACCTCCGGACAGGCTGATACCTTCGTTATCTTTTATATGGCCTATGTGGAGGTCATGCAAGAGGTTTTCCAGCGTGGCCTCGCGTTCCTGGGGAGTCAAATCCTGGCGAGTCTGTAATATCGCCATAATATTTTCAGACACGCTCAATTTACGGAATATGGATGCCTCCTGAGGCAGATAACCAATCCCCCTACTGGCACGGGCATGCATGGGTAATTTTGTAATATCTTGATTATCGAGAAAAATATTACCCTGGCTGGTCGGTATCAGGCCGACGATCATATAAAAAGTAGTGGTTTTTCCTGCCCCGTTAGGGCCTAAGAGGCCAACCACTTCACCTGACTTGATAGACAGGCTAACGTCGTCTACAACAGTTCGGTTCTTGTAACGTTTAACAAGATGGGTCGTTCGCAGAACGCTCATGGTGAGGCTGGTTCAGCTGGCTGGATCGTTATGGTCACTCGATCGCCGCCACTCTTTTTGCCAGCATTGACGGTATCTTTATTGATATCGTAGATGATACGGTTACTGGCGAATTTGTTGGGCCCCTGGCGTAATTCAGCGCCTTGCTCAAAGATGATGATATTGTCATTGGCCTGATAGGTCATTGTTTGTGCGATGGCCGAGATGTTTTTGTTGTCTTTCCCCTGTTGCTTGAATTCTACCGGCTGACCTTGTGCCCGCATCATGCTCAGTTTGCCGCGTTTGGTATAAACGACGAGTTTATCAGCAGTGATGCGCATACTGCCTTGCTGCACAATGACGTTTCCGCTATAGGTGCTGGTGCCAGATTTTTTACTGATAGTAGCCTTGTCGGCCTCCACATTGACGGCCTGCTTACGATCCGATTGCAGCGCAAAAGCAGCGCTGGATGACAATGCCACTAACAGTGGTATCATGATGGCCGATTTAATGTGGCGAGACATAAGAACCTCTTACTCTGGATAGTAATTGAAAGGTTTCCTGGTCCAGGTCGGCGAACATTCCCCTGGCTTTAATCAAGACGCCATTACCCTGTAGTTGAATGTTGTCTTGCGTGCTCACTGTGTTATCGTCAGGTCTGATAGTCAGTGTCTCCGTCGTCATAATCAATGGTCTCTGTTGCGCACTGGCTGTACGTCGTAATTGAACCTTGCCTTCCAATAACACGTCCTTGCCGGCAGGGCTGACATTACCGCCATTGGCCTGAATTTTCCAGTGTTCTTGCGGGGTACGGAACAGTTCAATATTGGGTGCTTTCAAGCGGGTAATATCGCTTTCCTTGTAGTGTAGCATGCTGACTGCGCTGAGGTGATATTGCATTTTACCGCTCTTGTCCAGGATGGTCAGGTTAAAATTGTCTATGCTGTAGTCGACTTCATCCTGGATGCGCGCATGCTCGGAAGGAATCGTTTTCTCGGAAAACATCTCGGTCAACTGAAAACTGAAGGTGACTGTCAGGCTGGTAAAAACAAGCAAAATAAAGGTGCGGAAGCGTTTCATCAAATTTTATGCAGGTATGATTCCAGAGTGGACTGCAGGCAACCTTTGGCCTCCATGATCATTTCGCAAACATCACGACCGGCACCTCTACCTCCAACACTGGGGGTTTGCCAGTGGGCATGTTTTTTAACCATCGGGTGAGCGTCCTGAACCGCTATCGCCAGGCCAACCTGACTCATGACAGGCAGATCGACAACATCGTCACCGACATAGGCGCACTCGGCGGGGCTGATTTGCCTGTTGCTTAACAGGTCATTAAAGGCAACGGTTTTGTCATGTTGTCCCTGATAGACCGTTTTGATGCCCAGGTCTCTGATGCGATGGTTGACTACTTCGGAGGTGCGCCCGGTGATAATCGCTATCTCGACACCGATTTGTTGCAGCATTTTCATGCCATGGCCATCGCGTGAATTAAATGCTTTGTATTCCTGGCCATCATCGCCAATGAATAATGAACCATCAGTGAGCACACCATCAACATCAAAAATAACTACCTTGATTCCCCTGGCCTTGTCGAGTATGTCTTGCATCGTTTTTTCTTCCCGTTAACTGTGATGTGTCTTGTCGGCCTGTTTATACCACCCCGGCACGTAACAGATCATGCATATTCAGGGCGCCTACCAATTGTTCCTGTTCATCCGTGACCAGTAGTGCATTGATTTTGTGCTGTTCCATTATTTGCAGGGCCTCGGCTGCGAGTAGCCCTTTTTTCACCGTTTTGCAATGAGGTGTCATTATATCCTTGATGGGGGTGTTATGGATATCCAGTCCCAGATCAAGGGTGCGGCGCAGGTCACCATCGGTGTAGATGCCGACAAGCTTGCCCGTGTTACCCACGATGGCGGTCATCCCCAGGCTTTTACGTGTTATTTCCAGTAATGCTTCATTCAATAATGCCTGTTCACTGACAAGCGGGATAGCATCGCCCGTATGCATGATCTGTTCTACATGCAGTAATAATCGACGACCCAGGCTGCCACCAGGATGTGATAACGCAAAGTCTTCGGCGGTGAAACCGCGTGCTTCCAGCAAGGCGATAGCCAGTGCATCACCCATAGCCAGAGTAGCTGTCGTACTCGAAGTAGGGGCCAGGTCCAGAGGACAGGCTTCATTAGCGACACTCACATCGAGGTTAACATCGGCAGTGGTGGCCAGTTTTGACAGGGCTTTTCCCGTCAGGCTGATCAAGGGTATACCCAGGCGTTTGATCAGAGGCAGGATAGTGATTATTTCGGATGTTTCGCCAGAATTGGACAGGGCCAGGACGACGTCCTTATTCGTTATCATACCCATATCGCCGTGGCTGGCTTCTCCGGGATGGACGAAAAAGGCCGGGCTACCGGTGCTCGCCAGGGTCGCCGCAATCTTGCCGCCTATATGGCCAGACTTGCCCATGCCGATCACCACAATTCGGCCCTTGCAGTCAAGCAGGAGCTCACAGGCTCGCTGGAATTTTTCATCCAGGCGTTCGATCAGGTTGGCAATCGATTCCGCTTCTGTTTTGAGTACCGCCTTGCCTAGTTCAGTAAAGTTATGTTTTTTCATAGAATAGAAGTGTCAGTAAATACTGGTTTATTTCATTATACCTGTCGTTGCGTTGAATTACTGCGGCGATCCTGTCCTGTAGGGTTAATTTCTGTCATAGAATTATCGAGTGCCTATCAGTGCAAGCCAACATCAGGTTGATAGGTAAATTATGACCTGATAGGCAATAAATATAGCCAATAAAATGCCACCCTCGATACGGTTAATCTTGCCTGGTGTACGGAATCCATAGGACATCACAAACAATAAAATCGTCAGTACGATCATTAACGGAAAGTCGCGCGTCAATATGTCAGGTGGGACGGCTCCAGGCCTGATGATGCCAGGCAAGCTCAATACGGCCAGCAGATTGAACATGTTTGAGCCGATAATATTACCGATGGCAATATCATGCTCCTTTTTATAG
>JGI24023J19991_10000585_pt1 | contig 28272 bp, 22 predicted proteins | sample Cruoilmetagenom1_FD_19991 | JGI IMG/M metagenome (IMG submission 19991) | reverse complement strand
AACAGCAGTGCCGTATCGGAGGATTTATAGCCAACTTTTTCAAGTTTTTTACCAACACTGACCCCCGGTGTATCCAGCGGCAGCACGATCAGGGATTTGTTTTTATGGGGCGCATTTTCGGTGCCGGTATTGACCAGCAGGCAAATCCAGTCGCCCTGAACACCGTTGGTGATCCACATTTTCGATCCGTTGATAATGTAATCATCGCCATCTTTACGCGCGGTGGTTTTTAGGCTGGCCACATCCGACCCTGCCCCCGCTTCGCTGACACCAATGCAACCGACCAGATCACCGGCGATTGTCGGAACCAAAAATTCGGCCTTGAGCCTGTCACTGCCGTGATTGGCAAGGGCGGGCGTGCACATGTTGGTTTGCACCCCGATCGCCGAGCAAATCCCCATCGTGCGGATTGTGCCCAATTCTTCGGCAAAGGCGATCTGATAAGATAAATCCAGCCCCATCCCGCCATCGTCTGGCGATTTTCCGATGCCCAACAGGCCCGCATCGCCAAAGGCTTTCATCACCTTGTGGGCTGGGAAAATCCCCTCGGCCTCCCATTCGTCCACATAGGGATTGACGTGTTTATCAACAACGGCGCGGGTCAGGCGGCGCAGCTCATCGTGTTCCTGTGTCCAGATCATTATTCTGCCCCCTGAACAGGTTTTCGCAAGACAATCAGAGATGTTTCCCCAAGCTGCGAAACTTGCCCATCTGACGAACAGATCCGAATCTCAAGGTTAACCGTGCCCGACCGTCCCGAAGCGCTGCGCCCCAAAACCATCGCATTGGCCGTCAGTACGTCACCGACAAATGCGGGCGTCAAAAATCGCCAAGGGCCCAGCGTGCCCATTGCAACCAAGCTTTCACCAATCACATTTCCAGTCGAAGCCATAGCCTGGGCCACGGGATAAGGACCATGTGCAATGGCGCGGCCAAACCTGTTATTTGGGCTCGTGTTGATCGGGTGATAGGCGTTAAACAGGGCCGAGTGCAGAGCAATTTTTTCGGCGCTACAGTCGATATCGGGCAGGGCAATCACCGTGCCTGTTGTTAGCGATTCGTACCAATATGTATCTGATGTGTTCATAGTATCCTCCTGTCAGAAGGATAGCATTAATGACTGATGAATCATAATTATTTCAGACGNTATTCCCTTATATTTGCTGGGTTGCCATNTTGGAAATGTTCAGCATTTCCTGACTTAGATCATTCAGTTTTTCTGCGCCTATCTGGGCTGAAATCCCGATCGCGCTGACGGCCAGAAATGGAGGATTGATGCCATTCGCAATGGTAATAGCAACGGTCGTAATTCCGAGTGAAAAATACCCCTCGTCCACAGCAAACCCGCGTTCCCGAACCTGTAATACATCTTTGTACCACTCATCAAATTCAATCGGACGGGCAAAGCGAGCCGCGTTGAAACGGCGTTCTATTTTTGATTTCGGCAACGGGCTGTGGGCCGCAAAACAACGGCCAAGCGCACCCACAAACATTGGAAGACGCTGCCCAACGCGCATAGATATCTGAACCGCTGAAATCGGTTCGGCGCGATCCACCAGCAACACGCGGTTCTTGTCCACGGTCTGCCACAGGTTCATCGCCACATCAAATTCCAACGCAATGCGTTGCAGTTCGGGGTGCAGCACCCGAATGTGGTTTTCCCGATCCAGCGCACCCTGAGCAAGCGAAACAACACCGATTGAAATCGTATAGGTTTTTGACTGTGGGTCGAACCCGGCCAAACCCTCGTGCACCAGCGTTCTAAGAAGATTGAAGCAGGTCGATGGGTTAAGTCCCAGATCGCGGGCCAGCTGCGTAACACGCACGCCAGATTTTGCTTTTTGAAGATATCGTAAAACAGCAAGGCCGTTAACCAGCGCCCCAACCAGCTTTTCGTTTGATGTATCGCCCATAATCGCCCAATTTAATGCACACGTATTCTCGTAAGAGAATAATACGTTGCGTATCAGAATGCAAACATCAGATGTAACCGTGCGGCTCTTGGGCCTGTAAAGCTACCGAAACAGCCCATCCCGTATCAAATCAGAATATGCCTGAATTGCCATTTGGGGAATTTCCCCGCTGGATTTATACTGCATCGCAATATAGGCCCGCGCGCCCAGCAAAATCGAAACCGTCGCCTGCAATTTTTCGTCGCTCATTTTTGAAATATCACCGGCTTGCATGGCACGTTTCAAAACCCTGCAATACCCGTCACTTAGCCGTTTTATATGTTCGTCATGGGCCTTTGGTGCAAAAACCTCGGCCTCATACAGCACTCGGTAAAACCCCGGATTATCCTTTAGATAATCACAATATGACTGAAAGCGGGTGATTTCCCGTTCAATTCCAGTGCCCGATTCCTTTAGATCATCCGTGATCCGGTCGGTCATTTGCCGACCAACAAAGGGCAGCAAAGCATCAAAAAGCCCCTGACGATCTTCGAAATAATTATAGAATGTGCCATGCGCAACGCCGGCAGCCCCCGTGACTTTGGCGATTGTTGTTGCCGCATACCCGAACTCGCCAACAATACCAGCCGCCGCCGCCATCAAGTTGCGATAGGTCAGTTGCGCCTTTTCATCCCGGCTTAGTTTTGGTTTCTTTCGTCCGCTAAACCGGGGGGCGTGGGCGGGTGCCTGTTTTTCCATCTTGTCGTTTTGCACGTTTGCCTCTGATTTACTGTTACCCTAAATAATCATATCCCGTAGCACCCTCTTTAACACTTTGCCAGAAGGGTTGCGCGGCAGATCGTCAACAATCAGAATATCTTTAGGGCATTTAAATCCAGCAAGCTGCGTGCGGCAAAACTCAACCAGTTGATCCAAATCCAGCGTCAGCTTGGGTCGCAAAACGATCACCGCCACAGGCACTTCGCCCCAGCGTTCATCCAGCTTGCCGATTACCGCAACATCCTGCACTTGGGGCATGGTGAAAATCACCCGCTCCAGTTCCGATGATGCAATATTTTCACCGCCCGATATGATCATGTCCTTTTTGCGATCCGTCAAAAACAAAAAACCGTCATCATCCAAATAGCCCATATCGCCGGACCGTAGAAACCCATCATTGAACATTGCTGCTGCGGTGCGCTCGGGATCTTTCCAATAGCCATTGGTAACTTTGGGGCCACGCATGCAAATCTCGCCGACTGTTCCGGCGGCCATCCCTGCCCCCGTATCATCGCGGATTTCCAGCTCGACCATACTGACAGGTCGACCAACTGAACCGATTTTCTCAATCTCGCGGCCCGGCTCCATCATGGTGTCACCGGATACGGTTTCGGTCATGCCATAAGCGTCAATATATCGGGCCGAAGTGAAGGTTTTACCAAAATCCCTGATCCGGCTTTCCGGCGTGCGTTCGCCCCCGCCGATACACCATTTCAGGCTGGAAACATCCGGTAATTCCGCGGCCTTCAGCCCAAGGATGCCGCTGGTCATCACAGGAGCCAGCCAAATGCCGGTGATGGCTTCGGCCGCTATCATATCCACCGTGGCCTGCGCATCAAAATCACGTTGCACGACCAATGCGCCACCGGCAATATGCACAGCCAACCCCGGCAAATCACAGCCCCCGACATGATAAAGCGGGCCGACAATGCCCAACCGGTCCTGCGCGCCCAATTGCAGGGACTGCACCATATCCATGTTTTTATAATAGAAATTATCGTAGCTATGCGTCACCCCTTTTGGGTGATCCGTGGTGCCCGATGTATACATCAGACGCATCAAATCAGCACCTGTTCGGCGGCTGGCCTCAACCTGCGGCACACAATCGGCAAAGGCCGTCAGGCAACGCGATTGCGCGGCGGTATCCAGATAAATCACCGGCACATCCACCTGCGCCATCGCGCCGCGAAATTCATCATCCGCCAGCACCAGATCGGCACCGGCATGACCGGCAATATAGGCCACCTCTTGCGCGGCCAACCGGAAATTCATCGGTAAAATCACCGCCCCCAAATGTGAGACCGCATAGGTCAGCTCAATAAAAGCGGCCGAGTTTTTCATCACCAGCGCCACAATGCTGTCCGGCCCAACCCCTTGCGCTTTTAACCCACCCGCTACCGCCTGAACCCGTTCATTCAGCGCGGCCCAGGTGATCCGGTTGCCGTCATAGATCAACGCCTCGGCATCAGGGCGGGTGCGAGCGTGAAATTGCAAATAAGAGGTCAGGTTATGCATCAAGCAGCTCCGTTAATATGACCGGGGCAGGCCCAGATTTACCGTCGCAATGTAATTCAGGATCATCTCTTCGGATACAGGGGCAAACCGGAACAGGCGCGCATCCCGCCAAAGCCGCTCTACATGCATTTCCTTTGAGAAACCCATACCGCCCATCACCTGCATAGACCGTTCCGCCACCGCCGAGGCCGCTTGCGAGGCGATTAGTTTTGCCGCATTGCTTTCCGATCCGAATGGCAATCCGTTATCAAACAACGAGGCGGCCTTCAGGTTCAACAGCTTTGCAGCCTCCAGTTCGGCCCAATGTTGTGCCAGCGGAAACTGGATTGCCTGATAGGATCCGATTGCCTTGTCGCCAAACACACGTCGCTCTTTGGCATAATCCACACCCAACTTAATCGCCAAGCGCCCTGCGCCAACCAGACTTGCGGTGGTCACAATGCGTTCGGTGTTCAAGACGTCCAACAGTTGATACCAACCCTTGTCGACATCCCCGATCAATTCGTCTTGGCCAATATGCACATCATCAAAAAACACCTGACTGGAAGGCAGGGTGTTGGTGCCCAGCTTGTCAATCGGCGTGTGCGACACACCTTCACGCGTGGTGTCAATCATGAACAGGCTTAGACCCAATGTCTTTTTGGGCGCATCCTCAATTGACGTTGTGCGCGCGACCACCAACATTTTACTGGATTTCTGCACGCCGGTGATCCAGATTTTTTGCCCATTCAACCGCCAACCATCGCCATCGGCAACCGCCGTGGTTTTCAACTCGAGCGAATTGGTGCCAGCATCCGGTTCGGTCAGCGCCATGCAAAACTGCATCTCGCCGCTGCACATTTTGGGCAACCATTCGGCTTTCATTTTTTCGGTGCCGTATTTGGCAATCGACACGCCGCCAAAAATCGGGTTCAGCATGAAAATCTGGCCCAGCGTTGCACCACCGCCGCCCGCGCATAATTCTTCGATAATCAATGCAATCTCGACCATGCCCAGACCGGCACCGCCCAGGTCTTCGGGCAACATCGCACCGGCAAGGCCCGTGTCACAAATCGCTTGCCAACACTCGGCAGGAAATTCCTTTTTGGCATCTTTTTCGCGCCAATAATCAGGTCCGAAATCCTCGCCAACCTTGCGCGCGGTTTCGATCATTAGGTTTTGTTCTTCGTTGGTGGTGAAATCCATTTTGGACCTCCGGTTTATTATGAATTTTACAGGCGCGCAGAGCGCAACAGGCGAACAGGTGCTTCCAGAATTTTCACCAAAACAGACAGGAACCGTGCGGCATCGGCACCATCGATGATGCGGTGATCACAGGCCAGCGTCAGCGTTAGCTCGCGGGCCAAAACCGGGCTGCCGTCTGGTGCAGGGCGGAAAGTGGCGCGGTCCGCACCGACGCCCAAAATCATGGCGTTGGGCGGGTTGATGATCGGGATCAGGCTGGACACGCCAAACATGCCCACATTGGAAATCGAGATTACACTATTCCCCATATCAGCCGCCGCCAGCTTGCCCTCGACCGCCCGTTGCACCAGCCCTTTGGCCTGTAGGGCAACATCGTCCAGAGTTTGACGCCCTGCATCGCGGATCACAGGAATGCGCAAGCCGTTTGGCGTTTCCACAACCATGCCGATGTTGGCTTGCTCGAAGGCCAGAATTTTGTCGTCGAGCCAAATCCGGTTCATCTGTGGCATCTCACTCAAGGCAAGACCAAGGGCGCGGATCAGCATATGGGTCACCGAAATACGAACGCCAGTCGCATCCGTATTCAGATCCTCGCGCAGTGCCATTAGCTTGCTCAGCTCGGCCTCGTGGGTGACATAGAAATGCGGGATGTCACGTTTGGCCGCCGTCACAAGACGCGCGGTTGCAAGGCGTGTCGCATCGGGTGTGATCTCGGTTACGCCAGCAACAGGTTGGGCCGCAGGAACCGCCGAAGTAACATCCATCGCCTTGATGCGCCCCTTGGGACCGGTCCCTGATATCTGGTGCAGATCAACCCCGGTTTGCGCCGCAATCCGTTTGGCCAGCGGTGTTGCGATCAGGCGTAAAACGTCTTCTTTCATCACCCGCCCATCGCGTCCGGTTGCCTCGATCTGGGATCGTTGCACCCCGTGTTCGGTCATCAGTTTGCGGGCCGAGGGGCTGTCTTGGGTATCTGTTGTAGCCTGTGGTTTTGGTTTGGCTGGCGTTACAGCACCGCCGCCCGCCAGCATTCCGACAGGCACCCCGACAGGAACAGTTTCCCCGGCCGGAACCAGTATTTCAGACAAAACGCCATCGGCTTCGGCCTCGACTTCGGTGGCGACTTTTTCCGTTTCCACCGTGAACAGCATATCACCTGCCTTGAAGGGCACGCCGGTTTCAACGTGCCATTCCAGTAACAACCCTTCGGTCATTGTCAGGCCGAATTTTGGCATTAGCAGTTCAGTCATAATCAGGTGCCTGTAAAATTAGCGCTGCGTTTTTCAAGAAATGCGGTACAGCCCTCATGTGCGTCTGCACTATCCAGAACCAGACCGATCATCGCCTGCTCGTGCCGGATCGCGGCCGATAATGGCATGTCCGCACCATCAGTCAGGGTGCGTTTTAACATCTTCAAAACCAGCGGTGATTTCGAGGCAATTTTTTCCGCCATTCCCCGCGCCTCGGCCATCAGCTCTTCATGGGGCACAACGCGGTTTGCCAACCCGACAGTCACGGCCTCGTCAGCGGTCAGCATGTCACCGGTATACATAATTTCCTTGGCGCGGCACAGCGGCAGTTGCCGGATGATCCGTTGCGTGCCACCCGCGCCGGGAAACAGGCCCAGCGTGATTTCTGGCAGGCCCAGCTTGGCCTTGTCTGACAAAATCCGGATGTCCAGCGTCAACAGCAATTCGGTGCCGCCGCCCAAAGCAAAGCCGTTCACAGCCCCGACAGTTGGTTTGTCAAATGTTTCGATCCGGCGAAACAGGTTATGAATCTCCTCGGCAAATTCCTGATAATGCGGCAGGCCCTGACGTGAATTCAGATCGGCAATATCGCCGCCAGCAATAAACGCGCGGCCCGCCCCTGTGATGATCACAACCCTGAGCGCTGGATCGTTTTCGATCTTGTCCAATGTCAGGTGCATGGCGCGGATGGTGTCGACATCCAGCGCATTCAGCGTGTCAGGTCGGTTGATTGTCAGCGTGGCAATTGCGCCGTCGGTGTCCAATAGAATGGGTTCGGTGGTCATGGTGTTCTCCTTGATATTCAGGCGAGTGAACGGCGCAGGGCCGCGACAATTTTTTCCGCGTTGGGGCGATAGGCATCTTCCAGTGTTTTACCAAACGGGGATGGCGCAAAGGGCGCGCCAACGCGCACAATCGGGCCGTCCAACTCGTCAAACCCTACATCAGCCATGCGGGCGGCAATTTCCGCACCGATGCCAAAGGCCTCGACAGCCTCATGCGCCACAACCAGATTATGGGTGCGCGACAGGCTCTCCAGAACGGTTGCCTCGTCCCATGGCTGCAACGAACGCAGGTCAATCACCTCGACGTCAATACCCTCGGGGGCCAGAATATCGGCGGCGGCTTCGGCCAGCCCGACAGCCGCGCCATAGGTCACAACGGTGGCATCCGTGCCGGACCGCGTGATCCGCGCCTTGCCGATTTCGATGGGGTCTACAACTTCGGGCAAATCGCCTTTCATTGCATATAGAGCTTTGTTTTCAACCACGATCACCGGATCAGGGTCGTCAATCGCCGCACGTAACAGGGCATAGGCATCCGCCGGATTGGACGGGCAAACAACCTTTAGGCCCGGCACATGCGCCAGCCACGCTTCAAAGCATTGCGAGTGTTGCGGCCCGGCATTCAATCCGCCACCATGCGGTGTGCGCAGCACCATCGGAACCGACCCTTGGCCGCCAAACATCGAACGCGCCTTGGCCGCCTGATTGACCAGCATGTCCATCGACAGTGTGATGAAATCCATGAACATGATTTCGACCACCGGCTTCATACCGGTCAGCGCAGCGCCAACCCCGATGCCGGTAATCGCGGCCTCGGCGATGGGGGCGTCATAAACCCGGTCAGGCCCGAATACGTCCAGCAAATCGCGCGTTGCCTTGAATGAACCGCCAGCGGCGCCAACATCCTCGCCAATCACAAAGACTGTCGGGTCGGCCTGCATCGCGTCTTTTAGCGCCTGATTGACGGCTTTGATAAATCGTGTTTCTGCCATGGGTCAGCCCTCTGTTCTGGTGTAAACATCCGCGAGAATATCTTCGCGGTCGGGCAAAGGCGCAGCCAAAGCAGCCTCGACGGCAGCCTCGATTTTAGCGTCCACCTCATCGGATATAGTCTGGATGGCAGATTTTGTTGCGCCGGCCTTAACCAATTCCGCAGCGGTAAACTGGATCGGATCACGGTCCTGCAAACCCTCCAGTTCGGCCTTATCGCGGTAATCCTGACGGTCCCCCTCAAAATGGCCACGCACGCGGGTTGTGTCACATTCCAAAATCGCAGGAGAGGGCGTTGCCCGTATGCCCTTAACCAGTTTTGTGGCAGCTTGGGCAACCTCTGTCACATGGTTTCCGTCAACCGACACGTATTTAATGCCAAACGCTTTGCCCAGCTTATTCAGGTTGGTCGCCAACTGGCGTTTTGTCGGGCTAAACTCCGACCAGCCATTGTTTTCACAAACAAACAAGATCGGCAAAGACCACAGTGCAGCGATGTTCATACATTCATGCACCACGCCTTCGGCCAATGATCCGTCGCCGAAATACACAACCGCGATGTTGCCCTCGCCCTGCATTTTAAGCGCCAGTGCGCTGCCGGTGGTGATCGGCAAACCGGCGCCGACAATGCCATTGGCCCCCAACATCCCTTTGCTAAGGTCCGCCACATGCATCGACCCACCGCGCCCTTTGCACAGGCCTGTCGCCTTGCCCAGAATTTCGGCGAAAAAACCGTCCAGCTCCACACCTTTGGCAAGAGTATGCCCATGTCCGCGATGGTTGGATGACACCGTGTCACTATCGCCGAGCGCCTGTGAGACCCCGACCGGCACCGCCTCTTGTCCAATCGACAAATGCAGAAAACCGGGGACTTTTCCATCAACAAACAACTTTTGCAGTTGCTCTTCAGCGCGCCTGATTATCAGCATTTGGCGGTACAGGCCCGACAATTCATCTAACGTCATAGAGGATTCCCCTTTTGTTGCCATATGTTGGCAAGTGATAGGCACGATGTCAATAAAATGATTAGTGATTCATAAATCATAATGATAACAAGTATCGTCAAGTTGACGGCCAGCCATCACATTTATTGGTTCTGTCACAAAGTTTCAGTCTCGCGTTGAATCTGTCATATGTTGGCCAAAAACCTACAGGTAGGACGCACCAAATATGAGCGTTGAATTCAAGGGCAGCCATTATCCGAAAGATATGATTTTGTACGCAGTGTTCTTTTACGTTCTCTATGCCGTTTCTTATCGAGATCTGGGGGGAATTATGGCTGAGCGAGGTGTTCAGGTTGATCATGCGACGTTTAATAGACGGGTTGTGAAATATTCACAGGACATTGCCAAAACGGCCCAGATCAGAAAGTACCCAACAGCATTCGGACGGGTAAACGCCTTTTCGTAAAATACACAAGTGAACTACCTCACTCTGTGACGACTTACAGAGTCCTATTCTTTGAATAGCCCCTAGATTTGTAGACACCTTGCTTGGTAATTTTGGAAGCAAGGAGGACAGGATGTCCGGAACAAAAATGCTGTCTTACTGCCCCCATCAATTACCTAGATGCCTGACAAGGGCACCCACTGCGGCGCAAAAAGCTCCAGATCGCCCCCTCCAATTTGCCTCAATTGCGCCGTCCATAAAGCTTCCCGCAGGTTTCTCAAAATGGGAATTCACTGGATAATGAATCTTAAACTGAAACGAGCCACACAGAATGATAGCTGCCAACACCTTGATAACAAAAGAATGGTAGGCTCCAAGTCAATTTGGCACAAAACCTGCTTCCTTGGAGTTGAAGAAGGCAGGGGGGAAGAATGAAATCTGGACCAAAAATGTGCGTTGTTGATTGCGGTCCGTTAACGGTCGAGAAGGCTAAACTTGTGACCTTTGCCGAAGGTACGGTGACCGTTCCGACCACGGTCGCCATATTTCAGCACCCGCACCACGGGGTCATCCTTTGGGACACAGGCTGTAATGACGCCGTGTCCGACCCCGAAAAAGCAGAAGCCTATTGGGGACCCGGTGTCCGCGAGGGCTTCGGTGCGCAGGCATTCACCCGCAATCACGCCATCGATCGACAGCTCGACTTCATGGGGATCCAACCCAAAGATGTCCGATACGTCATCTATTCACACCTACATCTCGATCATGCAGGCGGAATGAGCTATTTTCCAAACGCAGTACACGTCATGCAGCGGGATGAATTACGGTATGCCTTGTTTCCTGATGAATGGACCCAAGCAGTTTATGTCCAAAACGACTTTCAAGACCTTCATAAACTGAATGTACTAGAAGTAGAGGGCGACTATGACCTCTTCGGGGATGGAACCTTCAAACTGATCAAAGCCCCTGGGCACACACCAGGTATGCAAGTTCTACTGGTTACATTGCAGCATCGTGGGCGACTTATGCTGGGTGCAGACGTAGCCCACCAGCGCGACCAATTTGAAGCCCTGATACCTATGCCATTTGATTGGAGTTGTCATGCGATGACTTCATCGCGCAAGAAAATCAAACAGCTCGAACGTTCGGGCATTCCTTTATATCTGTGCCACGAACCAAGCGAGTTTGCCGCTCTTCCACAGCGCGGCAAATACTGGGACTGANCAAAGATCAAAATCCGAAAGGCCCANGAGATGGGTCAGAAATACGCGGGGAAAAATGAAAAACAAAGTAAAAAATAGTGCAGCCGATTTTGACGTTGTGATCGTAGGCGCAGGATTTGCTGGTGTCTACCAGCTCTATCACTTGCGCAAACGCGGATATAAGGTTCGCCTGATCGAAGCCGGCGGCGACCTCGGCGGTGTTTGGCACTGGAATTGCTATCCCGGCGCGCGGGTGGATTCGATCGGTGCGATCTATCAGTTCTCTGATCCCGATCTTTGGAAAGACTGGGACTACAAAGAGAAATTCCCATCCTGGCCCGAATTGCGCAGCTACTTCAACTACGTTGACAAGAAATGGCGTATTCGCAAGGATTGTCAGTTCGATACTCGCGTGGAAAGCGCGGACTTTGACGAAAAGAACAAAGTCTGGCGGGTTAACAAAAGCGATGGCGAAACGATTACCTGTCGTTATTTCGTGCCTTGCCTCGGTTTTGCATCCAAACCGGTTGTACCGGACTTTCCGGGCAAGGAACGCTTTCAGGGCGAGGCGTTTCATACTGCACTGTGGCCGCAATACGGGCTCAATATGTATGGCAAGCGGATTGCCATCATCGGCACTGGTGCCAGCGCTGTGCAAGTGTTGCAGGAGGCTTCGAAAGAAGCCAAACAGGTTACCATTTTTCAGCGCACTCCGAACCTGACCATCCCGATGCGCCAGCGGGAGTTGTCAAAGGCTGACAACGCCAAAACCAAGGTCCACTATCCCGAAATTTTTGAAACGCGCGGGCGGACATTCGCGGGTTTCGATTTTGACTTTCACCCCAAAAGCTGGGAAGAGAGCACCGAGGCAGAGCGTGAAGCAACGTTCAAGGAAATCTGGGAAACTGGTGCATTCCATTGGTGGCTTGGCAACTTCAATGACGTTCTATTCAACGACGATGCAAACCGCGCGCAATATGATTACTGGCGCGACCAGACCCGCAAACGCATTCACAAGCCGGAACTGCAAGAGATGCTGGCACCAACCGAACCACCGCATGCTTATGGCGTAAAACGCCCTTGTCTGGAGCAGTGGTATTATGAGTGTTTCAATCAGGACAATGTCGAACTTGTCGATGTTAAAGCAAACCCGATCGAGCGAATTACGGAAAAAGGGATAGTCTCTGGCGGCAAAGAACATGAATTCGATGTTATCGTCTATGCGACTGGTTTTGACGCCGTAACCGGCGGCCTGACACAGATCGATATTCGCGGTACCGATGGGCGCACTTTGCGGGATCGTTGGGCCGAAGGTATCACGACATATTTGGGCATGACCGTTCCGGGCTATCCTAATATGGTCATGATCTACGCACCTCAAAGCCCATCCGGGTTCTGCAATGGCCCAACATGTGCCGAATATCAGGGCGACTGGGTTGTGAACTTTATCGAAGATATGGACAAAAAGGGCGTGGTACGGACCGAACCCACCGAAGAATCTGCTGTTGGATGGGCGAAGGAAATCAGTGAAATCATTGATCAAACGCTCTTCCCTGGCGCGAACTCTTGGTATCTCGGTGCAAACATTCCGGGCAAACCGCGCGAAATCTTGGTGTACCCCGGCGGACTTCCCGCCTTCCGTGAAGCAATCTCCAAAGAATCCACTGGCGATTACCCAAACTTTAAACAATCGATGTAGTGAGGACTGAAAATGGCATCGCTAACATTCCTGACACCGCCCCGGATCATCTGTGAACCGGGCGCATTGAGCCAGCTCGGTATCCTCGCTGCTGAGCTTGGCGGGAGCAAGGCATTGATCGTAACGGATCCAGGCCTTGTTTCACTGGGATATGGAGACGAAGCGCTTGCGGCGTTGAACCACGCTGGCATCGAGGGGCAAATTTTCGACAAGGTCGAAGCCGACCCGCCCTACAGAGTTGTGACCGAGGCAACAGAAGCTGCAAAAGAGTTTGATGCCAATATTATCATAGGCTTAGGCGGTGGGAGCTCGATCGACACGGCCAAGGTTGTTGCCTTGGCCGCGAAGTCTGATCAAACTCTGGATCAAATGGTTGGCACTGATCAGGCAACGGGAACACGCCTGCCGCTTATGGCGGTGCCTACCACAGCCGGAACTGGCTCCGAAGTGACTTTTGTTTCGGTTCTGACCAGCGATGAGGGATATAAACGGGCGATTTACACCCCCCGAATTCTTCCCGATATTGCCGTTCTTGACCCTGAATTGACCCTGGACATGCCCCCGCATGTCACCGCGGCACCTGCTCTTGATGCAATGGTGCACGCCATCGAGGCCTATACCAGCCGTACGCGCAAGAACCCTATCTCAGATGCGCTTGCGGTTAAGGCGCTTGATATGCTGTGCAGAAATTTCAAAACAGTCTTGTCGGATGGCCGGAATTTGGAAGCTCGTTCTGACATGCTGCTGGCCTCCACTTTAGCTGGAATGGCCTTTATCAACGCTTCTGTTGGCGCTGTTCACGCGCTTTCATACCCTTTGGGATCCAGATTCCACGTCCCACATGGACACTCTAACGCCTTGGTGATGGGGGCGGTGTTCCGTTTCAATCTTTCGGCTGCTGAAAAAGAATACGCCGAACTGGCCCGTGTTGTTCTTTCTGAACAAAGCTTTTCCGATAATAGTGCCGCGGCAGAAGCCTTCGTCAGCTTTCTGGAAAATCTGCTTGCAGACAGCGGTTTGGAAACACGTATGTCCAGCCTAGGCGTTAAGGATGAAGATATCCCATCCATGGCCCGTGAAGTGACCCAACAAATCACGCGTCTGATTGCGACAAATCCGAAAGACATGGATTTCGATGATGTCTGCACTCTTTATCGCAGCGTCCTTTGATGGAATTGGTCCGTAACAGGTTCAAGAACAAAATTGGCGAATGCTGGCGCGGAACTGACTTTCGACCAAATATCAATCCATCGGATGTGACAGATGAAATCGGCCTGTTTGCCCGGGCCTCCGTCGAAGATTCGTTTGATGCAATCACAGCTGCGCGCGAGGCCCAATCTGGCTGGGCTGAAACCTTACCCTACGAGCGTGGAGTGATCCTGCGCAATGCGGCAGACACATTATTCAAGCGCAAAACCGAACTCGGTCATGCTCTCAGCCGTGAAGAGGGCAAAACGCTTGCCGAGGGCATTGCAGAGGTCCATCGCGCCGCCCAGATATTTGATTTCTTTGCAGGTGAAACAACACGTATTGCAGGTGAGGCGCTCGCGTCCGTTCGCACGGGCGTTGATGTCGTAACCAAGCGTGAACCGGTTGGCGTCGTTGGCATCATAACGCCTTGGAACTTCCCCATTGCGATCCCGGCTTGGAAAATTGCCCCAGCGCTGGCGTTTGGCAACACCGTGGTTTTTAAACCGGCTGAACTGGTGCCGCATTCTGCTTGGTCTCTGGTCAAAATCTTGCATGAATCTGGTTTGCCAGACGGTGTTCTGAACCTTGTTTCTGGTCCCGGTTCCATCGTCGGTGAGGAGATTGTCAATAGCACCGAAGTGAATGCAGTTTCCTTTACAGGTTCCTCCCATACAGGCCGCCGTATCGCTGTCAAATGTGCCGAACGACTCTGCAAGGTCCAGCTTGAGATGGGCGGTAAAAATCCACTGGTTGTCATGGATGATGCAGATCTGGATACTGCCGTTGACTGCGCCATAAACGGTGCGTTTTATTCTACTGGGCAGCGATGCACAGCCTCTTCAAGGCTAATTGTGTTGGACAACATTCACGACCGTTTTGTAGAAGCCATAACCACGCGCATGAAGACCCTAAAAATAGGTAATGCGCTTGATGGAGCTACAGATATAGGTCCGGTCGTCGATCAGACACAGTTGGAAACCGATCTGCAATACCTTGCCTTAGGGCAAAAAGAAGGAGCCACTCTTGCTTTTGGCGGGCGCCTTGTTAATGGCAAACAGTCAGGGTTCTATCTGACTCCGGCCCTGTTTACCGAGGTCGACAACAAAATGCGAATCGCCCGCGAGGAAATATTCGGGCCCATTGCCTGTGTGATACGTGCCAAAAATTTCGATGACGCTCTGGCACTTGCAAATGACACTGAATTCGGTCTCACATCTGGCATTTGCACGACCAACCTGAAATACGCTAAATCCTTCCAAGAAAAGGCAAAATCGGGGATGACTATGGTGAATCTCCCGACCGCAGGCGTTGATTTTCATGTCCCCTTCGGAGGCACGAAAGGATCGAGTTATGGCGCAAGAGAACAAGGCCGAATGGCAATAGATTTTTATACATCCGTAAAGACGTGCTATACACACTCCTGAATACACGAAAGATCTGATCACAGAGGGAGGGTGGATATGGCCAGTTCGAATATTTCGGAACTGCATTCACGCGAATACATATACGAAGTCGAGAAGAACTGGGACAAGTTGCTCGGCGGATACGACATCGACGAAGGCAACGTTCGGCCCGTCGTGATGGATAGTTGGCAACGCTGCCAGGAACATGGGACTGATCCCACGACGGCTTCTGCACCCGCTGGATATCCAGATGCCAAGCGCGGGTCTTCCTTAAGCGAACAACGTATGCGCACGGTGATGCGAAAATCGTTGAACTCGGTCGGGCGCTACTTGGAAGAGGCCCAATCGGTTCTGATCGGTTCTAGTCGGCAGGGGCAACTCTTCTTTGTCGAGGGCGACAACGACTTGTCTGACAATTTGGCCGAAAACGCGGTTACTGTCGGCTCTGCCTGGGATGAATTGAAAATAGGCACAAACGCTGTTGGCACTGCTTTGAGAGAACAAAAGGCAGTCTTGATCCATGGGCACGAGCATTTCTGCGTTGCCGGAAAACAATGGAGCTGTGCCGCAGATGTCATCCGCGACCCATTTGATCATTCAGTCCTCGGCGTGGTTGACTTAACAGGCCCGGCCGACGCCAAAGCCTTGCGCGCAAGTGCATTGATTTCCGCGCTTGTCGAGCGTATCGAAAGCGAACTGACCAAACTTGATCTGGCTGATCAACTTGCCCTAATCGACTGTTTTCACGAACAGCCAATAAACGATACAGGCCTGGTGATAATCGACCGTAGGGGCAAGGTTATTCGTCATAACAACTGGGACGGTTTGAACCACGCAAATTTGGACCACGGACGTTTTGTTCCTGGCTTTCAAGGGCTTACACCGGACCAATGGTCCCTGGACCTTACCCATGAATCGCTGCGCGACAGCGAAATCGAATGGATCCATTCTGGAAAAGAAACGATCGGTGCCGCAATATATGTCGGTAAAAAGACGCCTAAACCCAAAAAAGCCAGCCTTCCAGATCCGCTGAAGAGTTTTATCGAAGTCTGCCCTTCGCTAACCGAATTGGCCCACGAAGCTGCAATCCTTACCGATAGCAGTATTCCAATTGTCGTAACTGGGGAAACTGGAGTCGGCAAAGAGGTGTTATCATCAGCCATTCATCAATCTAGCAAACGGGCGGCCAAACCCTTTGTTGCCGTAAACTGTTCGGCTTTTTCAAAGGATTTGATTGGTGTTGAGCTGTTTGGTTATGTCGAAGGTGCATTTACTGGGGCTCGACGCGGCGGTATGGCAGGTCGCATTGAGGATGCAAACGGCGGCACTTTGTTCCTTGATGAAATTGGCGATATGCCACTGGAATTACAACCTTATCTTCTACGGGTTTTAGAAAGTGGCCAGTTATCACGCATTGGCGAAAGCAAAAGCCGTGATATAGATGTTCGAATTATTGCTGCAACAAATCAACCTTTGGAAGATCTTGTTCGGGAGGGGCGGTTCAGGGCAGACATCTTCTACCGCCTGAACGTCGCGCGGTTGCATGTTCCTTCGTTGCGGAACAGACCAAAAGATATTGTTCCGCTTAGCTACCGAATATTCGATCAGGTGAGTACAAACAGCACGGTGACGGAAATTGACCGTAAAACGCTCAGTTTTCTGATGAGACATGATTTCCCCGGGAACGTGCGGGAACTTAAATCAGTGGTGCAACGTTATGCGCTCGGACTACCGATCGTTTCATCATCTGGTGCTGAATCCCCTGCTTACGAAAATTCCAGAACGCTCGCGCAAATTGAAAACGATGCTATCCGCGAGGCACTAGAGCGTCACGACGGTTCTGTCAGTGAAGCGGCAAAAGAATTGGATGTGCCTAAATCTACGTTGTACCGCCGGATCGCTCGAAACCAATCTGAAGCGAATGCCTAAAACCTCAGGTGTTGGCTTTCAGGTTGGCCTGAGCGCGCGCGTTAAGGCGGCACCCAGGGTGCTCACGTTTGTTCAAAGCTGTGCTTTGGGCGAGGATGAGCTTATTGAAGACTTGATGATGGTTGCGGCTAATAATCAGGCGTTGGCGATCTCATTTTCACTTAATGAAACTACACGCACTGGGGTAAATCCTGCCAACCTTAGCACGGCCAGTCAGGGCGTTTTAGAGCTTCCCGATTCAGATAAATCGCTGCCAACACATGTTTCCGAACAAATTCCATGGCTTATCAAGGATGCTAGTCTTCATCATATAGCATTCTTCTGGTTGGAAGAATTAGAATCTTCGGGGTGGACGCAAGCAACCTCAACCGACATCGCGAGACGCGCGAATTGTTCTTTGCAAGCCGCAGAAGCCGTGCTTGATCAGCTTCAGAAGTGTGAACCTTCCGGTCTCTTTGCGCGGTCTCTCGCCGAATGCCTTGAACTACAACTCGATGCACAAGGCGCGTTGACACCACCTATGGCGGCTCTTTTGTCCCATCTACCACTGCTGGCCGAAGGCGAGTTAAGCCAACTGGCCGAAGTCTGCTGTGTTTCTCAAGAGGATTTGTCCGGCATGGTTCGTAAATTGCGGGGCCTTAATCCCAAACCAGGAAGCGGTTTCAGCAATGAACCGGTCGCCCGGGCAACGCCGGATATGTTCCTTGGTCGGGATGATAACGGGGTTTGGCAACTGGACCGCAACAGCTTCTTGCGCCCCAATCTTTCACTCAAGGGTATTGCTGATGCAAACCTTCGTGCACAGGCTAGGACGCATATCAGAACTGCCGAAGCTCGCGATGCATTGATTTTTCGCGTCGCACAAAAGGTGCTGCATTGCCAAACACGGTTTCTTGACGGCAAACAGCCATATCCTTCGGTTTTGACTGCAAGGGGCCTGGCACGACAACTAGGGCTTCATGAAACGACGGTGGGAAGAATTCGCAAGCATCTCACAATAGGTGTGGAAGAAGGAAGATTCGCCTTGTCGAAACTGTTTTTCAGAGGAATTGGAAACGGCCCAAAAGGACCTGTCACGGATTTGGAACTTCGTCATTACATTCAGAAAATACGCAATCGCACTCAGGGTAAACTCAGTGATCAAAAAGCAGCCGAGAAACTTGCTACGATGGGGCTCATTGTAGCGCGTCGTACAATCAACAAGTATCGGAACTAATGCACCTAACCGTTCTTTTACCGCGCGCATCAAACTGCTCATATGAGGGCATACATGCTAATTAGCAATATCATCACAACACTTAGAGAACATGGCGTAGCGACGTACCGGAACGGCGCCGCGTTAACCAAATATCCACGCAAGTGAGGATACACAGCCACCAATTGCCAGCAGTATCCAGGCTGTTGTGTTAAGACGGTCGGTATTCATCGAACCATTTGCCTGCGGCTTTCGGTCCTGCGGAAGTCCGCTCGTTAACACTGTAGGAACCGATGTGGCGAATTGCATCCGATATGCATAGAACCAGTTCAAAGCAACGCCTGTAGTCCAGCCGATCATAACCCAGATTACGATCGACGGTAATCCCAGCATGTTTTCAGGAACACGATCGACTTCACGTACGAACAATTCGTTACCTATGACCAACCCCGGACCAATCGCGAGGAATACCCATGCCAACCCAACAGACCAAGCGGTAGATACGACACGGCGAGAAAACATCGCTTCGGCAAAGGCAGTGTCCAGGAAATGCCTAAGTTCATTCCATTCCCTTCCCTGATTGCGGTAGCGGGTTATCACAGAAATTACCAGTACAGCGGCGGCGTTAAAAAATAGCCCCCAACCCGCCGAGTGAATTGTCCAAGGCCATTGACCCCAGGGCAAATCAAGTCCGACAAATGCCAATGCCCGAATACCGAATGCCTCAGTCAGAAAAACACAGAACACTCCGATCAATGCACCAACCGCAATCGAAGAGCGCGCTATGCCAATCCTATGACTGGAAGCAATCATCGCAGGGATCAGTTGAACACTCAGCGGCAGGCACAAAGACGCAAGTTGGGCCGTCAATACCGGTGCCGATATCGAAAAAAGCACCGACCAGATAACCAGCACAACGATAAGGATTCGAACCGCTGCAACACTTACTTCATCGCTTAGTCCAGTGTGGTAATAACGACGATAGATGTCCACAACCCACAGCTGTGCAGCAGCGAAAAAACTACCAGAAACAAAACTGACAGCCAGCGATAACAGTCCAAAATACAACAGAGCTGAAAACCAAGGCGACATGATCGTAAGCTGTGACATTACGTCAAATAACGCATCCTTGGTACCGTTGATCAATCCAAAACTGCCGATAATCATTGCAACACTCACGATCAATCCGCTCACCACACCGGCCGAAACCCACGTAAGGCCCGACCCGAAGATATTATTGGAGCGACTTGAAATTACGAACAAAAACATGACAGGAGAGGCGCTAATCCCCATGAATGCCAATGCTGTCGAAAGCACCATAGCAGCAGTCCAAGAACTGCCTGCGGGTTGATCGAATCCTGCGCCTTGAGTGAATTGAACGATCCCCGAAACACCGAATAATCGGTTTACGTCCAGTCCCTGTGCCTGAATTTCCGAGATACGAGTCGCCATCGCGTCAAAACCACCGGCAAGATACAAAGTAAATCCAACCAAGCCGAAAAGTGTCACAAATCCAATGGCCCCTAGAACCGATCCTGCAAACATCACACCACGCATACCGCCGACCACCGCCAGCACAGAAATAATTCCAGCTACAAGGAATAGCGAATAAATTGGATCAAAGACTCCACCGGTCAGGTCAGAGTATAGGAGCGCAAAACTAGTCATGACGCGGCCACCGAAGCCAACAGCAAAAAGAAGCCCGATCACAGCACAAAGCACAACTAAAGATTTGCTGGCAAACACCTCATCCATGAAGCTGGCTTGGCTTGGCGTTCCCAGTTTCGCCGCTATTGCCCAGACGCGTTTGAAAACAAACACACCGGCAAGTGGGATCAAAAGACTACCCAAAGAGACGGCTGCAAAGCCATAGCCGTGCTGGGCAATACCATCGGTGAGGCCAATGGTGAAAAACGGTACAAACCCTGAGGCACCAATCGTGACAATCACAGTAAACGACGGCACCGAGCGCATCGGATTAATGAAGCTGTCAGCACCAGAGCTCTGCACGATGGCGACACGGGCCCAATAAAGTACACAAGCAAAAAAGCCAGATCCAAAAGCAAAGTACCACATGACAGGAGATGTAAGAGAAATCATGCGTTCTACCTATTCTGGTCTTTGGACATGGAAACGCGAGAAAGCGCCCCTGGCACCGTGTCGTGTTACCAAGTGTCCAAGCACACAGCCCACAACCGTTAGAATCATAGCGAGAGCGATCTTCATGTCTGTTTGGGAAAGATCATGCGCTACCCAACTGACGATAAACACAATCACCCAAATGGTCACCGTTGCTGTGCCAAACGCAATTTCCCCGCGGGTGAAAGTATGCACGAAATAGGCGTTGGCTATCAGATGTCCGGCGAAGGTCAACGCCAGTGACGCCACACCGGCCAACCCCACCAAAAGGTGATCCAGGTGGATCCCTTGCAACATTAAACAGAATCCAAACATACCGATGCTAAGCCAAATGGCGAAAACAACGATACGTCGTTCAATTGTAATTTCATTCGACATCAGGTTTTATCTCACGTCTCGTTTCGAATACGCGGCAGGTTTAGCACCTGCCGCTTGATTTCAATGAACACGTCAGTTCTACTTTTTCGGCGTTGAAGAAGACGAACTGCTACGCCCTTTTTCGCGGTCCCGCTCGCTATACATAACCTTGGACAGATCCTGCAGCGGATCTACACCGCGCGCCTCGGAAGTAGACAGGCCGATTTCGCCCAACAACCGATCAACAAATGGAGCCTGTGTACGGTACCGTAGTGCTGACGTAACAACCTGTTCCGCGGGGTTACCCTTGGCTTCAGCACCTTCACCACCGTTACCAGAGATCCCTCCCAAACCGTCGACCTGGAGGATTTTGATTTCATCAATCTTCTCCATCGGCTTGACGCTTTCGCGAATGATCGAAGGAAGATTTTCCACAAGCATCCGATCAACCTCGCTTTTGCGGCTTTCATCGGTTCGCATGTTTTCGGCCTCGTTAAGAGCATGTTTGCCCTCCGCTTCGACGACATAGCGTTCCTTAAGAGCAGCCACGGAAATTCTATCAGCTTCGGCGTTGTCTGCTGCTGCAGCTTTCTGAGCCTCTGCCATAATACGAACCTTGGCAGCTTCCGCCTCAGCTTGCTGTTCCGCGTCAATCACCTCGATAGCGCGGCGACGGTTTGCGATTTCCATTTCCCGAACTGTCCGGGTCTTTTCTTCGCTTTCAGCCAACTTGCTTTTCGCAACTTCAGCCAATGACAAAGATTCAGCACGTTCCTTAGCCTTTTTGGCGACCGAAATATCCTTCTCTTGCTCTTCCATCGCTTTGGACATCAACCGCTGAGTGTTGAGCATTTCAAGCTCTTTATCCAGCTCGATACGCGCCCTTTCAGTCGCTTCCCGTTCTTGAATGCGTTTCTCTTCTGTCTCGCGTTCATAGACCGCGGCCGACTGAGCGAGTTCTGCGCGTTGCTTGTTGCGGGTCAGAGAGACTTCTGCCTCTTGCTCTATACGTGCAAATTCGCTGGCTTTGTCGATATTGAGCGACTCTAGCTCAGCCTCCAAATCCTTCTGACGGATCGCAATCATCGTCTCTTGTTCGATTTCATTACGCAGCTTTCTACGGGTTTCGATTTCCTTCGTCAGCCTTGTAAGACCCTCGGCATCAAACGAATTCGTCGGGTTGAACCAGTCCTGTTCGGTCTGATCCACAAGCGTCACCGCAACAGAATCGACCTCAAGCCCATTCGTGGTCAAACTGGCTGCAACTTCCTCACGAACAGAGGCCGCAACCGCATTTCGGTTCTCGTGCAGTTCTTCCAGTGTTTTGGAAGAAGCAACATTCCCCATTGCGTCGATGAATCGCCCTTGAACGAGATCTCGCAAACTCTCCGAGCTCATTGTGCGGCTGCCAAGTGTTCGCGCTGCCGTAGCAACACCTTCTTCAGTAGGGATAACCCGCACCAAGAACTCAATTCCCAAGTCAACCCGCAAGCGGTCTTTGGTAATCAGTGATTTTTCACGCGTTCGCATCACTTCGTGGCGCAAGGTATTCATATTCACCTCGGTCAACCCATGAATGATTGGCAATACGAACCGACCGCCACCAATTACGACCTTCTCTCCGCCGAAACCGGTTCGAACAAAGGATACATCCTTGCTCGAACGGCGATACAGCCAGTGCAACAGATAAGCGATCACAGCTAGTACAATTGCCGCCAGGATCACGATTGCGATAATGTCCGCACCATTCATTTGCTTATTCCTCTTTTTCGATAGTGTTCCAGACCAACATGGCCTTCTACACAAAGTGTGATTTCAGTGTTCATTTTTCATTTGCCTTGGCTGGGGCCGTCATGACCGCGAGCGTTAACAAAGCAAGGCCGAAGGCTATGCGATTAGGGAATTCTGCCAGACTTAAAGTCAAACCAACCGCCCCATTGCTGATTCCGGTTCCGCTGCTGACCAAGAACTGGGTCAAAGGATAAATGCCCCAGCCCACAGCCACGCCCAAACGAAGCCAGAAGTAGCCACGTCTCAGCGAGACAATCCGCGCGCGGCTTACAGTTTCGTCCATGCGGCCGAAGTAAAGTTCGCCAAGAACGTAAAGCCACAAAACGATCCCTAAAAGTAAACTTAATGTGGCATCGAGAATATTTGCTTCTCCAAGGTAACGCACGACGACCATAAGCGCAGTCACACCGATCAGCCGCCAGAACAACGCTACAGTTTGAGTTTCAAACTGGCGGATCGCGAAATACAGCGCCGCGATCTGCAATGGCATCGAGATCAACCATCCCGCGTAAAAATAGTCGACAGAGGCCGATCCTGTTGTGATCCATGCGCTTCGAGCTTCGTTGACGCTAAACGCTCCGACCAGAGCCGCAATAGCGACCAATAAGATCGGAAGTTTCCAACCATTCCCGACCCAAGCGCTGCCTATTAGAAGAAGCACGGCGGTTGCCGCCATCGCCAGAACCGAAGCGGAATACCCGGCTGCAACGTAATCTCCAGCTATTATATATGTTCCAGACATAGTTTTCTAATCCCAGTTTCGTTTCAGATTTGCGTTCGTATATGCGGCGAACGCGCGTAAAGTGCGACCATCGGTAGTATCAACAGACCGAAGACAAACTGTTGCCATTCAAAGTCCAAACCGATTCCGACGAGGAACGATGTCAGCACTTGCAACACCAGTACCCCGATCACAGTAAAGCCATAGCCGCCGACTCCGCCCAGCAAGGAGGTTCCGCCGACGACGACGGCTGCAATTGTCATAAATAGATAGGGATCGCCAATTCCAATGAATCCGCCACCGCTCCACCCAAGGAGTAACGCTCCGGTAAACCCGGAGAAGACCCCGCTGATTACGTGAACACCATACCAGTACCGGCGTTCAGATATATTGACCCGTCCCGCCGATGTGCGGTTAACACCCATGGCATATAGATAGCGGCCATAGACTGTGAACTTCAAAGCCAGAATGACCAGTGCGGCTAGTACGATCCAAATAAGAATGACGGCAGGAAAGTTCATTCCAAATGTCGTGCCATTCATGGCGGCCATATTACTCAGCCACTCAGGAACCGGCCCAAACAAGGAACCCGCATGTTGTGCGCCCCAAATCGTCGCGATCTGGGTAGCGCCCGCAACAGCAAATCCGACACCTAGCGACATGATCAACGCTTGACCCTGCAATTTGAAGCTAAGCGCCCCATTCAACAGCCCAACCAAGCCAGCAGCAATTATCACAATCGCAAAGGCAAGCGGCGAAGGCACGCCAAGGCTTAAGATATAAGAGAGAGCCACGTTGGCGCTTCCGATAACGAAGGGGATCGAAAGGTCAAGCCCTCCGACAAGTGCCACCAGGGTTTGCCCCGTACAAGCCAGACCAAGGAATGCCGCGAAGATCAACATGGAGCGTACATTTCCTGAGGATGCGAAGCCTTCGACAGTCATCGCTCCAACCGAAAACAAACCGGCGAGGACCATTAATCCAATGAACGAACTGCGATATTGCAGCATCAAGTGGCTGTATTTCAGCGTCATCACGAGAATGGTCAGCAATATCGCCGCCGAAATCACTGTGTAGATGTTAAAGAAACCCGAGACTGTTACTGACAGGATTGCAAATCCTGCTGCCAGTAATCCGAGTGCAATCGTCGCGTATTTGTGATTTCTCCAAACATTGCGAGCCTCTTCAGCCAGCGTAGGTTCTTCTTCGCGAGTCAGGTGATGTTTTGGCACAAATTGCAATGCAAGAAAGCGCCAAACCCATGCAGTAATCGCCAACGTTGCTAGACCCGTCAGGACAGCAAGTTGAACCTGCATTCCTTGATTGATCCCGATTGCGATATTCGCAATCGCCAAGCCGCCTGCAACAAGCAATCCTACAAGACGAACGACAAGGCTCAATCGGCTTTGAGTTACGATATCATCCATCGTCAATTTGCCCCCAGAGAGATTGAAACACCGCCAAAGCCCGATGAAAGCGCATAGATCGTAAGAAAGATGAGCGCGGCCAAGAAAACATAGACAGCTACTTGAACGTTCGATCGACTAGAACCGGAGACCAAACTACGAAGCATTATTGGTAGGGTGACCCCCACGAAGGCAATCCCCAACAGATTGCCCAGTAGACCACCTTGTTCACCAGTCGGGTTCGCAATGAGCAGACTACCATAAAGCTCTGGTGCGCCCATGGCATCCCCCATAACCGGAACTAGGTCCTGGTAGTCAAATACCGTGTGTAGCCCGACACTAAGCGCCACCGTCGAAAGGGCAACGAAAAAGAGCGCCGGTGAAAAACTCCGAATACGTCTTTGAATGTGTGGTAGTGCCAACGTCAACAGCAAGGATCCAACAAGAACAACACCATAAGAAAGCTGTGTTACATAGCTTTGCATAGAGCCGAAATTGAACGTCGAAAGGCTGTAAGAAATTAGGTAAATGTTGACGGCACCTAACAGGCAACCTGCCACGCTCGCGCGGCCCCCGCCCAGAGCTGCGCCACCAAGAACCAATGCGGTCACAGCTGATAGTGTATAGTTTGTCCCTTGGCTTGGATCGCCCGAAGAAATCAACGCGGTAAAGCAAATCGCCGCCAGACCAGCAAATATTCCGCTCATCACATGTGCACCGATCCGCACTTTGACAATCGGCACCCCAGAGGTATATGCCGCGCGCTCGTCCGAGCCCATAAGGCGCAGATGCGTATAAAAGGCCGTGCGCTTAAACAACAGCCAACCGGCGGTCGCCAGAACCAAAATCAAAAGAATGGGGGAAAAGATGGTTGTTCCAAATCCCCAGTTCGCCATGAACTCTGGAGCCATTCCCCCGGGGCGCGGCTGGATTACAACGTTGATACCAGTCAGCGCCAAATATCCGCTTAGAGCCACAATGATCGGTTGAACCCGCACGTAGATGACGATCAGCGCCATCGCAATTTGATAGGCAACTCCGACGAGAATACAAAAACCGAACACCACAAAAATATTCTGTGGCATTCCCAACGCCGTCACCTGAATTAGGGTAACATTGATGAAACCTATGAGAGGGCCAATTGCCAGATCGACGGTCCCACGCCCGGCGATGACTGTTGCCATCAGTGCATAGGTCGCAAGAATTAGCGGTGCGACTACGATTGTCGCGCTACCGAACCCACTTGCGGAAATCAAAGACGGCGATCTTAACGCAGCTAGAATAAGAAGCGCGAACAACAATGTGATCGGCATCAATAGACCAATGCCTGACGTATCACCCTTGCGGCGCGTCGGGGCTTGGCCCTCAGAGAACATTGTCATATCCGTCAATTGTGTGCCTCCCCAGAAATGACCTGACCGTCAGTGCCAAACTCAACGATGCGAATAGGTTTCGGTTCAGCTTTTTCCACACTGGTCTCGTTCGCAATTTCTACGGTAGGCGAAGCCTGAATACCTGCCGGCATTTCAGCGATGGGCGCATTCATAGAACTGTGCACAGCTGACGCCGCCTCTTCACGCACAAGGTCGAAACCCTCTGTCAATCCGGCGCCGTCGGTCTGACCGAACATCGCTTCGAGTACCTTGTGATTGTCGAGCGTGTTGCCGTCGAACGCGTCAAAAATGTTCCCGTGCCGGAAAACCAGCACCCGAGAGGCAAATCCAGGGAACTCTTCCAACTCGCTAGACATGTAAACAACGGCATTCCCTTTTTCAGCAAACGCGCGCAGATGCTTATAAAGCTCGGCTTTCGCTTTGCCGTCAATGCCTCGTGTGGGATCATTTAGGATCATGATTTTCGGACGAAGTGCAAAACCCCGTCCAATCAGAACTTTCTGCTGGTTCCCGCCTGAAAGCGATGTAATGCGGTCGCCGCGATCACCGTACTTGATTAACAGGTTTTCAGATTCGCGCGTAAAGGCCGCGCGCAAAACCGTTAAATCTAAGATGCCGATTTTGCGTCCAATTGTTCGCAAACGGTATAGTGGCATCATCATATTTTCAAAAATGCTGAGCGACGCAAAGATGCCTTCGGTTTTGCGATCACCCGAAATGTAGGACACCCGTGATTCTTGAGCGGACGCTAGGCTGTCAACACGTTGCGGATTGCCATCCTCTGAAAAGACCTTGATCGTTCCAGCAAGGGGCGCGTCAACGCCAGCCAATGTGCGCACGAACTCGGATTGGCCTTGACCATCCAGACCCGCAATTCCGACGATTTCGCCCTTTAGCAATTCAAAATCGAACGTACCACCGTCGGCCCACACAGCTAACTCATCGGCACGCATGGCAACATCGTGGTATACGGGTTTCACCGGTTGCAGGTTTTGGGACAGCTTCCCAGGATCGTCCCCGGTCATAAGTCCCAACAAATTGTCTTCGGTAATTTCGGAGCGGGACAATACACCGACATCGCGCCCATCGCGCAGAACAGTGGCCTTGTCCGAAATTTCGATAAGTTCGGCGATACGATGCGTAACAATCAAAATTGAAACGCCGCGGTCACGCATTTCGCGCATCTTATCAAACAACCGCGTTGTGCTGTCCAGATCAAGCGCCGCCGAGGATTCGTCCAAAATCAAAACTTTTGGATTGACCAACATCGAACGGCCAATAGTAATCCATTGTTTCAGGCTAAGCGGCAACGTCCCAACAAGTTGATGCGGGTCGACATATTCGCCGGCAAGCTCCTGCATGATCTGTTCGGCGCGTTCTACTTTTTCTATAAACGGGATCGAATTGCGGAAAAGTTCGTCTGCGCCCATAAACAGGTTGTCAACGACGGAACATTCGTCCGCAACAAGGACTTCCTGAAACACCGTCGCAATACCCAGATCGTGGGATTCGGCAGGTGTTGACGGTGACTCGCCAAGTACCGAATAGGCGCCACTGTCTATTGGCAGAATTCCCGAAACGACCTTGGCTAATGTGCTCTTGCCGCTTCCATTTCCGCCGACAATAGCATGAATTTCGCCCGCCCGTACTTCAAGTGACACCCCATCCAAAGCCCGAGTTGGACCGAAGTATTTCTTCACATCTGTGAGCGAAATAGTCACGGGCTGACTTCGGGTTGTCCTGGTTATGTCGGCGGTTGTGTTCATTGTTTCTCGTCTTGTTGATCCCACCAACCATTGTTTGGTTGGTGGGATTGTTTCACGTTTTCAATCGATTACTTGTTGAAAGTTCTTGGGTCGGCGGGCCGAACAAAGAATTGATCAAGGTTTCCACCCCATTTTTCGGTTCCCACCCGGTACCAAGACTGCGCATTTTCATCGCAATCTTCTGGCAAGTGCGCAGCAACGTCTTCATAGGACAACGAAACTGGACCACGTAGGATCGAGCGAACTTTAGGTCCCTGCCCTTGTAGCGTGCGCATCATAACTTCCCACATTAC
>JGI24023J19991_10000584_pt1 | contig 28287 bp, 25 predicted proteins | sample Cruoilmetagenom1_FD_19991 | JGI IMG/M metagenome (IMG submission 19991) | reverse complement strand
TCGAAATTCTGCAATCCTGGGGATGCCGGATCGTGTTCCGTACTGCCGAGGAGCATGACCGGGCAATGGCAGCTCTGCAAACGGCTACGCATGCCGCAATTCTGTCTTTTGGCATGGCTCTGGAAAAAATGGATTGCGACGTACCGGCGCTCTCGGACATGTCATCGCCGCCGCACCGGGTGCTGCTCGCCTTACTGGCCCGGATTCTCGGGGGTGAGCCCGCTGTGTACTGGGATATCCAGGCGCATAACAGCTTCGCAGCGGGTGCACGCGATGCCGTGCGGCAAAGCACACAAGATTTGTCGGACATGGTAGCCAGCGGTGATGAGGTGGAATTTCGGGCACGCCTGGACAGGCTGCGGGATATGTTGGGCCCGGACCTGGCGTTTCTGGCCCGCAAGTGCAGCGCCTTGTTCGACGCGGATCGCCAATGTGAAGGGTCGCGCGACTCGTAACCATGCCCACGCATGCGTACGGGCCGGTGGCCGGGGCCACTATGCTCTAGGTGGCTCGAAGGTCGCTGTTGGTCGGGTAGCGGTCCCAGACGCGCCGCATTCTTTCCCACCAGCTCACACGAAAGGACGCCAAGGGAAGAAGGCTACCCGGATTGACTGCTTGATGTATACCGACCCCCTGCCAGGCGCAGTTTAATTCGACAACGACCGGGGTATTCTCTTGCGAAAGGGCCACATCCCAGGAAAGCACACCCAAATTCCTGAGGCTCGCGTGGGCCTCAAGGCAAGTATCGACCATCGCCTGATAATGGGGTATCTGCAGGCCGGCAAACGATTGACCGGTATCGGGAAGTTGTCGATGTGGTCGAAAGGTGTGATCTAACGCAATGTCCTTGAGGCGTCCGCGATCATCCACGCCTATGCAAACTCCTCCCCCGGAACTAACATTGTCGGTGATACGGCCCGGCCGGCCGACACGCAGCACGGCCGAGAGCAGGCGAGTCCGATTGCCGTCCTTGAGTGTCATGAAACGAATCGTGTTCAGAGATGATGGATTGAGCGAACGGAAGAAGTCGTGACCCCGGAAGACCTCCTGAACGATGAGAAGATTCGATTGGCGGGCCAGGTCTTTCAATCGACTTGGAAGATCGCGGCCGGGTAAAATCGTGACGGCCCGTCCAGAGCCGGAGTCTAATCCGGCAGGCTTAGCGAGATACTCACGGTCCGGTTCGATCGACAGGAATTCGAGAGCGTCCTTTCCCACCGGAGCCTTGGTCTTTCCGTCGCTCGCGTAAAGGCGCCCTTTTCGTATGAAAGCGATCGTTGGTATACTCGGGAAATCTAATCCCAGGGACTTATAGTCTTTTTGACTGTTGATTTTATCACAATACAAAATGTGATTTAGGGAATACTCAAGGACGCAATGGTAATCGAGCTCTGATATTGTCTCAACGCGTTCGCCCACCGTCGGATAGTAGAGCTCACTCCAGGCACCGCTGTAATCTTTCTTGTCGAGAAGCGCCTTCACGCGGTTATAGTCTATGTCGCTGTTGCCCCGCGCGAACTCCAAGGCAAATCTCTTGTAGCGCGGATAGAGCATGATGCCCGAGGATATCACNGCCAGCTTCAGACGTCGGGGCAGGACGTCATTGACCAGCGCTCGACGCCAACGCTTAACGTCAATCATTTGCTCTCAACTANCATTGGATATGGTGCTCGGCGTGGTGTTTCCCAGATACCGTCGAAGCGAAACGGACTTTAGACAAACTCCGCTATCGCTGAAACAAATTTCCTTCTGCGGCCATGACGGACTATCTTCGCGGCGGTCTTGATGGGCTTCTCCCGCATCGTCGGATCACGATCCGGGTGGTCGAAATAGACCCGCGAATGAGGCTTTCTGGGTGCCCTCGCCGGGTGACGCTCGGTTCGTGCCTTACGGTAATGGTATTGCAACGATTCTTGTAGCAAAATCCTCCAACCATGCCTTCAAATTGGCATTTCATCTGGGCAAAAAGGGTTTACATGATTCACTCGGCAACCGGATGTTAGTCCGGCGAATCGGCNCCCCGAAACCTGCGCCCGCATCGAACCANTGGTCTGAATTCACAGTGAGTGCCCTGGAAAGTTTCGATNTTGATGCCGAGCCACCTGCGGCGGCGGCTCCGAAAGTTGCGATATTTCTGCAGAACCTGACTTTCGGCGGCACCGAACGGATGATGCTCAACCTGGCCGGTGGCATCGCCGACACAGGGGCGGCGGTCGATCTTGTGCTGGCGCAGGCCAGGGGATCCTTCCTGTCCACGATCCCCAAAAATGTACGCCTGGTCGATCTCGGCGGCCGGCGGACCGTGCGGAGTATCCCGGCGCTGGCGCGCTATTTGCGCCGGGAACGGCCGGTGGCGCTGCTATCCGCGCTCACGCATGTGAACGTGGCGGCTTTCCTGGCCACCTGTCTTGCCGGTCATCGTTGTCGCATTGTGGTGAGTGAACGCACCACAATTAGCCAAGAATCGGCGGAGATCAAAGCATTCTCTGTCCGTGCCGCCTACCGGCTTGTGCCTTGGGTCTATTCGCGCGCCGATGGCATCGTCACCGTTTCACAGGGTGCCGCGGAGGACCTGGCACACTACTGCAAACTGCCCATCGACCGGGTCGAGGTGATCAACAATCCGGTTGTGGGGCCGACATTGGCCCAGCGGGCGGCGGAACCTCTGGATCACCCCTGGTTCGCCGCTGGTGAGCCGCCGGTGGTTCTCTGCGTTGGCCGGCTAAATCCGGAGAAAGAGTTCGGCACTGTCGTCCGCGCTGTTGCTGAACTGGCAACGCAACGGCCGGTCCGCCTGATGATCCTGGGCGCGGGGCGGGAGCGAGCGGCGCTGGAAGCCTTAGTGGATGAACTTGGCGTGCGCGACTGTGTCCAGCTTCCGGGGTTCGCCGCAAACCCCTATGCCTACATGGCGCGGGCCGCTGTCCTGGCCCTTTCCTCGCGCTGGGAGGGCAGCCCGAATGTGTTAGTCGAGGCGATGGCGCTGGGCACACCGGTGGTCGCTACCGATTGCCGTAGCGGCCCGGCGGAGCTTCTTGAAGGCGGCCGGTACGGCCCGCTGGTCACCGTAGGCGACGCAGCCGGCATGGCGGCCGCGATCGGCCAGATGCTGGATGCCCCGGTCGCTACCGAGATGCTGAAGGCGCGCGCCGGTATGTTCACCGTGGCGCACGCGGCAGATGCCTATTTGCGGGTGCTGCTCGGCGACGAGTCAGGAAAAAGACAGGCCACGTAACCGTCGGTCATCCGATCGAGGGTGAAAAAGCCGCCCCGTCGCTGTGCCGCCTCGGCAAAGGCGCGCAGCTTTTCAGGTTGATCGACGAGGTCGCGGATGGCCGCGATCCAAGGCTCGGGCGAGTCGAGGCTTAGTATCACCGCGGCCGCTTCGTCGCCGTCCGGTAAGGCCACCTCGACGTTTGGGGGAATGTCGCTGGCGACCACCGGGCAACCGGCCTGCATCGCCTCGATCAACGCGATCGGCAAGCCTTCGTATCGGGAGGGCAGGACAAACAGATCGAGGGCCGCTAGGAAGTCCGGTACGTCCTCCGGCGATACGGCGCCGAGAAGGTGAATACGCTCGCTCAGGCCAGCGGCTTCGATCTGCTGTTCATATTGCTGTCGTAAGGGGCCATCGCCGGCAAGCGCCAAGTGCACGTCGGGGAGGGCGGCCATCACATCGAATAGAAAATCCTGATACTTCTGGTGTGCCAGGCGACCGAGGTTGCCGAGCAAGGGAGCCTCTATCGGTAAGCCGAAGTGTGCCCGCGCCTCGGTCTTGCTCCGTTGTGGTTTGCGGGCGCGCATGCCGTTCTGGACGACATGCAAACGCCGCAGGTAGGGACGCGGATAGCCGCCGTAGGACCTGCCTACAGCGTGTGATACAGCGATGTTTCCGGTATAGACGCCGATTGTCCCCATGAGCCAGTCAAGGCACCGCATGACGAGGCTATGGGTCCTTGCTTCGGTGTGCTGCGAGGCGACGCGTGACCGGCAGCCAACCATGGCAGCGGCGAGCAGGCCAAAAACGCAGCCCAGCGGCAAAACGCCGTGCACCGCATCCGGCCGGAAGGCGCGCATGGCGGGTACGAGCCGCAGGAATATGCGCACAATATCGACAGGATTCTGAACGCGCCGCGGCAAGATGACCCGCAGGCCGGGCTCGTTCTCAAAGGCGGGCTCGTGCTGGTAGAGAAACCAGGTCTCGGCCTCGTAGCCACGCTCGCGCAGAGCCGCGGCGACCTGTAGGGGCACCACCATGGCGCCACCCTTGGACAGTTTCGTGACAATGAACAGGACCCGCCGAGCTGCCATGCGGTCGCTACCTATCCTCTGAGTTTTGCCGATCGCCCTCGCCTCAAGTGTTAAAGCCTATGAGCGTTAAGAAAGAGTAGACCGTTGCCCCCTACCTTGTGGGCGCTGATCGTGCAAGGGCGTGGATTTGCCCTTGAGGCGGCGCAGCGCGGCGCGTAAGACCAGCAGCGCGGCAACTCAGGCGGAAAGGCGGCCTTCGTGTCCATTGTTGTTACCGGCGCGGCCGGGTTCATCGGATCTCATGTCTCGCAAGTGCTGTTGGCGCGCGGCGAGACAGTGATTGGCATTGACGATCTCAACGCCTATTACGACCCGGCCCTGAAGCAGGCGCGGCTGGACCGGCTCACGGGCCACCCCGGCTTTTCGTTCCACAAGCTGAATATTGCCGACCACCCCACCGTCGTGGCGCTGTTTGAGAGCCAGCCGGCGATCGACCGGGTGGTCCATTTGGCAGCCCAAGCCGGTGTACGCTATTCGCTCACCCACCCATTTCCCTACATCGACGCCAACGTGACGGGCCATTTGGCGATCATGGAAGGGTGCCGGCGATTGCCGAAACTCACCCATCTTGTCTATGCCAGCTCGTCGTCGGTTTACGGCGGCAATACCAAGTTGCCGTTCGCGGTGGAGGACCCGGTCGAGCGCCCGGTTTCTCTCTACGCCGCGACCAAGCGGGCGGGCGAATTGATGGCCCATTGCTATGGACACCTCTACCGCTTGCCCATGACCGGATTGCGCTTCTTCACGGTGTATGGGCCGTGGGGCCGGCCCGATATGTCGGCCTACATTTTCACCAAGGCAATCTTCGAGGGGCAACCGATCCACGTCTTCAACCAAGGCAATATGCAGCGCGATTTCACATACATAGACGATATCGTTGCCGGCGTGGTTGCGGCGCTCGATCGGCCGCCGCCGGACACCGGCGCAGCGCCGCCGCACCGGCTCTACAACCTGGGCAATCACCGCTCCGAGGATCTGCTGCACTTCATTGAAGTGATTGAGCGGTCGTGTAACCGCAAAGCGGAGAAGGTCTTCGAGGATATGCAGCCTGGCGATGTGCAGGCAACCTATGCCGACATTGAGGCATCGCGCCGGGATCTCGGCTTCGAACCGCGCACCTCGATTGAAGAGGGGTTACCGCAGTTCGTCGACTGGTACCGCCACTACCACGGCGTCTAAAGGCCGACCTACTGAGCCGAGTGGTTCATATGGTCCAGCAGCGCCGCGGACGGCTGCCCGTCGACGCTCAGGCCTGCACGTCGCTGATACGCCTGAATGGCTGACGTGGTTCGCGGACCAACCTGTCCATCCACCGGACCAGGGTCATACCCCATCTCGCGCAGGCTTTTCTGAATAAGGAAGATCTGACGATTGCCTTGGATCGGCTCGTCGTCCGTTGGCGGCGCAACTGCCGGGACGGCGGGCTGTGATTCGGTTGCCGCTGGTGCTACCGGATCAGCAGGCTCTTCCATCGCGGGCGCAACGCTTGCCGGGACTTCGGCCGCCGGTGCGGTCTCGGTCGCCGCAGCGCCTATTTGGGGGGCGCCTATTTGGGGGGCAGGCAAAGGTGTCGGTGCGGCGGTTGTGTCGCCTGGACTCGTACCCGGTAAGGTTTCGTCTGTCACACCTGTAGCGGCGTCAAGCACGCTTTGCAGATCGGCAACAGTCGCGCCGTCCACAACGAGCGGCTGTCCTTCGATGGATAGGGACTGGACCTCTCCACAGCCAGGCTCGTCATACGGGGTGCAGGAGAACGCGACGGCGGCGACATAGCGGACGTGAACCGCCTTCCCGGCACGACCCTGGGTCTCCACAACACCGTCCAACTTCCACCGGCCGTCACCCGACAGGGATGCTATCTCGGGCGAAAATAGGTCGACCCGAAGAATATCCGTTGAAGAGCTCACGATGGCATCCTCAACGAGGTTGAGGGCGGCAACCAGCCTCTGCTCATGGCCCCGGGCGCGCTTATCCGTAATCGGGGTGATGGCCCAGACAAGGCCGATGACAGCGATAATACCTAGAAAAACGAGAAAGCTTCTCACGTTAACCCTATTTGGCTGGCTTTAAGCTGGGGTCTGGCCCGGTAAATAGTCCATTCGGCTCCGCGAGAGTAGCGGAAAATCAATAAAATCGGATTTCGCCAGTCCGGAGCCGCGCCGGGCCATGAGGCGAAAGATTGGCTTCGGGTGGGCTCCCCGGTGTATATTCCTTGGTAAGGAAACGGCGGCATAGCGCCGATCAGGGAGAATAATAAGAGATGGCCGAGGCCCGCGCACAGGGCAGGATGCTGGTGCTTGCTGTAGCCTGTTTGCTGGCGCTGACCGCGCCGGCGCTAGGCCAGTCTCCGATTGTGGTGAACCAGCGCCCGATACCGCCATCGCCCATGGGGGAGTTGGGCGAATCCGACATCATGCGGGCGGTGGCCATGATTCGCGACCTGGGGACCACGTTCGGCGCCCTGGCAGCGCGGGAGGGCGCGGATGGTACCCAATGGACGATCTATCGTCGCACCTATCATGGTGCCGCAAACCGGCTGGATGCCTTGCTGGCGAACCACCAGATAACGATCCGCGATCTTCCGGGGAGGCTACCGGCAATGACGGCTGGCGGCGGCATTGTTCTCGATACCACCCTCGCTGGCCGCTGGCAGCCCGCTGCGGTGCGCACCAGCCGCAAGCTCGAGGCCGGCGACTGGGTAGATATCAGCCGCCTCGCCGGCGTTCTGGTGGAGCAACTGGCTCTCGGCAACGCCACCGGCGATTGGGACGCATGGTCCTCGGCGCATGGGCAGGATTTGGCGGAGGAAGCACCGGGCCCGGTGTTGCAGCCACTGCTGGTGCGCTTCTGGCATATTCAGGACAAGTATCTCGCCAACGCCCTGGCGGAAACCGTCGGGGACAGCGCTGGGAGAGCGCGGGCAAGTCGGGCCGCAGCCCTTAGCAATGACATGCTGGCGGTGCTCAAGCAGGTGGAGAGCGTTGGCGGATGGCGGTGGCGTAAGGCGCTGGAAACGGTATGGGGCGAACGCGATGACCAGGCGCGCGCCTTTGCTCGAGCGGCTTCGGCACCGGAATCCGTCGAGCCGGCGGAGGCTGCGAAGATCGCCGAGCCTGTGTTTGACGAGCCTGCGGTTGAACCGCAGCTAGAGGCGCCGCGCAGTGCCGATTTCGATGAGCTGTTCGCCAAAGAGGAACCTGTGCCGTTGGTTACCGCCGCCGGCCCCGCGGATGATCCGGCCCTGCGCGCCGATATCGATGCTCTCTACCGCGAAAACAGCACCCGGGCGCAGGAATCGCAGGATCTTGGTGCCCGGCTCAGTGACTTGAATAGCCAAGTGGAAGCGCTTGCGGCCAATGTTGCCGGGCAAGGCCGCCAGTTGGAAATTCTGATCGAAGATATAGCTGTTGCACAGACAATCCCGGAGGCATTGGCAGCGTTGACCGCGAGCCAGAGCGCTCTGGAACGCCGTCTGGCCGACCTTGGTCGCGAAGTGGGCCCGGGCGGCTTGTCCGGCCAACTAGCGGCGCTAAAGGCCGCCATGGACTCGGAGCAAAGCCGGAGCCGAGGCGCTGAGCAACGCCTCGAGGCTCGTGCCGAGGAGCGGTTGCGCGCATTGAGCCGGGATGTCGAGGCGACGAGGCGTCAGGTTGCCGACTTGCAGTCCGGGCTTACAGCGTTCCGTCCGAGCGCAACGGCGGTAGAGGTGCCGCTGCAAGACGCCGCCGCGCGCCGCGCCGCCTTCCGGCAGGCGGTTGTCGCCGGTGTCGCGCTTCTTGCCCTGCTTGTGGCGGCTATCGCCTTCTGGGTACGCGGCGTCAGGCAGCGGTCGGATGATGTCGCCGGGTCCGAATACGAGGCTATGGAGCAAGACGCGGCGGGTCCCGAGGCGCCGCATCCCAATGCCGTGCAGCCGGCGGATGGGGAGGGGCTCTCAACTCTCCTGGCAGGCCTGCATTTGGCCGACCAAAACGCATTGCGTGACGAATTGACGCAGCTTCGCCAGGACATCGAGTCCGAGCGCAGCCGTGCCGGAGATTTGGAAGAGCGTCTGACCCAGGTAACCGCGCGGCTCGGCGAGAGCCAGGCGCGCGCAAAAGGTTTGGCGGCCGATCTGGTGGCCGTGCGGGTCGATACGCAAACCGTGGGCCGTGGCCTGCTTGACGGCGCTGCCCGCGATGAGGCGATGGGCAACGAACTGGCGGGCGTACGCCAAGCCGTGGAGGCTGAGCGCGAGCGGGCCAAGGGTCTGCAAATGCTGGTCGACGAGCTCAAATCGTCGGTGGCGGCGGCAAAGGCAGCGCCCAGCCACGATGGCGAGGGCACGCCCGGGCCGGACGGTCCCCCGGAGGGTCCCCCGGCGACACCGTCGGTAGCCGCCAACCCGGCCGTGCGGCGGCGCGCAATAGAGGCGCTACAACGCAGTGATTTGCCAGGCTTCGAGCAAGCGTTCGCTCAGCTTACGGCCTTGCCGCTACCGGCCGTTGAGCGCCTGGTGCGCCACAACGGTGCTCAGGACCTGGCCTTGGCCTGCCGGGCGGCCGGTATCGCCAAGCCGCATCTTGCCGCCATCCTCATTCTGGGCCGCCGCGCCCAGCCCGGCGTCGGGCACCTGGCGCCGCAGGAGCTGGCCGAGGCTATGTCCGCATATGACGAGTCCTCGGCCGAGGCGGCCGAACAGGCCCTGCTGGGCTGGCGCGCCCAGACACCTGCCCGCGGCGGCCTGCAGACCGCCGAGCTGACCTGAAGACCGGTTTTGTTGGTGTTTTAGGACTATGAGCTATTGCGCCGCGGCAAGTTTCATTGTGCTAGAGGCTATGGATACTCTCTTTTTATTCTATTCAATCAGGAAAATTTTGGTTTGATTTTCAGCGGACGCTGCTAAACTCTAGCCGACTAATAGCAGAGTGGGTTCGATCGACTTGCGAGTGGCCGTCAGAGGGGCAAGCCGCATTGATTTTGTCGAACCATGGTGGAGCGCGGGATAGGCGTAACGAACCCATGCCTTTCTGCCAAACGACCCGGAAAGGGTCGATCACACCGGCACGGGCGGCCCGATGCAGCGGATCGGGAAGCAAGTCGGATCCTGGGTCGTTGGCGCGATCGGAATCCCTGTACGCATTCAGGAACTCAGGTGCATCGGTTAAATTTAGTGAAGCTGCTTTACAAGATGACGCAAAGCGACTCAAATTGGCTCATACGGTCTTTACCGCACGGGGAGCGCATGCGTACCAGGCATAGCCTGCATTGGTTGGTCGCTGTCACACTGGTAGCCGGGCTGGCGCTCGCGGTGCCCGATCTGGCGCGTGCCGGCTTCGAGGATGGCGCCGCTGCGTATCAGCAGGGCGACTACAATAAGGCCTTGCGCGAATGGACGCCCCTGGCCGAGAAAGGCAACCAGCAGGCCCAGTACAATATCGGCTATATGCACTTCAACGGCATTGGCGTTCCAAAGGAGCCGTCCGAGGCCGCCCGCTGGTTCGCCATGGCGGCGGAGCAGGGTGATGCTTCGGCACAGATGTCGTTGGGTGTGATGTATGGCACCGGTCAAGGCGTACAGCAGGACTACTCCAAGGCGTACATTTGGCTGACTCTGGCGGCGGCGCGCCTGCCTTACGGTGAGGACCGCGATCAGGCCGTGAAAAACCGCGATATCGTCAGCGCGAAGATGAGCCGGGCGGAGATTACAGAAGCGCTGGGCCAGGCCCTGAACTGGACCCCGGCGACGAAGAGCGTGGCCACTATACAAACGGCGGCGACCGGCACGCAGCGGGCGACCTCTGCCGCTAGTTCATCGAACAACACCAACAACACCAGCGCCGCACCCGGTGCGCAGATCGCCGCCGCCAATGGCGGCAGGTCCGCAGCACCTGCGCCGAAGGCAACCACCGCCGCAGCAGACGCGGGGGCCAAGGCGGCGGCGGAGATTAAGGCGGCCAAAGAAGCGAAGGCAGCGGCGGAAGCAAAGGCCGCCGCCGAGACGGAAGCCAGGGCGGCTGCTGAAACTAAGGCTGCGGCAGAGGTNAAGGCGGCCGAGGANGCGAAGGTAGCGGCGGAGGCAAAAGCCGCTTCTGAGGCAGAAGCGAGGGCGGCCGCTGAAGCCAAGGCNGCAATGGAGGCAGAGGCTAGGGCCGCCGCAGAGGCCGAAGCGAAATCTGCCGCTGANGCGANGGTTGCGGCCGAAGCCAAGGCTGTAGAGGCAGAGACGAAGGCTGCAGCTGACGTTAAGGCGGCGGCCGAAGCCACCGCTGTGGCGGAAGCCAAGACTGCTGAAGCGGAAGCCGCTGCTGCCAATGCGCAGGCTGCGGCACCGCCCGCGCCCCCCGCGTCGGCACCCGCGAACACGCAGACCGCGGCGCTAACGGCCGGCCCCGGTTATCTGGTGCAGCTTGCTGCCTTGAAGTCCATGGATGCGGCGCAGGCCGCGTGGTCTCTCATCAAGAAACGCCATGGGGATTTGCTGAGTGGCATGGAACCGGTGCTCCAGCCGATCGATCTGGGTGCGAAAGGCAACTTCGTGCGCGTCCACGTGGGACCATTCGCGAATCAGTCGGAGGCCGGCGAAGTCTGCCGCGCACTTCGGGCCCAAAAACAGGACTGCGTCGTCGTCTCGGCCAAGGGGCGGGTGTAGAGCTTCCGCTAGTCCCGCTGCCGCCGCGTTTTTGCCATAGCGCGGAATAGCAGGGGCGCGGCGACGACGATCAAGAACACCCGGACAATGTGATGCGTCGCCACGAAGGCCGAATCGGCGCCGATGGCGATGGCGATCAGGCTCATCTCGGCCAAGCCACCCGGCGCGTAGGCGAGAACCAATGATTCCATGGATAGCCCGGTGATTTGCCCGATCGCGTAGGCGAATGCGACGGCTGCTACCAGCAGCACGGCGGTGCCACCGGCGGCGGCTATCATGGCACGGGCGATGTGCATAGCGCGCGTCCCGGCGAAGCGGCAACCGACGGCGGTTCCCACGACCACCTGAGCGGCCGCCACTAGCTCCAGCGGCGGTTTTGCAGCAGTCCATCCGGCAAGATGGACACCGGCGCTGAGCAGCATGGGTCCGACGAGAGCCGCGGCTGGAAGTCGTAGGCTCCGGGCGAGAAAAAACCCCGCGACGCCGCAGACAGATAGGATCGCGAGGTCTCCCGGTAGCAACGCGAACAAAGGAAGGCCGACCGGCGGCCGGGCACCAGGCTCGTATCCGATGAGCAGTTGGAAGGCGAACGGTAGGGTTACGACAACCAGAAGAATTCGCGATGCGTGGGTCAGGGAAATGATCCGTGCGTCACCGCCCATGGCGGTCCCGACCAGGATCATTTCCGACAAGCCACCCGGCATGGCAGAGAAGTACGCCGTTACTCTGTCGTAGCCGCAGATGCGCCGGAAATAGATGTATGCTGCGCCGCCGGCCACCGCGCCGTAGAGCGCTAGTGCACCTAAGCTTACGCCCCAGTCCCCGAGGCGCTGGGCAATCTCGGGGGTGAAGGCGCTGCCGAGCATGATGCCGAGCACGACCACCATGGTGTGGCGCAAGGATGCCGGCACAGCAACCGAAAGCCCCAGCACGGCCGCCAGCGTGGTCGCCATCATGGCGCCGATCATCCAGGGCAGGGGAATCTGGACAATAAACGCAAGCCAGCCCCCGACGGCGCCAATGGCCAGCGCCATCACGATGGCGCTAATTGGCCTGGTCTTGCTATTGGCCGGCATACCAAGTCGCGGCGGCTAAGATGCTGTCACGCGATCCAGCAGGCGGCCCATGAATTGCTCGCACAAGGCGACCTGCGCATGGGTGACGAACTCGTCGGGCTTATGCGCCTGTTCGATAGAGCCAGGACCACAGATCACCGTCGGAATACCGCCATCATTGAAAAGGCCGGCCTCGGTGCCGAAAGCGACCTTGCTGGTGGCATTGGCACCGGCCAGGAACTTTGCCAGGGTGACGACCTCGGCATCCGGCGCCAGATTCAGGCCGGGAAAGACCGACATTTCCTCCCACGAGAAACCGCACTCCGACGCAATGACTTTCATGGCCGGCTCGATCTCGTTTTGCGCATAGGTCTGAAGTTCCGCGAACAGGTCCGCCGGGTCGTCGGCAGGCAAACAGCGAAACTCGAATTCAAAGCCGCAGTCCGCCGGCACGATATTCAAGGCCGTGCCGCCCCGTACCAGCCCACAATGAACGGTCGTGTGAGGGACATCATAGTCCTCGTCGAAGGGACCTTCCTTGGCCTTGCGCTCCGCCATGTCCGCCAGCCGGGAAATCACCTTGGCCGCCGCCTGGATGGCGTTGACGGCCTTGGGCGCCAGGGAGGAGTGGGCCTCGATGCCGTGCGCATGACAGCGATATGACGCCTTGCCCTTGTGGCCGACAATCACCTTCATGTCGGTCGGCTCGCCGACGATGCAGGCGACCGGCTTGACGGGCTGTTCCTCAAGGAAGGCGATCAGCCGCGGCACGCCGAGACAACCGACCTCTTCGTCGTAGGATAGGCAGTAGTGAATCGGCTGGGCCAGGTCTCGCTCCAGAAAGCGCGGCGCGAAGGCCAGGGCGATGGCGATGAAGCTTTTCATGTCGCTGGTGCCGCGGCCATAGAGGCGGTCATCCTTGTCGCGCACGGTCCACGGATCGCCGGACCAGTCCTGGCCATCCACCGGCACCACGTCCGTATGGCCGGAGAGCGCGATACCGCCCCGGTCGGTCGGCCCCAGGGTGGCGTATAGGTTGGCCTTCCGCTTTTCGTCGTCGAAGGTCAGGTGGGAGGTCACCCCCAAATCAGCGAGATAGTCGCGTACGTAATGGATCAGATCGAGGTTTGAATTGCGGCTGGTGGTATCGAATGCGATCAGCCGATCGATCATGGATCGGACGTCTCCGTTCGGGCTTCCCATCGCACTCATTCTTGTTGCTCCTCCGGCATCTGCGCGCGCTAATCCAGCGCCTCCAGCGCCAGCGAGGGCGCCAGGATGGCAGAGGAAGCAATGGGTTGCCAAGCCGTCTTGTCACGCCATGGGTGATTGATCCGCCTCGGCTTGCTCCAGCAGCCAGTCGCGGAAGGCCTTGATCTTTGGCCGCTCCGCCGCGACCTCGGGCGAGACGACGTAGCACGCGTAGTCGGTCGGAAGGGCCGGCCCGAAGGGCTGCACCAGGCGCCCGGCCTCCAGGTCCAAGCCCACCAGGGAGCTGCGCGCCAGGGCCACCCCCTGGCCGTCGATGGCCGCTTGTAGGGACAGGCTCGAGTGACTGTAGGCCGGGCCGCGGACCGGATTGACGCCGGTCACACCTGCCGCCGCCAGCCAGGCTCGCCAGTCCGGCGCGTCGATCATCGTGCCCCACTCCTCGTGCAACAGGGTGTGGTGTTTCAAGTCGGCGGCCTCGCGTAGGGGCGACGGGCCCTGGAGGAGGGCGGGGCTGCACACGGGAAAGACCGAATCCTGCATGAGCTTGTCGACGCGCAGGCCCGGATAGACGCCATAGCCATAGCGAATTCCGATGTCGATGTCGTCACGGGCAAAGTCGACCAGCTTGTCCGAGGCCGAGACCGACACATCGATATCCGGGTGCTTCTGGCGGAAGCGCACCAGGCGGGGCAGCAGCCATTTGGCGGCGACGGATGTGGCGACGCTGATCTTCAGGTCGCCCGAGTCGTCGATGGCGCGCAGGCGGCGCGTCGCCGCGTCGATCTGATCCAGGGCTTCGGTCAGCTCCGGAAGATACGTCTGCCCGGCATCGGTGAGCATCAGCCGCCGGTTGAAGCGTCGGAAGAGCTGGATCTGCAGCACGTCCTCCAGGGTCTTTACCTGGTGGCTGATAGCCGCCTGGGTGACATTCAGCTCCTGCGCCGCCTTGGTGAAGGACAGGTGCCGGGCGGCGGCCTCGAAGGCACGCAACGGCTTGAGCGGGGGAAGTTGGCGGGTCATTGATATTCGGATTAGAAAATATTATCCGATATATGAATTATCATCGTTTGTCGTCAGCGTCAAGCGGGCGTATCTAAGAGCATAGAAAGCGAATTTTAGCCGCATAGACGCCGGTGCCCACGGCCCGAACAACCCCAGCCGGCACCACATCGGATGAGGAGACCCGAGATGAGAAACGTTCATTGCTACGATCTGGATCAGCCCCTCTCATTCGCGCAGCAGGCGCCCGTCAGCTTTTGGCGCACGTTGCTTCGCGCCCCGGCCGGGATGATCGATACCATCCTGCTGTGGCAGGAGCGGGCGGAGGAACGCACCCATCTGGCCAGCCTCGACGACCGCGCGCTGAACGATGTCGGGCTTAGCCGCGCCGATGTGGAGCACGAGGCCTCGCTGCCGTTCTGGCGGCAGCGATAAACGGGAGGGGCGTGGAATAGGCCCCATTGGCTGAATTGATATTCAATCCGTCATGCCGGAAGCCGAGTCGCTCCAAATCCGTATCCCCGCGAAAGCGGGGATCTGATTTGGCTGGCGGCTCGAGCTATCCGGTATCCATATCGGATCGGCCTGAGTGCCGGACAGATGGATCCCGGATCGCAAGGCTTGCACACCGAAAACCATAGGTTTTCGGGCTCGCCTAACGTCCGGGATGACTAGAGTGGGGCGAATGTGGATTGGGCTTAAGGCAAGAACTGTTCCTTGATGATGCGTTCCTCCAGGTCGTGCTCCGGGTCGAAGAGCAGGTGCAGGGAAACCGATGGGTCTTCGCGGACCCGCACCTGGATTACATCCCGCACCTCGGTGAAATCGGCCGTGGCGCTGACCGGGCGCTTGTTGGGCTCCAAGACGTCGAAGACGATTTCGGCGGTGTTTGGCAGCAGGGCGCCACGCCAGCGCCGCGGCCGGAAGGCGCTAATCGGCGTGAGCGCCAGAAGCGGTGCGGCCATCGGGATGATCGGGCCATGCGCCGAGAGGTTGTAGGCCGTGCTGCCGGCCGGTGTGGAGACCAGAATACCGTCGCAGATCAACTCGGGCATGCGGACGATCCCGTCGATGCCGATCTTGAGCTTCGCCGCTTGGCGGGCGGCGCGCAGCAGCGACACCTCGTTGATGGCCAAGGCGGCGACCGTGTCGCCCCCAGCGGTCCGGGCATCCATGCGCAGAGGGCGCAGCGCGACCTCCTCAGCCTTCGCCAGGCGTCGTGGCAGATCCTCCTCGTCGTAATGATTCATGAGAAAGCCCACGGTGCCGCAATTCATGCCGTAGATCGGGACGCCACGCTCGAGATAGCCATGCAGGGTTTCAAGCACGAAGCCGTCCCCGCCCAGGGCGACGATGATATCGGCGACCTCCGGTGCGACGCTGGCATAGCGCGCCGACAGGCGCTGCGCGGCGGCCTGCGCCTCCTCGGTCTCGCTGGCGACAAAGGCGAAGCTCGGATCGCTCATCTATTGGGGGTTCCCTATATGATCGCCAGCCTCGCGGCGGGCGTTGAGCCTAGTATATCGCGGTCCGTCCGGAACGTCAGCCTTGGCCGAAGCGGTTTCGATTTGAAGCTATTCCAGGATGAGGGCATTGTCTTTATCGAAGCACGGACGGCCGATGAGGGGAGATTCATGAAGAAGATGTATTTTGTGCTGGCGGTCTTGCTGTTGACTTTTTCGGTTAGCGCCGCGGCGCGGGCCGAGGATCGGCACACCGGCTACTACTATCCCGAGCATGGGGCGATCGAGGTCTACGAAGCGCGGGCCGGGACCTTGCCTCAGGCGGACCGGGCCCTGCGGATCGCCTTTGTGACCGGAATCACGAACCAGAACGCGAGTCATCCTTACCCTCCGCAGGCGGTGATCTTTGCCAAGGGCGATCAAGCGCAGAAGCTCATTATCGTTGCCCTCGTCGATGGGCGGATCGATACGGTTTTTCGCGCCCGGGCGGAGTTCGCCAACATGACCGCCGCCGCNCGTCTGCTGCCGGCATTCCGGGAGATGGGCGTACAGGACCAGTTCACTTTTTTCGATCTGGCGAAGATGCTGGGNTTCGAGCANATCACCATCTCCAACGGCCGCGATTTCGCACATCAGGTGCTTATCAAATAGCGCCACCTCGGCGATAGGCGCGGCGGATGGCGACCCTCTACTTCGTACAGCAACTGATCAACGCCCTGGCGTTGGCCAGCGTCTACGCTCTGCTGGCGCTGAGCTTTACCCTCGTCTACGGCATTACCAGCAAGATCAATTTCGCATTTGGCGAGCTGTTCATGGTCGGCGCCATGCTGACCGCGTTGTGGACCCTATTCCTCGCCATCTATGGCATCGGTGGCTGGCCGGTTACCCTTACTCTGGTGCTCGGCGTTAGCGTTGTGACCGGCGCCGTGCATGGCTGGACCACCGAGCGGTTGGTGTTTCGACGGCTGCGTATCACGCGCGGCCATGCGCCGCTGATCGCGGCGATCGCCTTGTCGATTACCTATCAGGAAGGCACGCGTGTTCTGCAGGGTGCCGGGGATCGTTGGCTGCGGCCGGATTTCAACTTATCCTTCGCCTTGGCCGAGACCGCCGGCTTTGACGTGGTGGCGAACTGGAAGCAGATCGCCATCATTGCCGTCACTCTCGCGTTTCTGCTGGGCCTCGGTTGGCTGCTGACACGGACCCGCTTCGGTCTGCTTTATCGGGCCTGCGCTGACGACAAAGTCTCGGCGGCGCTGATGGGTACTAACGTGGACCGAGTTGTCGCTCATGCCTTCACGCTGGGTGGGGCGCTGGCTGGCTTCGCGGGGTTCGTGCTCATCGAATACTACGGTGTCGCCAATTTCTTCATGGGTTTCCTGACCGGCTTCAAGGCGCTGACGGCGGCCATCGTCGGGGGTATCGGCTCGATCCGCGGCGCTGTTCTTGGCGGTGCCTTGATCGCCATGTTGGAGACGTTCTGGTCAGGATACCTGGGCGGCACGTATCGCGAGATCGCCGTCTTCAGCGTACTGGCGCTAGTCCTGGTGTTTCGCCCATCAGGCTTGCTGGGCCGTGACCCGGATGTCTTCTATCAGGACGGACGGTAGGGTTATACCAAATCTCACTGATATTAACCCATTTCACCGCCAAGATTTTGTCTGTCGGATAGGCGCGGGTTGCGCCGTGGTGCGTGCACCACAAGCGGCCCGCAACGACGCCGACGGACAAAAGATGGTGGCCTTCGGTGGGGCGTATTGGCCTTCCGGCCGCGTTGCACGGCTTGCCCGATGTCCCGCATCGCGCTGCGCCGCGCGCCTAACCGGAAGGCCAATACGCCCCATGAAAAGGATCGATATTGGGGAGACTTGGTATATCATACGGCCGAATTTCTCGTGAGGGGAAGACGTTAGCCTATGAAAATAGAACATCCGTATCTGCTATTCCTGGGGGATGTGGCGGATCAGCTTTCCGCCAAGACGGCGCATGGCATAGCCGATTGGCGGCGCGATTGGTGTCTTGGCCAGTTGCGTATGGAGGGCTGCAAGGCCGACCTGGGCCTGCCGGACATGACCATCGAGGCGGCCGTGGCGGCCGGCGCCAAGACCCTGGTTATCGGCGTGGCCAATCGCGGCGGCGTCATTTCGGAGCACTGGACAGACGTGCTTGAAGCGGCGCTGATCGCGGGCATGGATGTGGCGGCGGGTCTGCACAACCGGTTGGCCGATGTGCCCAGGCTAGCCGCGTCCGCGTCAGACCACCGCCGACATCTGTTCGACGTGCGCCACCCAACTCGGTCGCTTGATGTTGGGAATGGGCGGAAACGCCCGGGCAAGCGCCTGCTGACGGTGGGGACGGATTGTGCCGTGGGCAAAATGTACACGTCGTTGGCGATCGAAAAGGAGATGCGCGAGCGCGGCATGGATGTCGATTTCCGCGCCACCGGTCAGACCGGTATCTTAATCGCGGGCGACGGTATTTCCGTCGATGCCGTGGTCGCGGATTTCATCTCCGGTGCCGTTGAATGGCTCAGCCCCGCCAACGAGCCGGATCATTGGGACGTGATCGAGGGACAAGGGTCATTGTTTCATGCGTCCTTCGCGGGCGTTAGCCTGGGTCTCTTGCACGGGGCGCAGCCCGATGCGATCGTTCTGTGTCACGAGCCGACGCGAGATCATATGCGCGGCCTGCCGGACTATTCGCTGCCGGATCTTGGTGTTTGTATCGAGGCGAACTTGACGGCAGCGCGCCTAATCAACCCGGCGGTCAGGTGCGCCGGCGTCTCGGTCAATACCTCGCACCTGGACGCCGCCGAGGCGCGGCGCCTGTTGTTGCACATCGAAGATAGTTTGGAGATGCCTGCTGTGGACACCTTCCGGGACGGGGCCGGTCCCATTGTCGATCGCCTGAGTTAGATCATGGTGAGCTTGACCGTACGGCGGGAGTCCTGGCCGATACGTGGCAGCTTCGCTATTTCGCGCGGCAGCAGAACGACCGCCGAGGTCGTCGTCGTCGAACTGAATGACGAGGACCAAGGGGGCGCGACGGTGGTTGGCCGCGGCGAGAGCGTTCCCTACGACCGCTATGACGAGACGGTCGACGGTGTGGTTGAAACGCTTGAGGGATTGCGCGACCCGGTTGCCCATGGCCTCGATCGTATCGGTCTGCAGCGCGCCTTGCCGGCCGGCGCGGCCCGTAACGCCCTCGATTGTGCGTTTTGGGATTTGGAGGCCAAGCGGGCGGGGCATCGGGTCTGGGAGCTTCTCGGCCTCTCCAAGCCTGAGCCGTTGTTGACGGCTTATACACTCTCGCTCGGTACCGCCGAAGCGATGGGCCAGGCGGCGGCCGAGAATGCGGATCGGCCGTTGCTCAAGCTGAAGCTCGCCGGACCGGACGATCTGGCACGGGTCGAGGCGGTGCGCGCGAACGCGCCTCGGGCGCGGCTCATCGTCGATGCCAATGAAGCATGGTCGCTGGCGGATTTCGTGGAACTGGCGCCGCGATTGCAGGTTCTTGGCGTCGAGATGATCGAACAGCCGTTGCCATCGGACGAGGACGAAGCTCTGGCAGGATTGCGCCGCCCGATCCCGATTTGCGCCGATGAATCGTGCCATGACACCGCATCCCTGGCGCGCATCGAGGGACGATACGATGCCATCAATATCAAACTCGAGAAGACAGGCGGTCTGACCGAGGCCCTGCGGCTCAAGGAGGCGGCACAGGCGCAAGGGTATGCGATCATGGTGGGCTGCATGATCGGAACCTCGCTGGCCATGGCGCCGGCTGTTCTCGTGGCACAGGGGGCCAAGGTCGTCGATCTGGATGCGCCCCTGTTGCTGGCCCGCGACAGGCCGGAGGGGTTGCGCTACGACGGCAGTTTGGTCCATCCGCCCGAGCCGGTGCTGTGGGGTTGAGCGAAGGGGAACCAGGGTAGATGCCGGAAAACTCATTTGGACCCGTTGATCCGCCCACCTTCGTGACACACCTCGAATGTTCGGCGACTGGCGAGCGGTACGAGGCGGATCGGGTGCATGGCCTATCGGCGGCGGGAAAACCGCTGCTGGTTCGTTACGATCTTGAGGCCTTGGGCGCGCGGGTCAGTAAGGAAACGCTGGCGGCGCGGCGTGGCGGGTTTTGGCGCTACCGGGAATTTCTGCCGGTGCGCCACGACCGGAACGTGGTCAGCCTAGGTGAGGTGATGACCCCGCTGCTGCCCTTGCCGCGCTTGGCGCGCAAGCTGGGCGCGTCCAGAGGCGATGTGTTGGTCAAAGACGAAGGCCGGTTGCCCACGGGTTCATTCAAAGCGCGCGGCCTGGCCTTGGCGGTCGCCATGGCCAAGGAGCTTGGTCTTGAACATCTCGCCATGCCGACGAACGGCAATGCCGGGGCGGCCATGGCTGCCTATGCCACTCGGGCGGGTTTGCGCACGACGGTCTTCTGCCCCGACGATACGCCGGAGATCAACATCTCGGAGATCGAGATGCAGGGCGCCGCGGTCTACCGGGTCAACGGCCTGATCAACGATTGCGGCCGGCTGGTGGGCGAGGGCACGGAGACGGCCGGTTGGTTCGATTGCTCGACCCTGAAGGAGCCCTATCGTATCGAAGGCAAGAAAACCATGGGCCTGGAGCTGGCCGAGCAGATGGACTGGGAATTACCGGACGTCATCTTCTACCCGACCGGTGGCGGTACCGGCCTGATCGGCATGTGGAAGGCTTTTGCGGAGCTAGAGGCTATCGGCTGGATCGGTGAGAAACGCCCGCGCATGGTAGCGGTGCAGGCCAGCGGCTGCGCCCCTATCGTCAAGGCCTATGAAGACGGCGCCGAGCACGCCGAGCTTTGGCCGGATGCGCACACGGTCGCCGCCGGCATTCGCGTGCCGGCCGCCATCGGCGATTTCCTGATCCTACAGGCCGTGCGGGATAGCTACGGTTTTGCCATTGCCGTGCCCGACGCGGAGATCCTTAGCGCCCGCGACGAAGTGGCGCGGGAAGAGGGCTTGTTGCTTTGTCCCGAAGGGGCGGCAACCTACGCCGCGTACAAGGCGGCGCTGGCGGACGGCCGGGTCAAGCAGGACGAGCGAGTCGTCTTGTACAACTGCGCCACCGGGCTGAAATATCCGATGCCGCCCGTCTCGCGACGCCTCGATCATACCAAAGCAATCGACTATGCGAGGTTTTAACTCCGGCCGACGCTAGGTATGCGGTCCCATTTGGGCGGGCTGACTTTCTCGCTGAACTGCGTCAAGTTCACATTGAAACTCACGCTGACGCGCTCGCTCTCGCCGCCGGTTATGAGCACCGAATGATCCAACCATGACGGAAATAGAATTATGCGACCGGGCCGGACATCGGCCTTTACCTCGCTGCTGGTGACTTCCGTAAGCTTCGTCACCCGTGGCGAGATCATATAGGGCTGCTGACGTGGATCGTGAAGCACCAATCCATCGGCCTCGCGGGGCGTTTGCGCGTAGTAGACACCGCTCAGGAGATTGTTCGGGTGCATGTGGCGGGTGCGGACGGTCCCCGGCGGGCTGACGTTGGCCCAACAGCCCGTAATCACGAATTCCTTGTGCTCGATATTCAAATAATCGATTGCGGCGCCCGCGGCCGCGCGCATGAAGGCGGCCAGGCGCTTGAATTCAGGCAGGTGATGCAGATCGTGATGAGTCTGCCAGACACCACCTGAGATTGTCTCGGCGCGCGGCTCGATCAATTCCATGATCTTCGGGACAATCGCCGCGTTGATCGGCTCATAGTCCTCCGGCTTCAGATCGTGCAGCCAGACGCACGTTGGAAATAGTGTTATGACCCGGGCGTCGGCAAAGGCTTGCGGTTCTTCCGCCATAGTATCCCTCTCTGTTTTTCGATCTTGGTTCTAGAGCATAGTCTTCCCAAATGGAACCGCTTGCGCCCGTTTCCTGTGGCTCACCGATCGGATAGGCTTGACGCAAGGTGGGAGTGGCAATAGCGATGGTTGGGCCCAGTGAATTGAGCGAACGGAGCTTTCCCGAAATCCGGGCGGCCGTGGGCGCGCTGTGCGCGCAGTTTCCCGGAACCTATTGGCGTGCTCAGGACCGGGACCGGGCGTACCCCGAGGCGTTCGTTCGTGCGTTCAGCGAGGCCGGCTACCTGGCGGCGCTCATTCCGGAAAACTATGGCGGCAGCGGCCTGCCGCTGGCCGCCGCCGCCGCCATTCTGGAGGAAGTGCACGCATCCGGCGGTAACGCGGCGGCGTGCCACGCGCAGATGTACACCATGGGCACGATCCTGCGGCACGGCAGCGAGACGCAGAAGCGCCGCTGGTTGCCGGAGATCGCGGCCGGGCGCCTGCGTTTGCAGGCCTTCGCGGTGAGCGAGCCGGACAGTGGCACGGATACCCTAAGCCTGACCACAAGCGCCCAACGGGACGGCGATGAGTATGTGATCGACGGCCAGAAGGTGTGGACCAGCCGCGCCGAACACTCGGATCTGATGATTTTGCTGGCCCGCACGACGCCCAAGGACCGGGTGGAGAAAAAAGGGAGCGGCCTTTCCGTCTTTCTTGTCGACCTGCGGGAGGCAACCGCTGGATCGGCGCCGCAGGTGAGCATCCGCCCCATCCGCACCATGCTCAACCATGCCACCACCGAGGTCTTTATCGATGGCTTGCGAGTCCCGGCCGAGAATCTGATTGGCGAGGAGGGACGTGGATTCCGCTACATCCTGGACGGAATGAACGCGGAGCGCCTGTTGATTGCCGCCGAGTGCATCGGCGATGCCCGCTGGTTTATCGGTAAAGCGCGGGATTATGCCTGCGCCCGCCGGGTCTTCGACCGGCCGATCGGACAGAACCAAGGCGTGCAGTTTCCCATCGCCCGAGCTTTTGCCCAGACCGAGGCAGCGAACCTGATGGTTGAGCACGCGGCCGCCCTGTTCGATGCCGGGCGCCCCTGCGGGCCCGAAGCCAACATGGCCAAGCTGCTCGCTTCCGAGGCCTCGTGGGCAGCGGCGGATATGTGCCTGCAAACCCATGGCGGCTACGGCTTCGCCGAGGAGTATGACATCGAGCGCAAATTCCGTGAAACGCGCCTTTACCAGGTGGCTCCCATCTCCACGAATCTGATCCTGGCCTATCTGGCCGAGCATGTCCTTGGCTTGCCCCGATCATATTGATATGGAGTCGTGCTGATATGGGGTCATACTAGTGCTGATATGGGGTCGTTCTGATGGTCGCTCCGCAGGATGATACGGCCCGCTGGCGCGACTGGATCGGGCGCAGCGAAGCGGCCGAGGATGTGATCGACCCGGTGCGCGCCCGTGCCTTGCATGCGGCCCTGGATCTGCCGGGAGCGCCGCCGGGACCGGGTGATCCGCTGCCGCCTTTGTGGCACTGGCTCTATTTTTGGACCACGCTGCCAGCATCGACGCTTGGGCCCGACGGGCACCCGGCGCGCGGCGGCTTCCTGCCGCCGATCGATCTGCCGCGCCGCATGTGGGCCGGCAGCCGCATCACCTTTCCGCGGCCATTGCCGATCGGGAGCACAGCCCAGCGGCGCTCAACCATCGCCGATGTGCGGATGACGCAAGGACGCAGCGGCCGGTTGGCTTTCGTCACCGTACGGCACGAGATCAGCGCCGCGGGCGAGGTCTGCGTTGTCGATGAGCATGAGATCGTTTACCGCGCGCCGCCGGTTCCCGATGAAGTCGCACAGCCGGGCAAGCCGGCGCCAGACCAAGCGTCGTGGCGGCGTGATTGGCGGGCCGACCCGGTGCTGCTCTTTCGCTATTCGGCGCTGACCTTCAATGGTCACCGCATCCACTACGACCGGACCTACGTAACGGAGGTGGAGGGATACCCGGGGCTGGTGGTGCATGGCCCGTTGCTCGCGACCTTGATGGTCGAGTTGGTGCGGGAACACGACCCTGCGGCCGATATCACCGCCTTCGAGTTTCGTGCCCGCCGGCCTATCTTCGATGGCACACCCTTCACCGTTTGCGGCGCGCCTTCGGGCGATGGGTCGCGTGCCGAGTTATGGATCGCGGACGCGGACGGCGCCATTGCGACCACGGGGCGGGTTGAGATTGCCGCGCGCTGACGGCTTTCCCTCTAACGGGCGGCGCGGCGTGCCTTGCTGCTGCGGCGGCGCTCGGCGAAAAGGGCGCGGAAGACTTTGACCCGATAGGGGCCGCTCAGGGTGGGGGTCTTCGAATGGTAGTTGCCCACGGCCCGGGTCCAGGAACCCCGATTCTGTCGCAGGTTTCGGAGCAGCTTGGCCGCGTAGGCTACGTTGCGGCCGGGATCGAGGGCGGCCTCCAGATTCTCGAATGCCTCCGGGTGATGGCGCAGGTTGATCTGCATACAGCCCACGTCGATGCTGGAGATGCCCCGCTTTTGCAGGGAATCGATCTCGGCCAGGGCAGCCGCCTTGTTGGGCAAATGGCGACCGCGCCCTTCGGCCGTGACGGTCCAGGGCCAGGCAAGTTTTTCCCCCGATTTCTTGTGCCAGCGGCCGGATTCGACCTGGGAGATGGCGGTAAGCAGGTGCTCGGGCAGTTCTCCGCCGGTATTGGCCTTGGCCACGGCTATGCGGCACAGGTCCCAGGGCGCCTCACCATCGTGGGCGTTTGCGCCCATCCCGGCACTCAGAAAGGCGGCAAGGCACAAGCCGGCTAGGCGGGCAGAGGTGGTCATCGCAGGGCTCCCATACGGCCATAGCCAAGCAAACAATATGCCAGCGCCATGGAGGCAGCGTGGTCGGCCTAATAACACCACCCGACAGCGGTGAGTCGAAGGCAAAAATATGGCGGTTTTCTGTTGTCACAGCTATGACACAAACCGTCCTGGCGACCCAAATAGCGTCCGCAATTTTCCGAAAATGCTTTCGACTTGACCCGCGGCCACCGACCTAAGTCCCTNGAAAANAACGACGATTTCGACTTTNTTCTAATCCACGTTGCTTCCAGACAGGCGCATTCGGGGGCGGAGATGCCCGGCAAATTAAGAAAACTTGCGGNAAAAGTGGCAGAATTTGGGCATTCCTGAAACAGTCCGTTAAGAATTGTCTGTTGCAATGCGTTCAAAGCAAGGCACAAGGCGTTTTGCGGATCTTGGCGCGGGCGGCGCTAAATCAAAGAGACCGCAGAAAAGCGTCAGATGCCAAGAGTTTGGCGGAGACGGTGCGATGAAACAAATTAAGGCATTCGCCTTTGTGGCGATTTCGGTCATGGCGCTGGGATTGAACATCGGTTTCGCGGCCGAGAGTCGGGCTCAAACCTCGTCTCAGGAAGCCTCGCGCTTCGTGGAGGGTTTGGGCAGCCAGGCCGCGATCCTGTTGGGATCTAGCAATGTCAGCCAAGCCGAGAAACAGCGCATGGCGCTGCGTACGTTAATCCGCGACAGCTTCAATCTGGAGCTTACGAGCCAGTTTGTGCTCGGCAAGTTCTGGAACAAGGCGACGCCAGAACAGCGCGCCGAATTCCAAGATCTCTTCACCGAATACCTTTTGAACAATTATGTCCGGCACATCGGCAACTTTAAAGCCGAGACCCTGACCGTCGTCGACAGCAACGTAGTTGGCGACCGGGACGTGCTGGTTGCGACCAGCATCGAGAGCCTCGACGGGCCGACACACCCGGTATGGCGTGTACGGGCAAGCGATGGCGGACAGTACAAGATCATTGATGTCTCTGTGGATGGCGTAAGCCTGGCCCTCACGCAGCGGCGCGAGTTCGCATCGGTGGTGAACCGCCGCGGGCTCGATGGCCTGCTCAGCATGCTGCGCGAGAAGCTAGCGGCGCAGGCGAAAGCCGCGCAGTGGGCGCCACGTAAGGATGCATCGCATTATTCGCTGCTGGCCAGCATTCTGTCCTCGCCGGGCGCGAATAAAATCGGAATTCTCTTGGCCGTGAAGTAGTCGTTGGGCTGTTGACATAGTTGGGTTCGATCTTTCGCTTCTACCTTTCCTCCTCCTCTGCGGAAGGGCCGGTCGTTCCAGAAATGGACGGCCGGCCCGACCGTTTTTTTTGCCTAGTCGGAGCCTTCCATCCGGTCGCGTATCCGGTAACCGATATCGAGGAACGGCAGGAACCACGGTCGGCCGCGATGGAACGGAATGGGAGCAAAAGGCACGTCGTCGAAGGCCGTATGCCCGTCGGCGGAGCCGAGTACCTTCAGAGCGACCTTATGCCCAAGATACGGCGCCATGGCGACGCCAGAGCCGCTGTAGCCTAGGGCGAAGTAAATACCATCGATGGACCCGATGTGCGGCATCTGATCGCGTGGAAAGGCGATGCGCCCGCTCCACGAGTGCGTCATGCGGGTTTCCGCCAGCGAGGGGAAGACCTGAACCAGAAGCTTGCGCAGACGTTCCGCCGCCGGCGCTGGCTCGATGGCGCTAAGCGCCGCCCGGCCGCCAAAGAGGATGCGCTGGCCGTCGGGCGAGGCCCGGTAGTAACAGTGGCGCGAACGGGTTTCCACGATCATCCGCCCGCCGGGGATGAGCTCGGCCACCGCACCTGCCGGCAAAGGCTCGGTGGCGATGAGATAGCTGCTCAGCGGCACCAGCCGGCGGCGTAAGGTCGGGCTTTCAGGGCCGGTATACCCGTTTGTCGCTACGATGATTGCAGCGGCTTCTATGCGGCCACGCGCCGTTGTCAGGGTAAACCCGCCGCGTTCCCGGCGGATAGCGCTGACCGCACTGTGATCGGCCACACGGGCGCCGGCGGCGCGGACACGGGCCAGCAGGCCGCTGTGAAACAACGCCGGCTGCAGGGCGCCGTGCCGGTGATAGACGGTCCCCCCATGGTAGCTGTCCGTGCGCACCTCACGGTGCTGCTCGGACCTTGGCACCATATCCGCATCAAGCTCGATCTCGCGCCGCAGCATGTCCAACTCGCGGCCCATGCTGTCGTAGTCTCGGGCCCGCCAGGCGGCGCGAAACCGGCCGCAGCGGGTGAATTGGCAGGCAATCTCCTCGCGCTCGATCAGCGAGGCGGTGAATTCAAGCGATGCCGCGCCTTCGCGGAGGATGGCCGCGGCACCGGGCCGGCCCAGGCGGTCGGCCAAGGCGGGAAAGCCTAGGCGGTGGCCGCTGCCGATCATGCCGCCATTGCGGGTGCTGGCTCCACGTCCGGCTATGCCGGCGTCGAGGACGAGGACGTCTCGCCCCGCCCGAGCCAGGGTCAGTGCCGCCGACAAGCCCGTATAGCCGGCGCCGATGATGGCGACGTCGCAGCGGGGCGGAAGCGGTGCCGGGTCGGGCTCGGTAGGTGGCAAAGCCTCCCACCACCAGGGATCGAAGCTGGCATCGGGCGCTAGATTCGCGCCCTTTACGGTGGGGCGTGGCGACATGGGCGTTAAGCGCGGGACGGTGTTTCGGGCATGGCAAGTCTCATCAATACCCGGAAGGGCAGCAGCATCGCCACGGCCATAAGCAGTTTTGCGGCATAGTCGCCCAGCCCCCAGGTCAGCCAAGGCAGGCCGGTGCCGGCAAAGGCGAGGCTAAAGAATAGGGCCGTATCAAGGGCCGAGGCCAGGGTCGAAGAAACAAAAGGCGCCTGCCACCAGGGAGCCCGGCGGAGCCGGTCGAATATGGCAATGTCGAGAAGCTGCGCCAGCAGGAAGGCAGTCCCGGAGGCCAGGGCGATGCGCCAGGTCGCGAGAAAGATCGAAAGCGCGACGGCGACCATGAAACCGGCGTAGACGACCCGCCGGGCCGTTGTCGGGCCAAGGGCGCGGTTGGTCAGATCGGTGACCAGGAACGAGATCGGGTAGGTCAGCGCCCCCCAGGTCAGCCAGTCATTGATCGGAAATTGCACGGCGACGTTGGAGCCGGTGACGATGATCGTCATGGCAATGACGCCTGCCGCCAGGCCGTGCACCGGTGCGGTGTGTTTCTTGTCGTTCATGTCCTGACCCTACATAGGCAGCCGCACCGTGCTAGCCGCCGGCCCGGATACCGTACTCACCATAGGGATGGCAAGCGTTGCCGCGCATCTGGCGTCGTCCGAGAAATTTTTAGCTTGCCAGCCGACCAAGGGCTCGACAATCGGTTATGCACAAGATATAGTGATGCGTTGAGCATACGTCTCAACTTATAGCAGTATGTACTAGGTCTAGTGAAATCGACGGGGGGCGAACATATGACATGGACCGAAGAACGCGTTGCGGAGCTATCCAAACTTTGGGATACCGGCTATAGCGCGTCCGCGATAGGTAAGATGCTGGGTGTTTCCAAGAACGCGGTTGTCGGCAAGGCGCATCGCATGCGGCTTGAGGCCCGCCCATCGCCCATACGCCGCGATCAGCGGGTCCGTATGCGCCGGCGGGTGCCGATGCCCATCAGGCTCAACGATTTGCGCCCGGCACCGACGCCGGTTCTGGCGCCACCACCGCCGGCGCCTCGATTGGCCCCGCGCCGGGACGGCAAGGGACCGAATTGCCTGTGGCCGCATGGCGACCCAGGTGACGCGGATTTCCATTTCTGTGGGTCGCCGTCCGTTGAGGGCAAGCCGTATTGCCCCGAGCATTGCGCGCGTGCCTACATCACCAGAACCCGCGCGGACGACAAGGCCGCCTGACCCAGGCCTTGCCAGTTCTGTCCGAGCGTCTCGCGCCGGCCGACTCCTCCTGCGGC
>JGI24023J19991_10000581_pt1 | contig 28410 bp, 23 predicted proteins | sample Cruoilmetagenom1_FD_19991 | JGI IMG/M metagenome (IMG submission 19991) | reverse complement strand
AGAGATAGAAATTGGGATGCGATGAAGGAAAACGGCATAACTATATATCTAAAAGCCTCTGTTGAAACTATATGGGAGCGAATTAAAGATGACACCTCACGCCCGCTACTTCAAGTGGATAATCCAGTGGAAACGGCAAGAGCGCTACTAAATAAAAGAACTCTGATGTATGAAAAAGCTGATGCAATTATAAGTACAGATAATCTTTCACTCGAGCAAGTAGCTGATGAAGCACTTAATTTACTGAACAATCAAAATTAATAACTAAAACCAATATGATGCAAAATAAAAACAAATCTTATAAATCATTAGAAGATGGCTGGCTCGATATTACAGTACCACTTACTAACGGCATGGCTTACTGGCCAACAGACCCCAAAGTACAAATAAAACGTATACATGATATGAAAGATGGAGATCAGGACAATCTAACCCATCTCTCAATGTGTGCCCACTCGGGAACTCATATGGATGCACCATGTCATTTCAGAAAATCGGGTAAGGCAATAGATAAAATGCCCTTATCCGCAGCTATTGGAAAAGCGAGGGTTATTGAAATAACAGACAAAGAATTAATAACCGTTGAAGAAATTCGTCCACACAGAATCCGCAAAGGCGAAAGAATTTTATTTAAAACAAGTAACTCAAAAACCAGATGGGACAATAAACCATTTATGAAAAAGTTTGTGCACTTATCTATTGAAGCTGCAAAGTTTCTTTCAGAACGGAAAGTGCAAACCATAGGAATAGATTATTTGTCTATCGGTGGGTATGGCGGAAACGTTGTTCAGGTCCACGACATTATACTAAAAGCCGGGATATGGGTAATCGAGGGTCTTAACCTGTCTAAAATTGTTTCAGGGAACTATGAACTTAACTGCCTTCCAATTAAGATTGCAGGTGCAGATGGAGCCCCTGCTAGGGCTTTAATCCGTCGAATTTGACGTATAGACAAATTCTACACAACAACTTCAACAGCTTCGTCCATTAATGCCTCGGGAAAACGGGCAACTCTTCCATCCTGAAACTGGACCCTGTATGAATTACCATTCGGCGTTTCAAAAGTTTCAACAATATTTCCCCGAAGCCCTTCATTAAAACTGTCTTTTTTCCCTTCTATAGTTTGCGTCAGTCGTACAGTTAATCCTTTTTCCCACATTCTTCACCTCTTAGTTCTAATAATTATAAGCTAGAAACTATATCAAATTTTTAAGCTTTTTTCCAAAGATCATTACAAAACTCGTCTGTGTATGCTTTATGAACATTGAAGTTAGCAAAAAGATATCCGCAATTTTGAGCTTTTGCTCGATAGACCTGTACTGACTTTAGTTTAGTGATAACCCCTTACATCATAACCCGTTTGAGTATATTATTTAATTAGGAGGTATAGATAAATGGCAGATTTACTTGGAAAAATAAAGGGCAAAATAGACAAAGGAATTTCTACTGTTAATGTTAAATCCAAGGAGCTTATCGAAAAACAGAAACTTAAACTACAGAGATCTGAGCTTGAGGCAGAGAAGAAAAACATTTTACTTGAGCTTGGAAAGTTGGCTCATTTAATAATAGAATCCTCAAATGGAGAGGATGATCTAATATCCGCGAAAATCACAGAAACCAAGAAATCTAGAGAACTTAAACCTGATAAGTGGGAACAGTCTGTTCTCAGCATACTGAACTCTATATGCGAAGGCAAACTAGACAATATTTTATTTGAGAATACAAATAAAGAATTTAAGATTACTGCAAAATCACTTTCTGCTGAAGTCCAAAAATCTTTACCAGAATCTGAACAAAAAGGACAGAATCTTCAGTGGTTAGGACGGGTGCTTGGAAAATTTGGTGTTACATCAAGAAAATATTCTAAGAGAATAAATCGTGAGCGTGAAACTGTCTATGAATTTGATAAGCAACAAACTATGGCTTCTTTAAACAAGGTCAAAAACAACAAAACTAAAACAGGGAAAAAACAGAAAAGCGCAAACTATAAAGACCAAATTTTATTAAAGAGTAATGAGATTAACACACTCGATGCTAAGATTGCGAAACTGGAACAACAGTTGTTAAAAATAGGAACTTAAGATGTATAACAGAATCTAAGATTCTTATGCTAGAGATTTCTCAACAACTCTTTCAATTTCTCCCTTAGGAACAGCGCCTATGATTTGATCCACTGCCTCACCATCTTTAAACATAATAATTGTGGGAATGCTTCTGATACCAAATTTCATAGTCGTTGCTTGGTTTTCATCTACGTTCATTTTGCCAACCTTGATCTTCCCTTCATAAGATGAGGATATTTCTTCTACTATTGGAGCTATCGCTTTGCAAGGACCACACCACGGAGCCCAAAAATCAACCAATACAGGAACATCACTTTTTACAACTTCTGATTCAAAATTGGAATCGCTCACTTCAATTATTGCTTCACTAGCCATTCAATTCTCCTTAAATAAAATTTGAGTGATATTATAGCTGAAATGTGGTGTATGTCACATTGTTTAACTAATTCTTAATGCTTGAGAATCAAAATCCAAAATTCAGCTTACTCTTCAATAATAACCCCTTCTTTTTCGAGCAATGTTCCCTTCGCACGCTCTAGCTCTGCAAGTGCAATGTTGTAGTTAGCAATAGCTGTAATCTCTCTCACACCGGCGTCTATCAAATCCCTTTGGGCCTCAAGCACTTCACGCGTAGTTCCAATTCCAACATTTAAGCGCTCTTGTTCGTTAATTACTACTTCTTTGGCAAGCTCCACAGATACATGCGCTGCATCTATTGCTCTAAGACTATTTTCAATCTCTCGAATAGCGCTCTTCACATCCAGAGCGACATCGTCTTCTGTCTTTTTAAGAGTTATTTCACTTCTATCAAGCTCAGCTGTAGCTTTAACATATTCTCCCTTGGCAGTTCTGTTAAATATTGGAAAGCTAAAAACNCCTAGTATTTGCCANGTGGTAAAGTCTGCTCCGAAAATCTGGCTAAAAGCTTCACTTGAGCCTAAGAATCTCGACGGTATCGGTTCTGGCTCTCCACCAAAGCTAAGTCTGTCAGGGTTCTCATCACCTCCAAGACCCTGCAATTGCACACTTCCTTCGACAGCCAGTCTTGGAAGCCTCTGATTTGAGTAATAATGCTTTAATGTTTCCCTATTTTCGATATCTAGCTTAGCCTGCTCAATTTCAGGCCTTTCTCTGTAAGCCTCGTCAAGAGACTCTTCTTCGTTAAATTCAAAGACCTCCGTAGTCGGCTCATCTACAGCATTTATTTTCTGCGATAAATCCATTGCTAGAACATTTTTCAGGTTATCTTCAGTAGCCTGGAGGGTATTCTCAGCCCTAATAACATCTAATTCTCTAGCAGCGACTTCTGATTTTGCCTGTGTAACAGCAACTGGTGGCAACACCCCTACTTCTACCTGAATCTCATTTCTTTTTTGAAGATCTTGCGCCAATTCCAAAGCATTTCTTTCAAGCTCAAGATTCTGTCTGGCAGCTACAAGCAACCAATATCTTCTTTCTACTTCAAGAATCACATTAGTAACTACATTTTCAAATTCTTTCATAGATATCCGATTTGATCTTCTTGCGGTTATTACAAAAGTGTTATTGACGCTAACACCAAAATTTCTAAGCAACTCCTGCCCTATAGAAAAGTTGAGATTATTAAACCAGTTCGGGCTTAAGTCATCGAGCGGGGAATCAGTCTCAGTTCTAGTCGAAGAGAAGTTAAGCACGTCATAAAATGTTCCTGTAGAAAACTGACCTGCCACATTTCCAGTAAGATTAAATTCCTGTTGATTGATTGTTCCGCTTGGTATAAAGGTGTTTACACTCGGGGTCTCACCGTCATTATAAAACGAGCCTATATTAAGAATCGGATCAAACGTACCCTTCTGAGTCGTAATCTCTCCCTCAGAGACGACTACATTTTCTTTCTCAATCTGTATATCCCTATTATTCTCAAGGGCAATTGTTATAGCATCCTTAACAGACAAATCCATAGCTCCGGCAGTTGCTGTCATTGCAAAGAATATCAACAGCAGTGTCTTAATCATTTTGACCTCCATCAAATTCAAATATTCGAGTAAGTTCAGTATTTATATTCATACAATATATAGATGATTTATTCGGGTATTTCAAAAAGTTTTATACTCGAATGTTAATCTGTTACAGTACGATTCGTTATCCACTTAATTGAGTCATGCAGTAAATTTATTTGAATTATCTTGACACAAAGTACCACAACTGGTAGCTTGTAAGTAATTACTTACTTACAGCCTACTGGGATATAAAAAAATGTCAACAGAAAAAGCCGCAGAAAAATTGAATAATACCCTGCCGGAAAAAACAAACACTCGAGAAAAGATACTTGAAACAGCAATTGAGCTTTTTGCTGAAAAAGGATTCAATGGTACTACAACAAAAGAGATTGCCGAAGCTGCTGAGGTAAATGAATCCCTTATATTCAGACATTTCTCAACAAAGAGAGAGCTTTATGGCGCAATTATTGAAAAAAAGATTGACGATGAACCAGGAATAGAACTTCCAATTCAAACTTACAAAGATAGCAAAGATGATCGTTTAATCTTTAAATCCATTGCAGAAAGAATGCTAGATAAATGCGGAAAGGACTCCAGTTTCATAAGACTTCTTCACTTTAGCGCACTCGAAGGTCATGAACTCTCCGATATGTTTTTCAGTACATATGTAGAGTATGTAGATATGCTACTTTGTGATTACATTGAAGGCAGAATTGCCGAAGGAGCCTTTAAGAATGTACATCCCCTATGCGCTTCTCAGGCATTTATAGGAATGGTTGTAAATCATATAATTGTACAAGAGCTTTTTGGAGGAAAAAGGAGAAATGAAATTAATAACGACGAACTTGTAGAAACTTTCGTAACTGTCTTTCTAAACGGAATAAAAACCAAATAGGGAATTGAGGAATCTAACACCAGAACAATAAATATTTACCTAATCCAAGCCAAAGCAATTAACATTTTTCGAGAGGAAAACAAATGAAATCTTATAGGACGAGTTTTTTAAGTATAACTACAATAGCGATTTTCTTACTGATTCAGACATCTCATTCACTCGCTCAAGCACCTCCCGCTGCACCGGTGGTTGTGGAGGAAGTACGGGAAGAAACCCTTCAAAAACCTGTAACACTTGTAGGGGCCGTTGAACCCGACAAGAGAAGCACTATAGCAAGTGAAATAGAAGGCTTAGTCGAAAGCATGCCAGCAAAACAGGGGGCTTTTGTTAAGAAAGGGGATACCATTGCTAAATTTAACACTAGAACTCTGGAAATAGATTTAAATGAAGCTAAAGCAAACAAAAGAGAATCACAAGCCCGTTACAACCTTGCCAAAAAGAACTTGGATCGTTTTCAGGAACTTGAAAAAAAGGGAGTTGCTTCAATTCAACAACTCCAGGGCGCAGAATCTGAGAAATCTGCCTGGGGAGCTCGGATATCACAATCCCAAGCGCAGATTGATGGCTATGCATACGATATAGAAAAATCAAGAATATCCGCCCCTTTCAGTGGCTATATAACTGAAGAATTTACTGAGATAGGCCAGTGGGTTCAGAAGGGTGGCCCAGTTGTTGAACTAATAGATATTGAAGTTGCTGAAATAAATATAGATATGCCTGAGCGATATATAAGCAAGGTCAAGAAGGGATTAAAGGTAAACGTGAATTTCGATGCTTTACCAGATTTAAAACTGGAGGGTGAAATCACATCACTTGTTCCCCAAGCCGACAGGGAATCCAGGACTTTCCCTGTAAAAATAATGTTGGACAATAAAGAGGGAATTATTAAAAGCGGCATGGTAGCGCGCGTCTTTTTTCCTATAGGTGAACCTGCCACAGTGAAGCTTGTCCCCAAAGACGCAATCGTCACACAAAATAATGCCAACTTCATATACATTGTAAACGAGGGTACTGCACAACCGCTACCTATTAGCACAGGAATGGCATATGAGGACAGAATTGAGGTCATAGGTCCTGTTCAAACCGGACAGCTAGTAGTAGTTAAGGGCAATGAAAGATTAATGCCAAACCAACCGGTAAAAATCATTAATGACAATGATCAGGAAACAAAAAAGGTTAACTAACGAAATAGAGAGCAAGAGGACTTAGATGAAATTAGTTGATATATCTATCAAGAAACCTGTTAGTGTCGCAGTCGGAGTAATCTTTGTAATACTCTTTGGCTTTATTGCGCTATTTAACATTCCCGTCCAACTTACCCCCGATGTAGACAAACCAACTATCACGGTAAGCACCTTCTGGCAAGGAGCAAGCCCTCAGGAAATAGAAACTGAAGTAATTCGTGAGCAGGAAGACGAGCTAAAAACCCTTAACGATCTTGTGGAAATGACAAGTGAGAGCCAGGACTCAAATGGGAACATCGTCCTTGAATTCGATATTGGAACAGATATTGATGCTGCTGTAGTAGATGTGTCCAACAAATTAAATCAGGTAGAGGAATATCCGGATGGTGTTGATCAGCCTGTAATTAGCACAACTGATGTTGGTTCAAGCGCGATGGCATGGTTCATCTTGAAGCCCAAAGAGGGGAACAATGTAGATATTTACCAGTATCACGACTTTGCAGAAGACTTTATAAAACCCAGATTTGAAAGAGTATCTGGAGTCGGATCTTCCAATGTCTTCGGAGGCTACGAGCGTGAAATGCAGGTTATTGTTGATCCTAATGCTCTTGCAGCGCGCGGCATAACACTCTCGGAGATGGCAGAAGCATTAAGGAGTCAGAATGATAACTACAGCGCAGGGGATTTCGACGAAGGGAAAAGAAGATACATTGTCAGAGCTGTTGGAGAATATCAGTCACCTGAAGATATAGAAAACGTAATCATAACAAGAAAAAATGGAGCCGCTGTTTATGTAAGAGATGTTGCCAGAGTTCAACTTGGTTATAAAGATGCTGAGTACGCTGTACGCCAAAATGGGGAGCCCGCTATTGCGGTCAACGCTGTTAAAGAAAGTGGTGCCAACACAATTGAGGTTATGGCCGGTCTTATAAAAGCAATGGAAGAGCTTAACGCAGGAGAACTTCAAAAACTGGACCTTACGTTTTTTAATGTATATGAAGAAACAAGTTATATCATAAGTGCAATCGACCTTGTTCAACAAAACTTAATCATCGGCGGTCTTCTAGCGGTATTAGTTCTCCTTTTCTTTTTAAGAAGCGCTAGCAGCACTCTAATCGTCGCTACGGCAATTCCTATTAGTATAATAGGAACATTTGTTGTTATGTCAGCGCTTGGCAGAACTATTAATGTTATCAGCCTTGCAGGAATGGCTTTCGCAGTAGGTATGGTAATAGACAACTCAATTGTTGTTCTTGAAAATATTTACCGGCATATGCAAATGGGCAAGTCCCGTATTCAGGCTTCGTATGACGGCACAGTTGAGGTCTGGGGAGCGGTGCTTGCTAGTACACTTACAACAGCAGCGGTATTTATTCCAGTAATTTTCGTCCAGGATCAAGCTGGTCAGCTATTTAGAGATATAGCAATTGCGATTAGTGTTTCTGTAGTATTAAGTCTCATAGTATCTATTACGGTTATACCGACTGTCTCAGCAAAAATTCTAAGTGTAGTAAAGCCTAAAGCAGGGAAGAACTTTACAAACCTCTGGGGGCTTACAGAAACAGCAGATGCTATTTCAATGGGAATCTCAAATCTGGTAAGACGAATACTATCCAGTACCACAACCCGGTTGGTCGTAGTATGCAGTTTCACTATTGGTGCGATAGTACTTAGTTGGCTTATGGTTCCAAAAACAGAGTATCTACCAGAAGGCAACCGCAACTTGCTATTCGGCATATTAATTCCCCCACCAGGCTACAACATCGGTGAATTTACAGATATCGGGAAACAGATAGAAAATGATCTCAGCCCTTACTGGGAAGCTGAGTTGGGATCTCCTGAGGCAGAAAAACTAGATGGACCCCCTATGAACAACTTCTTCTATGTTGCGACAGGACGTCAAGCGTTCATGGGATCACGAGCTAAAGAATCTGACAAAGTAAAAGGTTTAATGGCTCCTATGCAAAGTTCATTAAGAAAAATCCCCGGCATGATTTCTATCGTTAGTCAATCAAGCATTTTCCAAAGAGGCATTGGTGAAGGAAGATCTATTAATATTCAAATTACTGGTCCTGAGCTTGAAAAATTAGTGGGTATAGCTCAAAACGTATTTTTTACAGCAATGCAGAAGATTCCTGGAGCCCAAGTGCGCCCTATTCCGAGTCTTGATCTTGGGAATCCGGAAGTCCAACTTATATTAAACAGAGAGCGGGCATCCGATGTTGGCATTTCAAACCAGGAGCTTGGCTTTATGTTAAACACTCTTGTAGACGGCGCCACAGTCAGCGAATTTCAAATCAACGGAGACGAGATTGATCTAACTCTAAGGGGCGAAGACCAATACGCCAGCCGTACTCATGAAATTGAAGACCTCATGATCAATACAGAAAGCGGCAAAATGCTTACTCTCGGATCAATTGCTGATGTGAAGGTAACAACTGGTCCTGAGCAAATAAACCATTATGAACGACAAAGAACAATTGCAATTTCTGTGATACCGCCTGAGGAAATGCCTCTAGAGTCGGCAATTGATCTTATAAATGACGAGATATTATCTCCTTTAAAAGAAAGTGGGCAAATTTCAGGCGCCTACGATGCAATCCTTACCGGTTCAGCTGATGATCTAAGTAAAACAAGGGAAGCTCTACAGTGGAATTTCATATTGGCTGCCGTGATCGCCTTTCTTCTCATGGCATCGTTATTTGAGAGTTTTCTCTATCCTCTGGTTATTATGTTCAGTGTCCCACTTGCATCCTTTGGAGGATTTTTGGGACTATTTATCCTAAACTTTTTCATATACATGCCACTCAATGTACTCACTATGCTAGGGTTTGTAATCCTGATAGGTATTGTGGTTAACAATGCGATTCTAATTGTTCACCAAGCTCTCAATAATATGAGAGACCACGGCATGGAAAACAATGACGCGATTGTTGAATCAGTAAGATCAAGAATTAGACCAATCTTTATGAGTACAACTACAAGTGTGTTTGGAATGCTTCCACTCATCTTGCTCCCGGGATCCGGGTCAGAGTTCTACCGCGGTTTGGGAAGTGTGGTTGTTGGAGGCTTGACTGTATCCACGCTCTTTACTCTTATCTTGGTGCCTTCAGTCTTCAGTTTAGTGCTTGATGCAAAGAATAGTTTTTCTAAATGGTTTTCCAAAATGAGGGAAAAAAGAACAGATTTGGCAACCTCAAAGTAATATCTTCAAATCTCGATTTCAACTCTATTATATAAATCAGGAATTTATATTACTTTCATCCTTTAGAGTTTTTTATAAATTGGGGTTTAGAGATTCCTCATTAATGGTAAAATGTATCGCCATTAACNAAACCTGGAGAAATAGATGCCCTACAGCCAAGAACTAAAAACAGCAATTGAAGCTGTTAAGAAAGCCTGCAGTCTTTGTACAACCGTTCAAGCTTCGCTTGTATCAGAAGAGACGATGACAAAAAAAGATAAATCCCCGGTAACTGTAGCGGATTTTGGCGTACAGGCGGTTATATGTCATGAACTGAAGAAAGCCTTTCCCGATGACCCGATCGTAGCAGAAGAAGATTCCTCAGACTTACAATCCGAAGAAGGTCGTGCTCTTACTAAAAAAGTTTACGAATACGCCTCAGCTGTCTTGCCCGAATTAAAAGAAGAGGATATCCACTCAACTATAGATAGTGGGGATTACGACGGAGGACCGGATGGCAGATTCTGGACCCTAGACCCTATAGACGGCACAAAGGGGTTTTTGAGAGGCGAACAATACGCTATAGCACTTGCTCTAATTGAAAAGGGAGAGGTTGTTCTGGGTGTACTTGGATGCCCTAATCTACCTCAGAATCTAGAGGATGCTAACAGCAATAAAGGATTAATATTTAGTGCGATTAAAGGTGAAGGAGCATCAGTACAAATTATTAATGGGGATGCGAATAATAAGATAGAAGTTTCAAATATTGACCATCCATCGCATGCACCCTTTTGTGAATCTGTAGAGTCAGCACATTCTTCACATTCAGATTCAGAACAGATAGCACAGATCTTAGGAGTCACCGCCGAACCAATCAGAATTGACAGTCAGTGCAAGTACGCTGTGCTAGCCAGAGGAGATGCATCGATATATCTCAGACTACCAACTCGAGAAGACTACACTGAGAAAATTTGGGACCATGCAGCCGGATATATTATTGTAAAGGAAGCGGGCGGTCAGGTATCAGACGTATCCGGGAATGATTTAGATTTTTCTCAAGGCAGAACCTTATCGAACAACAAAGGTGTAGTAGGAACCAATGGAGAACTACACGACTTAGTCATATCTGCTGTCGTGGAAATCCTTAATTCAAAATGAAGAAGACACGTCATTTAGATAAGAGATATCATCCTCAGACAATTCAAATTTCATAGCCTCAGCATTATCTCGAGCTTGCCCTACTTTTGTGGCGCCGGGAATAGTTACGATTGTACTACCATTAGTGTTGATAACCCAATTTAGCGCAATTTGAGATGGAGTAACCTGATACTTATTAGCAATACTCTTAAGTGCCTCGATAACTTGCGAGCTCTTCTTAAGCCTTCCCTTATTGAGTGAGGCGTAATATCTCCTGAAGATATGCCGTTTATTAATCAAGTCAGGATTATCGTGAAATTTGCCTGTCAACAGTCCTCTGCCTAAGGGAGAATATGCTATTAGTGATATGCCTAACTCTTTTGCCGTATCTATGACGCCATTTCTTTCTATCTGTCTTTTTAACAGGCTATAGTTAACCTGGTTTGAAACTAACGTGAGCCCATATTTTGAAAGCTCCTGGTGAGCTTTACGCATCCCGCTTGCGGAAAAGTTGCTCACACCTGCATATCTAACCTTTCCTAAATCAACTAACTTTGCCATTTCTTTCATCTGGGAGCTTATGGAAGAAAACGAAAACGAATTATGGATTTGATAAAGATCAATCTTATCGGTGTTTAATGCTAAAAGTCTTGTATCTATAGAGGCGGCTATTGAACTGGCTGTTCTTAAGACCGGCCACCATTTTGTAGCTATAATTATTTCATCTCTTTTTATATTGAGGTCATCTATTGATTGAGAAAGTGCCCTCTCTGACTCACCCCAACCATATAGCTCAGCGGTGTCAAACCAGTTTATTCCACCTTTGATTGATGTATCGACAATAGCATTTATTTCGTTCCTGCTAAGTGATGGCCACATAGCGCCGGAGATACCTCTGCCTCGACTAAACTGAAGGCAGCCTAATCCAACAGGTGACACGAGCAAATCAGAATTGCCCAGTCTTCTTAAGTTATTAATAGCGATAAGAACATCCTCACTTTTATATTCACTCTGTTTAACATATAATAGCCCTATGCCCACAGAAACCCGTATTATAGACCTTAGCATAAATATTGAGCCCGCGCCTGGACCGGAACATCAGAAACTGGAAATAAAATATGAAACACATGAAGAAACTGCAGAGTATATGATGATGCGGTTTGAATGCGAGAAGGAAGATTTACCAAAGGGACTAGGATGGGCTAATGAATATGTCACACTTGGCACTCATGTGGGCACCCACATGGATGCACCTTGGCACTACCACCCCGAATCTGAAGGAGAAAAAGCAAAGACAATAGATGAGCTTCCTGTTGAATGGTTTTACAGTGACGGCGTGGTGATAGATATGCGCCATAAGAGACCCGGCGAGCTTATAACCAGCTGGGACTTAAAAAAATCTCTTCATGAAATCAAATATGACATAAACCCTTTTGACATTGTACTTGTAATGACCGGTGCTGATGAACTTTGGGGGACTAAAGATTACTGGTCTCAGTTTCCTGGGTTGTCTAGAGAATCGACCATCTGGCTTTGTGAGCAAGGGGTAAAAGTAATGGGCACGGATTCAGCAGGTTGGGACAGACCGTTTTGGGCTATGGTTGAGGAATTTAAAGAAACCGGAGACAAAAGTGTTATATGGGGCGCTCATTTTGCAGGAATAGAAAAGGAATACTGTCAAATCGAGAAGCTGACTAATCTAGACCAGCTGCCTCCACACGGGTTCAAAGTAGTTTGCCCGCCAATTAAGATAATTAATGCAAGTGCAGGTTGGGTTAGACCAATTGCTATTGTTGAAGAGTAGATATTCCTACTTAATACTTAGGTGATCCAAAAACAACTGTCCAGAAAGTCTTATATTTACTATCTTTATTATGAAAACAGGCGCCCCCAATCTCTGTAAAACTTTGCTTCATAATAATTTCACAATGATCCGGGCTTAATAGCCACGCAGCCACTACTTCTTCTGAATCCTCCCGACCGGCGGAGATATTCTCCCCTACTGTAATCCAGTTATATCCTACTTCTTCAACCCTAAAGGAAACCCCTTTGCCATCTAAATCTTTGTGACTCACATAGTTTTCCATAGCCATATCGACGGAATGATTTAAAGCCGCTCTTGCCAAAGTAGGGTTCCAAGCAACTTCGCCGGCTGGTGTGAATATTTTATGCCCACAGTTTCTACTGGACTTTCTGGCACGGTTGATAAGTACCAGCATCTTTTCTTTAGTAACATCAAATTCCTCACAACGATAAGCATCATTTGCAAGGACATACTGAATTTCATTTGATGCCCTGCAGCTACATAGAATACAAATAGGGAATATTAAAAGCAGTATCTTCTTCACTGATTACAGTATACGCCCCAGAGTTCATCTATAGCAAATGAATTTTCGTATAAGAGAATGTGTCGTTTAAAGATTATTCAAGTGTTAGTTCTTAGCCTGATTGCGCCAATGTTTATCAATAAACCTATCCCTGCCCGAGCCGATACGATAGGATTTATAGTGCGTAGGTTTTTTGAGATAATACTTCTGATGATATTCCTCAGCATCCCAGAACTCACCAGCCTTTGTTACTTCGACAACAATAGGTTTGTCGAATCTTCCAGATTCATCAAGTTTCTTTTTTGAAGCCAGTGCAGCTTTTTTCTGGGACTCATTTAAATAGAAAATCCCGGGTCTGTACTGCTTGCCTCTATCATAGAATTGCCCACCTGCATCTGTAGGATCAAAGGTCATCCAAAAAATATCAAGCAACTTATCGTAATTAACTTTATCCGGATCATATATAACCTCTATCGCTTCAGTGTGACCTGTTCTACCGTAAGAGACTTCTTTATATTTAGGGCTTTTCTCGTCTCCTCCAGTATATCCAACTGTTGTTGTAACAACTCCGTCTAGATGATCAAAAGGAGGCTGCACGCACCAAAAACAACCACCTGCAAAAACCGCCCTTTCATAGTTCTCATTCTGACGTGCTTCATTTCTCTTTTTTATATCAGCATCTTCATCATAAGAATTTGCAAACAAATGATATCCTTGAGCTAAAATCAGTATTCCGATAACTATTAACAATTTCCGTTTCATTACTTTCTCCTTATTAATTTATAAATATTAACCTTAAAATGGCTTGTTTGCTTTATATATACGCTTTAAATGGAAATATGGTTTCATTAATTAATAGAAAGGTTTTTGTTACTTACTATTAAGATCTGACGATTTTGAAGCGCTGTTTTTTTGGGTTTTATATGCAAAGTAAGCTTCCAGCAATAACCATACTGAAAGTGCAAGAATAATGGCAGATAAGACAAGCAATAGTGGGTTATTAGCGAAAACTTTGAAGTTCCAAATCATGGCTGCTATTGTCATAATTACAAGGAATACCATTGGTATTAGTGTATATATCACAGGACGTCCGGTTTTCCAGAGGTACATTGTTGCTACAAGAAGGGTTAATCCTGCAACAAGCTGATTCGTAGCCCCAAAAAGCGGCCAGAGCAAAAAACCTCCCGAACCAAGCCCTTTAGCAGGCGCTTCCGCTAAAAGTGCTAGCAATAATGCGGGAACCACAGCCAAGAAAGCTCCTACATATCTATTTTTTAATGGTTTTATTTTATAAGCGGTACCTAATTCGCCCAGTATAAGTCTCTGAATCCTGGTTGCTGTATCCAAAGAGGTGGCTGCAAAACTAATTACTATTACACTTATCAAAGTGTCTCCAAAGACAGAAGGTATATGTAATGCATCTAAGAATGTAGACGATCCATGAACGAAGTTTATAATCCCGCTTTTGGCAGCAAGATCCCATGTCTCATAATGAATAAGCCAATCTCCTTTGCTAATTCCTGCCGCGACCGCTAAAGTAGCTATCATTGCTAGAGTTCCTTCGCCAAGCATTCCTCCATACCCTATCATTCTCGAGTCCTTCATTTTATTTAGCTGTTTGGAAGTAGTCCCGCTTGAAACAAGTCCATGAAAACCGCTAATTGCACCGCAGGCTATAGTTACAAAAATGAATGGAAATAGTGGCACGCCCCCTTTAGCATTATGGTTAATTGCAGGTGCCTGCATTTCAGGATGGGCAACCAAAATCCCTATAAATAGAAGGCCTAAACCTAATATAAGTTGGTGCCCGTTTATATAGTCTCGTGGCTGAAGGAGTGTCCAAACTGGCAGAACTGATGCTATAAATGAATAAACAAGAAGCAGCAAAATCCAGGTTACTATCTGGCTACCCCATATTGCTGGAACCTCAAGTGGAACTATAGTTCCAACCCATATCATCACGTATAAAGTAATTAAAGCAAAAATAGAGGGCCAGAGTATAGGCACACCTTTTTTGTAGAATAAAAATCCTATTATGACAGCTACAATTATCTGAAAGTTTACAGGTAAGACGCTTTGTGGGAATGCCACAAATAGAGAAGCTATTGCATATGCAAAAACAGCTATAACAAAAAAGATAAGAAAATACACAATAAGTAAAAACAGGGTTCTCGCTCTGGGGCTAACTATGATTCCTGCTAAATCTCCAACTGAACGTCCTTTTTCTCTAACAGAGATAACCAGTGCACTGAAGTCATGTACAGCTCCCATGAAGATTGTGCCCAGGACAACCCAGATAATAGCAGGAAACCAACCCCAGAATACTGCGATAGCCGGTCCAATAATTGGAGCAGCTCCAGCAATAGAAGCAAAATGATGGCCAAAAAGAATATGTTTATTTGACGGCACAAAATCCATACCGTCATTTAATTCATGCGCAGGAGTAACTTCATCATCTGACAAACGGAAGATTTTTTCGGCTAGAAACTTCGAATAAAAGCGATAAGCTAGAAAATAGAGGATTAAGACGATTATCGCAAGAAGTGCAGCATTCAATTGAGACCTCCTATTAGCTCAGGAGACCCCATTTCTTCATACGATAGCGAAGCACTTCGCGCGTTATCCCAAGCATTTCAGCAGTTCTTGTCTGGTTCCAGTTATGCAAGTCCAGTGCTTTAGTTATAACTTTTCTTTCAATTTTGTAAAGTGATGCGTCGTCAAGCGGCACGTCAATAACCATCTTATCATCGCCGTCCTGGACCTTCAGATCATCACCTTCTTCAAGCTTTACATATTTCGGGTTTAACAATCCGTCTTCACCAAGTAGTACTGCCCTTTCAATAGTGCTTCTTAGCTCCCTGACATTGCCGGGCCAATCATAATGCAAGAAGGTCTTTCGCACCTCTGAAGGAATAATGTTGATATTCTTATTGAGATCGACATTAAAATAGGAAATGAAATAATCTGTAATGAGAGGAATATCCTCTTTTCTCTCCCTCAGTGATGGCATTTCAAAATTTATCACGTTTAAGCGGTGGTATAGGTCTTCTCTAAAACCGCCGTTTTTAACAAGCGATTTGAGATCGTGATTAGTAGCAGCCATAACACATATATCCACTGTTATATCCCTCGTTCCCCCTACTCTTCTGAAGCTCCTTTCTTCTACCGCCTTAACAAGCTTAGCCTGGAGAGAAAGACTCATATCACCAATCTCATCAAGAAAGACTGTGCCTCCGTCTGCTTGCTCCAATATCCCTTTCTTTAGCTTTTTTGCGTCTGTAAACGCACCAGCCTCATGACCAAAGAGCTCGCTCTCTAAAAGAGTTTCAGGAATTGCAGCACAGTTCAATTCTATAAACGGGCCCAACTTTCTTAACCCGTTAAAATGGAGCACTTTAGCAGCAAGCCCCTTACCTGTCCCACTTTCTCCTCGAATAAGTATTGTCTTAGGATCGGTTTTTGTAAGCTTCTTAAATAAATCTATTATCTCTTTTATAGTCTCGCTTTTACCTATAAGTGAATCAAATCCGTATTTCACCTGAGCTCTCATAGCTACTGCGCTCAGACTATTATTAAGCTCTCTAATTCTAAGAGCATTTCTGACCATTACCTTTAATTTGTCGAGCGGGAACGGTTTTTCAATGAAATCATAAGCACCGTCTCTTATCGCCGATACAGCAACTTCCACACTGCCGTGCGCTGTCATCATGATGGTCGGGGGCATTTGATCGAATGCGGAAAGATCTTTAAGAACTTGAAGACCATCACGATCCGGAAGCTTAAGATCTAAAATAACAAGATCGGGATTCTCACGTTTGGCTATTTGTAATCCTTCCCCTCCTTCAAATGATGTAATAACAAAATACCCTTCTTGTGATAAAGCTTTCTGAAGTTGTTTTGAAAGAAGTCTTTCATCTTCAATAATCAAAATTAGTGAACTCATTTACCCCTTCCTTAGAATTAGATTATCCTCATCCGTCCTCAATATATGTATATTATTTTCAATTAATCAATTTCGCTATTTTCTACGTAATCGAATCCTCATTCAGATTACTTGGTATTTCTACTATAAACTCAGACCCTGCCCCTTTTTTGCTCGAAATATGCATCTTCCCACTATGCGCCTCAACTATCCTATTTGATATTGCCAGTCCGAGCCCTGTACCTCTTTCCTTAGTTGAATAAAAAGGCTGTAAAATTTTATCTATATCGTTCTCAGAAAAACCGCATCCGGTATCTGAAACAGCAATTTCTACAGTTCCATTACAATTTTTTGTTTCTACTCTCACCTTACCAAAACTACCTGTAGCATCTATACCATTAATAAGCAAATTTAAGACAACCTGTTCAATCTGTTCATGATCAACATGGAATTGATTGCTGCATCCTAACTGTTTCTCAATCATAACCCCTTTTGACTTAGCCCTCATATTTACAAGACTAAGAGCTCTTTCTACTATATCATTCGGTTCACATTCAATAAGCTGCAAACTCTTGGGATGGCCCAATTGAAACAATCCCTTTACGATTCTCTCTAAGCGTACAATTTCGTTTAGTATTTCTGATATAGTTTGCTCGTGCTCTTCATTCTCTGTTTCCGCCTGCATCAACTCAAGAGCTATGGCTATTCCCGACAGGGGGTTCCTAACCTCGTGAGCAACACCCGTAGCAAGCTCTCCAATAGTAGCTAGTTTTTCAGTTTTAATCAGCGCTTTATGCTTTTCTTTAATTTCCCTTGTAGCATCTTCAATTTCAGTCTCTAGCACTTCGTTGAATCTCTTAGTAGTTTCTAAAAGTTTTAAGATTTCATCATTCTTTTTCTGAAGCTCTCTATTGTTAATCTCAATATTATCTATCATATGATTAAAAGCCTGAACCAAAGTATTGATCTCTCCGCTGGATTTAACTCCAGCCACTCTATAAGAGTAATCACCTTCAGCAACCGATTCCGCAGCTTTAAATAAATTGAAGATGGGTTTTGTAATAACCCTTGGAATAAAAAAGGTAAGAATGATACCAAATACAAGTATTACTCCTATTACAGTAAAGACAGTAATATAAGAATACTTTATCTGCTCGTCTGAGATTTTAACTGCTTCAAGAAGCATCTCATTAGCAAAGAACCCGTTAGCTTCTTCTTTGTCTGATATTAGCTTAGATAATGTTGTATATCTGCCTTTGATATTCTCAGCTGCTTTATCCAGATTGTATATGCTATAAACAGAAAAGCCGCTAATCAAAAGCATAAGAAGAAACATCAAAGCATATCCAAGTGTAATCTGTTTACTTAGATTCAATTACTCTTCACCTAACCGATTTGTATACACAGTAAAAATTCTACCTGCTAATATTCCCAACTCATATCAATATTTTAGTTTCTCAATAGATAAATCAAATGCTTTGAGGTAAATTTACTTTAGTTATTTAATACGGTAAATTGAACAAATGGCTTATAATAAAGGGCATAAATAAAATAAACCATCCAAATTCTATGAAATCATACTGCTTAGCGTTACTACTATCGACAGTATTTCTATTCGGATGTTTTGTCACTCCCGAATCTGTCAGAGAATTAAATCAGCGACAGGACCTACTTGAAGCCAAGATGGATGAACTATTGGAAGAGCTAAAGGCTTCTAATTCTAATACTAGCCGCAATATGGAAAGAATTGAGAACAACCAAATGCTTCTTGCTGAAGAAATTGAAAGTATGCAGAAGAAGAATATTAAACTTGGCAAGAAAATAGAAGATGCAACCAATAAGAATGGAGATGGAGATAAAGAAAACCAAAAAGCCCCTTCCGCTAATGAAATATATGCTAAAGCCGATGCTAGCTATAAAAACCGTAAGTACGAAGATGCAATATTAGAATTTCAACAGTTAATAGATACATATCCCCAAGACTGGAGAGTTCCTAACGCTTACTTGAAACAAGGAAATGCTCTTATTAATCTGGGCAGGAAAAAAGAGGCGGGATTTTTCTTTAAGACTTTAATCGACAAGTATCCAACATCCCCTGAAGCTAATATCGCTAAACAAAAACTAAAAGCTATTTAACAAATTATATCAACTAAGAATAAAACTTAAGACTTCTTCTTTCCGTAGTATTAGTTTCTGATCTCAAATGGCAACAAGGCCTGACATCTCAGATTATTTGATACATTTCACAAAGGGTAATACCGATGATGAAGCTTTTAACAATCTTCATAGTATTATTCAAAGCAGAAAGCTTATGCTGGTAATGATAAGATAAAGGGTGGATACAAGGTTGTATGCTTTACAGAAACGCCTTTGCTTAAGAGTGGTCTTGTCAATCCAAATAACTATTCTAAATATTCTCCATTTGGCATAATGTTTACTAAGAAATGGATATTTCAACAAGGCGGTAGGCCCATTATCTACCAACCGGACAAAGAGTTTCAAACATTACCCGATGAGATTAAATGGAGACACGTTAGATACGAACCAGATATTGAAAGCCCAATAGATTTTTCATGGGAAAGAGAATGGAGAATCAATTCAAATGTTTTACATATTAATCCAGCTTATGCCTTTGTCATCGTTCCCAACCATCAATGGGCTCAACGTTTAATAGAAATTCATGACCATGAGCAGAATATGATTGTAAGACAATACTCAATTATAGACGAACTGATCGCTGAATTGGCTAGAGAAGAGTTCCGATGGCATATTGAGATACCAGATCAATAAGAAAGAGAGGTGAATAAGTTTACTGGATGGCAGTATCCACCCCTCTTTAAGGATAATTGGTCTATCTAAGTGCACAGAATCCAAAACTTTGGGTAGAACCCGCTTGAACTATGTTATTCCAGGAAACACCTTCTGCAGTAACTGTATCTCCATTTTGCTCATAAGTAGCGCTCCACATATTTCTAATACTGCCCTCAATTGGGAAAGAAACTACCCAGTCTTCGGCAGAAGAACTGTTATTTGAAACAGTCACTACAGCGCAGTATCCTGTGCCCCAATCGTCATTGATAGTTACATTCGCACTCACATCTCCTCCTGAAGGCTCATTAAACTCATCAGTGTCATTTGCGTTATCACACCCTGGATCAATTGGAAAATCTATTAAACCATCGCCGTCATTATCAACTCCGTCAGAGCATGCGAATGTGGGTGGATTAGTCGGTGTTGGTGTTGGTGGAGGAGGGGTTGGAGTTGCTCCCCTATCAGCACAGAATCCAAATCCCGCAGACTGCCCGGGATTTACAACATTATTCCATGATACACCCTGTGCAGTTACTTCACTTCCATCTTGTGTATATGTGGCACTCCAAATCTCCCTCACTGTTCCCTCTATTGGAAAAGCAACTATCCAATCAGAGGCGCTTTGCGTATTGTTTGTGACTGTAACCTCGGCACAATACCCTGCACCCCAATCATCATTTATAGATAAGTCTGTTGAGAGGCCATCTCCTGGTGGATTATTGTCCATATCAATATCAATCTGGAAAGAAAATTCTTCTTCAGAAGAGATGTAAACATTGTTTTCTTGGGAGCTGAAAACAGGGTTAATATTTCCATCAGAATCTAGTACACCAATTTTGACAATTGAAGAACTTGTATTAACCAACTCCGCTAAATAAAATGGCCACTGATCTACTAATGTCTGTCCGTCCTGAAGCTCTAATACAATTGTTTCCAGATCACTACCCTGAGCATCAAATAATCTAAAAGTTACTTTATCTCCAACTAGAAGATCCTCTTGTGCTCTTATCTGTCCTATCGATTTCCAAACAACCGACTGTCCTCCAGAAAACTCAACATCTGTGCAAGTATAAAAGGCCTCTTGGCTGTCATCGCGTTGCCAAATAGTATAGATCACATGCTTTCCCGATTTACCTTGTGGCAAAGGACAATTCATTCTGTATCGGCCGTTCTCAAGAACAACATCATTTATTGTGCAAAACGGAGAGTCCTCCAAGTCAGACCACTTGAGAGAATCAAGCGGGTTGTAACCATCCTCAGTAACGTAAAACCTAAAATAATCTGTACTATGTGGTGCGGTTGCAATAAAAACAAACTCAAAACGACCTGAACTATCTGGAGCAATCATAGTTGAAGGCCAATCACTTCTGGCAAGATCCATTCCTTTAAAGAGCTCTTTACCCCCGCTGCAGAGTTTGCCGTCCGGGATGATATCCTGATGCATATCGTTAGCATTTCCCTGATTTACCCCATTCCAGTCATATAGGGCCTGCGTTCCACCTTCCTGGACTGCCGCCTTACATGCATCTGACTTTGGGTTCTCCGGATTCTCTAAAAAACAGTTGTAAATCCTGCTTAATGGAGTCTCCATCGAGCCATGGCCGAATGCCTGTTTTACTATGGGATTGACAGAAAAAACATACAGTAACACCGAAGTTATTATTAGAATTCTCATGTTCTACCTCCTTTGTTTTATAGGAGATTAACCCATATATTTTCAGAACAAAGAACTATTTAATTCTTTGAGACAAATTGTGTAACGGTGCGCAAAGATTGTGTATTTTTGCACAAAAAAACATATGTTCGTTTGCAAATTTTAGGAATTACGAGAAAAGATTAGAGGTTGGAGGTCATACTTTTTAGTGCATCATAAGTTTCTGATACCAGCAAACTAACAAGTTCCTGGGCTGTGCATTTTCTGGACATAGCGGATCCCTGCCCTGCCCAGAGAGACATAAAATCTGAGTTCTGTTTTTCTTTTGCTGTATTTCTGATCTGTCTTGTAAGGCTGTTTTGTACAGGGTAGTTTGCCACCTCTTGTTCAAGAAAAGACATTTCGTCAATAAAACGGTTTTTTATTCCGCGTGCATATTTACCGGAAAATGCTCTGGTTAAAACAGTACTTACATCTTTTGAGCTCAACAATGTATCTAACCATGGCTTTGGAACTCCCGCTTCTTCACAGCTAAGAAAAGCTGTTCCAATCTGCACAGCGGATGCTCCCAAAGCAATAGAAGCCGCTATACCACGACCATCCATAATTCCTCCAGAAGCAATTATAGGAATTTTCACTTTATCTGTTAGTTGAGGAACTAAAGCTAACCCACCTACCATTGGAGTGCCCTTGGTTGATCCGAAAGTTCCTCTATGTCCACCAGCCTCGCTCCCCTGAGCAACAATTGCAGAACAACCTGCCTGCTCCAGCGACACACCCTCTTCGACGCAGGTAGCAGTACCTATTACTAATACACCTCGTTCAAGCAGACCCTTTATTAATACTTTGTCCGGAATACCGAAAGTAAAACTGAATATAGGAACATTGTTCTCAATAACGACAGCTAATTGATCTTCAAAATTGTATTTCGGAGGACTAGGTATCTCAGGAGAATCAATCCCTAGTTCTTCTGAAAATTCTTTTAGACGATTAAGCACTTTATCGCTTGGTTGCGAAGCTACATCTCTATCTGGTACAAAGAGATTTATACTAAAGGGCTTATTCGTAAGTTCCTTTACTTTACGAATTTCTGATTCTATCTGCTCTGGGGAAAGATAACCAACTCCTAGTGAACCTAAAGCTCTTGAATTGGATACAGCCGCAGCCAGTTCCGGTGTACTTGGACCACCTGCCATTGGAGCCTGGATTATTGGATAATCTATCCCAAGTTGCTTAGTTAAAACCTTTACTAGATCCGGCCAAAAATCAGTCGACATATAACCCCCTTATGATTAACAACTAGAATAACAAAGTTTGTGGAACTTACTAACAAGAATATGTTTCATATCTCCTTGTTCATTACCGGAGAACAGTTCTCCCAGCTTTATTGTATATTTATTCCAAAACGTGTAAATATATATACATATTTTCGGAGGGTGGGTCTTAGATTTAAATCAATATAACAAAAACTTTATAAAAAAGAGAAGAAGCTATGCACTATAAATTCTTAAGCACAATTTTTGTTATTTCACTATTTTTATTCTCGTGCGGAGGAGATGAAGCAGTACAGTTACCACCACCTGTTGTCCAGGTTTATACAACAATAACAACTGACGTTCCTATTTTCAAAGAGTTCATTGGAGAAACTCAAGGGTTTAAAGATATTGATATACGCGCCAGGGTAGAAGGTTATCTTGAAGGAATAGATTTTGAAGAAGGGTCCCAAGTAAAANAAGGCCAACTTCTATATACAATCGAAAGCCAGCCTTTTGAGGAAAATGTTGCAGAAAANCAAAGCCAGCTTGCTGCCGCTAATGTAGAACTCGCTAATGCCCAGAGTGATCTAAGCAGAATAAAACCGCTTGCAGCAGAAAATGCTATTAGCCAAATTGACCTTGATGCAGCTCAGGCAAAGTATGAAGCATCTATAGAAGCTGTAAAAGCAGCAGAGGCCAATCTAAATGCAGCTAACATTCAACTGAGCTATACAAAAGTACTCTCCCCTATAGAGGGCATAATTGGCATGACACAAGCCAAGGTGGGTGATTTCGTCGGAGCAAGCCCGAACCCAGTAATCTTAAATACCGTTTCAAATGTCGAGACTATATTGGTTCAATTCTTTGTAACAGAAAAGGAATACCTACAAGCTGCAAAAAGAATAATTGCAGAAACTGAAGAATATCAAGTAGGAGAAGCTAAAAAAGAGCCAGATGACCTTCAGCTAATCCTCTCTGATGGAACAGTTTATAAGTATAAAGGGAAATTTGATTTTATAGATAGAAATGTGGATCCAACAACTGGAGCAATCCTTATACAAGCATCTTTCCAAAACCCCAACCAACTGCTACGCCCTGGGTTATTTGCAAAGGTACGTGCCCAGGTTGACCAAATCAAAGATGGAATCTTAGTGCCTCAAAGATGTGTTGTAGAACTACAGGGCACATTTAGCGTTCTAGTAATAGATGAAAACAATAAAGTGCAGAATAGACTAGTGCAAGCAGGTCCTAAAGCAAAAGAATTTTGGCTAATTAAAGATGGACTCAAGCCTGGTGAAAAAGTCATTTATGAAGGGCTACAAAAAGTAAAAGAGGGGATGGTAGTGGCCCCAGAAGTTGTCGAAGTAAAAATCCCTAATCTAGAGAGTATTTAATAAATAATGGGCAATTTTTTCGTTAACAGACCTATTGTAGCAATGGTAATAGCCATTGTAATGGTGATAATAGGTGGTGTATTCATGGGAGGTCTTCCCATCGAACAGTACCCAAACATCACTCCTCCAATAGTTGAAGTAAGAGCTACATATACTGGAGCAAATGCTGTAAACGTAGAAGAGTCCGTTGCAACCCCGCTTGAGCAAGATATTAATGGTGTAGATAACATGATCTACATGAAGTCGACCAACTCAAACGACGGCACTATGGCCATTCAAGTCTCGTTTGAGGTAGGCACTGATCCTGATATCAATACTGTCTTTACGCAAAACAGAGTAGCCGCTGCTACCGCAAAACTCCCTGAAGAAGTAAAACGGCTGGGTGTAACAACTGAGAAATCCCTTCCTAATATCCTGATGTTGGTCACCCTGACTTCTGAGGATGGAAGATATGATCAAAACTTCCTAGGCAACTATGCAATTATTAACCTCCAGGACACTCTGGCTCGAATAAGGGGAGTTGGACGTGTAACAGTTTTAGGCGCAAGCGATTATTCAATGCGTATATGGATAAAACCTGATCGTCTGGCGCAGCTTGGCATAACCATCCCCGAAATTGTGGATGCTATACAGCAGCAAAGTGTTATCGTGCCAGGCGGAAAGTTCGGCGCAGAACCAGCGCCTCCAGGCACTGAATTCACTTATACGGTAAGGCTGCCAGAGCGCCTTCAGTCACCAGAGGAATTTGGTGAAGTTGTTATAAGAACAAGTGAAGCTGGCTCACAGGTCAAGATCAAAGACGTCGCCCGAGTTGAGCTAGGTGTCGAGACTTACAACGCTTTCACAAGGCTTGATGGGAAAGAATGTGCAGTAATTGCACTTTATCAAGCGCCTGGATCAAACGCTACACAGCTTGCACAAACTATCAGAACTACTGTTGAAGACATATCCAAAACATTCCCTGAGAGTCTACGATATGACATCTCCCTTGATACAACACTCGCTATTACGGCGGGTATCAAAGAAATTATAATAACTCTGTTTGTAGCGCTTGCTCTAGTTATATTAGTAGTATTCATATTCATTCAAGATTGGCGTGCTGCTCTAATTCCCACTATTGCAATACCAGTTTCACTAATTGCAGCATTTATGGTATTCCCACTGATAGGATTTACGATTAATGTGCTTTCACTTCTTGGTCTTGTGCTTGCTATTGGTATTGTGGTTGATGACGCCATTGTAGTAGTAGAAGCAGTACAGGTAAATATTGAAAATGGCCTGTCTCCCAAAGAAGCAACCATGAGAGCAATGAGCGAAGTTACAGCACCAGTTATCGCAACTACCCTCGTTCTAGTTGCTGTATTTATCCCAGTTGCCGCTATGGCCGGTATCACAGGAAGCTTGTATAAACAGTTTGCTATAACGGTTGCCGTATCAGTAGTCTTTTCATCTATCAACGCTCTTACCCTAAGTCCTGCATTGTGCTCTATGCTCCTTAGAAAGAGAGAGCCAACTAAAGGATTGCTTGGACGTTTCTTTGATAAATTCAACCTTGGTTTTGACAGGTTGACGGATAAATATGTAAACCTGACGCGTGTAGTGGCCGTAAAAGTTAAGCGTGGGCTTATCTTTATTGGCATACTAGTAATTGGGTTAATTTTCCTAGGAAAAATGGTCCCAGGCGGTTTCATACCCGAGGAGGACATGGGCTATCTTTTCGTGAACATACAACTCCCGGATGCAGCATCACTTCAGAGATCAGATGAGGTAACCAAGAAAGTAGAGGCAATACTATCTCAGGCCGATCAAATTGAATATGTTACTGCCGCAGTAGGATTTAGCTTGCTCTCAGGTAGCTTCTCTTCAAACTCTTCACTCTTATTCGTATCACTTAAGGACTGGAGCGAAAGAAGAGCAACTGTAAACCAAATAGTCAATCAGCTAAATAAAGTCTTCTATGTAAAAATTAACGAAGCTCAAGTTTTTGCCTTTGGCCCGCCTGCCATTCCAGGGCTTGGTAACGGGTCCGGATTTACAATGAATCTTCAGGACAGAGGCGGCAACTCTCCAGAATACCTAGCACAAGAGAGCACTAAATTCATACAGGCCGCAATGCAGAGACCTGAAATAGGCTCAGCATTTACTACATTCCGCGCAAATGTTCCACAAAGGTTTATGGATATTGATACAGATAAAGCTCTCAAAGCTGGAATTCCACTAAACAACATTTACAGCACCGTAGGAGCTTTCTTAGGCGGCACATATGTAAACGATTTCACCCGATTTGGCAGACTCTACAGAGCTTACATTCAGGCCGAACCTGAATATAGACAAAGTGAGGATCAAATTAATCTATTCTATATAAAGAACACAAACGGAGATAGCGTTCCGCTTGCTGCCTTTGTTAACATAAATGACATAACAGGTCCTGACTTCACTAACAGATTTAACTTATATAGATCAGTAGAGCTTACAGGCGGCCCTGCCCCAGGTTATACATCTTCTCAGGCTCTCAGTGCGCTTGAGGAAGTAGCAAACAGCACCTTACCATCAGATATGGGTTATGAGTGGAGCAACATGTCATACCAGGAAAAAGCTGCCTCGGGATCAGCTGCAATTGTATTTCTTTTCGCACTTTTATTCGTCTACCTTATTCTTGCAGCGCAGTATGAGAGCTGGTCACTACCCTGGAGTATTTTGTTAGGTACTCCTTTTGCTATTTTTGGAGCATTTTTTGCGCTATTTGTCGCCAGATTATTTAGTGCCAGCTACGAGCTTAACATCTTTGCACAAATAGCCCTTGTAATGTTGATAGCAATGGCAGCTAAGAACGCAATTCTAATTGTAGAGTTCGCTAAGCTAGAATTTGATAAAGGCAGCTCGTTATTCGATTCTGCTATAACAGCGGCTAAACTTCGTTTTAGACCTATTTTGATGACAGCTTTCTCTTTTATTCTCGGGGTATTCCCGTTAGTAATTGCATCAGGAGCTGGGGCTGAGGCAAGAGTAGTTATGGGTATGGCTCTTCTTGGTGGTATGTCTTTGGCAACATTATTAGGTGTGTTCTTTTATCCGATGTTTTTTGTAATGGTAGGAAAGCTAGGCAAATATGAAGAGAAAAGAGATCTAGCAAAGAGTCAAAGTTAATTATGGGCAGAATATATAATTTAATCACCGTAGTTCTCATAATATCTGTTTTACTTTCAGGCTGTATGGTAGGGCCTAACTTTGAAGAACCTCAGTTTGATGACCTACCTGACGAGTTTAGGTTTTCAAGTGAATATGATGACCAAGAAGTAAATCTTGTTTGGTGGGAACTCTTTAACGACCCGGTTTTAGTTTCTTTAGTTAACACAGCGCTAGAACAGAATAAAGATCTATTGATCGCAATAAGCCGAATTGAAGAAGCTCGCTCNTTTTTAGTTTTCACCCAAGCCGATCTCTATCCCAGGTTTGATTTACAGGGTGGAGCAAATAGAGGCAATTTTAATGGCGGCATCATAACCAGTGATCCGGATGAACCAGTGAACAGTGCTTTTATCTCCCCTGTAGTAAATTGGGAAATAGACTTCTGGGGTAAATTCCGTAGAGCTAACGAGTCTGCGAGAGCACAGCTTTTAGCAACAGAATACGCTACAAAAACAATTCAGATAAGTCTTATCTCTGAAGTTGTAGGTGCGTATTTTATGCTTCTTGATTTTAAAGAAAGGCTTCGAGTCTCTGAACAAACCCTTGAATCTCGAGACGAGAGCCTAGTAATAATACAAAAGCGTTTTGATAGGGGAATAATCCCGGAGATTGATCTCAACCAGGCTCAGGTGCAAAGAGAAATTGCTGCAGCATCAGTACCTGTAAACAAGCGTTTGATCGCAAATACCGAGAATGCAATTAGCGTCTTACTAGGCACATTCCCTCAGGAAATAAAGACAGACCTAGATCTTTATGCACAAACAATTCCACCTAATGTACCAGCAGGACTTCCTTCATCATTACTCGAAAGAAGACCTGACATTTTGGAGGCTCTATATTTAATACAATCCCAGAATGCGCTGATTGGTGTTGCTGTGGCACAGAGGTTTCCTGCTATTAGCATTTCAGGCGCAGCAGGGGCTGCTACAAACGAAGCAGCACAGATGACTATTGACGGTTTTGCATGGAACATAGCTGCCGGTCTGGCAGGTCCTATTTTCAACTTCGGCCAAGATAAAGCGCGAGTTGAAATTGAAGAAACTAGAACAGAACAAGCTCTATACAACTATCAAAATATTGTGCTAAATGCTTTTAGAGAAATTTCAGATGCTCTAGTAGACATTCAGACTTATCGTGAACAGATTGCAGCTCTTAAGAGCCAGGTTAAAGCGGCTGAAAACGCTAATAGACTTTCTAAGATGAGATATGACCAGGGCTTCTCAAGCTACCTCGAAGTGCTTGACTCTGAGCGTGCTCAATTTGCTGCTCAACTAGACCTATCTCAAGCCACCCAAGAATACTACAACGCATATGTCCGTCTTTACAAAGCTCTAGGCGGCGGCTGGATATCTCCTTTGGATATGGAAGAAACTGAAAGTGTCAGTTCCCAACAAACTCCACAATAATTCACTACC
>JGI24023J19991_10000580_pt1 | contig 28420 bp, 27 predicted proteins | sample Cruoilmetagenom1_FD_19991 | JGI IMG/M metagenome (IMG submission 19991) | reverse complement strand
GGGGCGGGGCCGCTAAATGATCGGATTTGAAGACGTCGTCGCTCACTACAACCACTGGATCACCGTTTTCCTGATGGTCTCGGGCCTCTACATCGTGGTGGCCCGCGGCAATATGGTGAAAAAGCTGATCGGACTGTCGATATTCCAGACGTCCGTCTATCTGCTGTTTATCTCCGCCGGAAAAATCCTGGGCGGCACGGCGCCGATCATCAGCGAAGACTATCAGGTCTACTCCAACCCCTTACCTCATGTGCTGATCCTGACGGCGATCGTGGTCGGCGTGGCGACGCTGTCGCTCGGCTTGGCGCTGGTGGTTCGTATCAACGAGGCCTACGGCACGATCGAGGAAGATGAGATTTTCGCAGAGGAAGAGCAATGATCGCGGCGCAATTGCCCGCTCTGCAGATTGTTATTCCGCTGCTCGGCGCGGTGCTGACAGCCATGATGCGGCGGGGCAGCTGGGCGTGGGCGGTGGCGCTCGCGGTCAGCTGGACGATGCCGCTTATTGCCGGCGCACTGCTGATTCAGGTGCTGAACTCGGGGCCCATTTCCTATGCGCTCGGCGGCTGGAACCCGCCCTGGGGCATCGAATACCGCATCGACGCGCTCAATGGCTTCGTGCTGCTGCTGGTCTCGCTGATCGGCGCGGTCATCATGCCTTATGCGCGGGTCAGCGTGGAAAAGGAAATCGCGCCCGAAAAACAGGCATGGTTTTACACGATGTATCTGCTTTGCCTGTGCGGACTGCTCGGCATCACCATCACGGCCGATGCCTTCAACGCTTTCGTCTTTCTCGAGGTCTCCTCGCTCTCGACCTATGCGCTGATTGCGCTGGGGCGCGACAGGCGGGCGCTGCTCGCGGCCTATCAATATCTGATCCTCGGCACCATCGGCGCCACGCTTTATGTGATCGGCGTGGGACTGCTTTATACGATGACCGGGACCCTCAATATGGGTGATATCGCGGGCCGGCTCGACGCGGTGGAAGACATCCGTCCGATCCTGGCGGCGCTTGCCTTCCTGACGGTCGGCATCAGCTTAAAGCTCGCGCTCTTTCCGTTGCATGTGTGGTTGCCCAACGCCTACGCCTATGCCCCGTCGGTGGTGACCGCTTTCCTGGCTGCCACCGCCACCAAGGTCGCGGTCTACCTGCTGCTGCGCTACTATTTCACCGTTTTCGGCGTGACATTCGTATTTGAGACCCTGCCGGTCTCGACCATATTTCTCACCCTTTCGCTCGCCGCCATGTTCGGCGCCTCGATCGTCGCTGTCTTCCAGGACGACGTGAAGCGCATGCTCGCCTATTCGTCGGTGGCGCAGATCGGCTACATCACGCTGGGTATCGCACTCGCCAATCAGACCGGGCTCACCGGCGGCATCGTCCATCTCTTCAATCATGCGCTGATGAAGGGGGCGCTGTTCCTGGTGGTGGGCGCGATCTTCTTTCGCATCGGCTCGGTCAAGCTCGACGATCTGGCGGGTCTGGGCAAGCGCATGCCGATCACCATGGCTGCATTCGTGGTGGCGGGATTGAGCATCATCGGCACTCCGGGCACGGCTGGCTTCATTTCCAAATGGTATCTCGCGATTGGCGCGCTTGAGCAGGGCTCCTGGTGGCTTGTCTTGCTGCTGGTGGCGAGCTCCTTCATTTCGATCGTCTATATCGGACGGGTCGTCGAAGTCGTCTGGTTTCGACCCGTGGGCAAGATGGTGGCGGGTGTGCGCGAACCGCCGAACTCCATGCTCATTCCGTCGCTCATACTGGTGGCTGCGACGATCTATTTCGGCTTCGACACAACCATGACGGCAGGTGTCGCGGACAGGGCGGCCGAGGCTTTGCTCGGGGGTAACCGATGAGCGGTGACTTTCTCGTCGTCCTCGCGGTCGCGCTGCCCTTCGTTGGCGCGGGGTTGATTTGGCTCACGGATTGGAACGCCAATCTGCGGGAGGCAACGACGCTTACAACCGCCGGCGCGCTGATTTGGGTCGTGCTGAAGGTCCTCGATCTGGTTTTGGCCGGGGCTGCACCGGCGACGGGCGCATTCGAGATTGTGCCGGGCCTGGCAATCGCGCTCTCGGTCGAACCGCTCGGCATGCTGTTTGCCTGCGTCGCCTCGGCGCTGTGGATCGTAAATTCGATCTATTCGATCGGCTATATGCGCGGCAACAAGGAGCCTCGCCAGACGATTTTCTATGTTTGTTTCGCGCTCGCTATCGCCAGCACGATTGGCATCGCGTTCTCGGCCAACCTCTTCACGCTGTTTCTGTTCTACGAGGTCCTGACGCTCTCCACTTATCCGCTTGTCACCCACAAAGCGAACGCTGACGCGGTGGCGGGCGGCCGGGTTTATCTGATGATGCTGCTTGGCACCTCGACGGTGCTGTTCCTGCCGGCGATCGTGGCGACTGCGTTCATCGCCGGAACGCTGGACTTCACGCCTGGTGGAATCCTGACCGGCAAAGCCGAGGGTCCGGTCATCGCCGTGCTGCTGGCGCTTTACATGTTCGGTATCGGTAAGGCGGCGCTGATGCCCTTTCACCGGTGGCTTCCGGCCGCGATGGTGGCGCCGACTCCGGTGAGTGCGCTTCTGCATGCCGTTGCCGTGGTCAAGGCGGGCGTCTTCACTGCCATGAAGGTGGTCATCTATATTTTCGGCATCGACCTGCTGGCCACGAGCGGCCAAAGCACATGGCTCATCTGGGTCGCGGCCGCCTCGCTGCTGATCGGTTCGCTCGTGGCGCTCACAAAGGACAATCTGAAGGCCCGGCTTGCCTACTCGACCGTCAGTCAGCTTGCTTATGTGGTGCTGGGGGCGGCGTTGGCTAATGCGTGGGGGATGGTCGGCGGTTCGATGCACATTGCGATGCACGCGGTGGGCAAGATCACGCTGTTTTTCTGCGCCGGCGCAATCTATACCGCCGCGCACAAAACGGAAGTGAGCGAACTCACCGGCTTGGGCCGGACCATGCCCTTCACCTTCGCCGCCTTTCTGATCGGTGCGCTCTCGATCATCGGCTTGCCGCCTTTCGGGGGGCTCTGGGGCAAGTGGTATCTGGCGCTTGGCGCGCTCGATGCCGGCCAGCTCACGATCGTTGCGATCTTGATGATCTCATCGCTGCTCAACATCGCCTATCTGCTGCCCATTCCGTTCAAGGCCTTTTTCGGTACTGCTCCCGGCGGCCCCAAACGCGGTGGCATCAAAGAAGCGCCGCTTGCATGCCTGATCGCCATCGGGCTGACGTCGGCGGCGTGCATCGTGCTTTTCTTTTATCCAGGCCCCATTCTTGAGTTGCTGCAACTCATCGACACCGGCAAGGGAGCTTTGCCGTGACGCAAAAATCCGAGCGCCACATGTTCGACGATCCTAAAAATGTCAGGCGGGTGATCCACATCCTCTATGGGCTGTGCGCACTTTCGCTGCTGGGTGATGTGCTGGTTCACCGCCATGTCGAGCATCCCTGGGAGGGTTTGTTCGGCTTCTATTGCATCTATGGTTTCGGCGCCTGCGTCTTGCTGGTGCTGGTCGCCAAGGAAATGCGCAAGGTTCTGATGCGCGGCGAAGACTATTACGATGACTAGTCTCGCGCCCTTCCTCGTCTTCTATTTGGGCGCCCTCGGCGTCGCCCTGACGCATGGTCTGGCCAGGCGGGCGCTGATGCTCGTAATCCCGCTTGCCGGTGCGCTCAATCTCTATGGCTTGAGCGATGGCGTGATGTGGCAGACAGATCTGCTCGACTATCAGCTTACGGTCGTGCGCGTCGATCAGCTTTCGCTCATATTCGGCTATCTGTTTCACCTGGCCACCTTCATCGGCATCATCTTCTCATTGCATGTGCGCGACAGCGTGCAGCACGTTTCAGGGCTGCTCTATGCGGGCAGCGCGCTCGGCGCGGTCTTTGCTGGAGACTTGCTGACGCTGTTCATATTCTGGGAGCTCTTGGCGATCACGTCCGTGTTCCTCGTATTGGCGCGGCGTACCGAGCGGGCATACGCCTCGGCGATGCGGTATCTGATCTTCCAAGTGGGCTCGGGCGTCATTCTGCTCACTGGCGTCATCATGTATGCCAACGAGACGGGCGGAATCGCATTTAATTACATCGGCCTTGGCGGGCTTTCGTCATGGCTGATCTTTCTCGCCTTCGGCATCAAGTGCGGCTTTCCGCTGCTCCACACATGGTTGACCGACGCCTATCCCGAAGCGAGCGAGACCGGAACGGTGTTCTTGAGCGCCTTCACCACCAAGGTTGCCGTCTATGCCCTGGCGCGCGCTTTTCCGGGCACCGAGTTGCTGGTTTATATCGGCGCCACGATGACTATGTTCCCGATCTTTTATGCCGTCATCGAGAACGATTTGCGCCGCGTGCTGGCCTATTCGCTGATCAATCAGATCGGTTTCATGGTGACGGGCATCGGACTTGGAACCGCGCTGGCGTTGAACGGGGCGATTTCGCACGCCTTCAATGACGTGATCTTCAAGGGGCTGTTGTTCATGTCGATGGGCGCGGTGCTCTACCGCACCGGCAAGATCAACGGGTCCGAGCTCGGCGGGCTTTATAAGTCCATGCCCTGGACGGCGGGCTTCTGCATGGTGGGCGCAGCCTCGATCTCTGCCTTTCCGCTGTTTTCGGGCTTCGTTTCGAAATCCATGGTGATGGTCGCGGCGCTCGAAGAAGGGCACCCGGTCGTCTGGTTGGCTTTGCTGTTTGCCTCGGCAGGCGTATTCCATCACGCCGGCATCAAAATTCCCTACTTCGCCTTCTATGCCCACGACTCAGGCCTGCGGCCCAAGGAAGCGCCGATGAACATGCTCATCGCCATGGGGCTGGCGGCCGCGATCTGCGTATTCAACGGCACGTACCCCTGGCTGCTCTACAGCATGCTGCCCTGGCCGGTCGATTATGCGCCATACACAATCGATCACGTGCTCACCCAATGCCAATTGCTGTTCTTCTCGGCGCTGGCCTTCTACGCGCTCAACATCTGGGGCCTGTATCCGCCTGAATTGCGCAGCGTGAACATCGATTCCGATTGGAGTTACCGAAAGGGCTTGCCGGCGCTGGCGCGATGGGCGATGACGTTTGGCGGGGCGGCGCGGCGCGGCGTTCTGGTGCGGCTGCAGCGCCGGTTGGAGCGCTTTCTAAAGGAAATCTACCGCCATCATGGTCCGCAGGGCGTTTTGGCGCGCACCTGGCCGACGGGCAGTATGGCATTCTGGACGACCGTGCTGCTCGGCGTTTATCTGATCGCCTATCTTTTTGTGACCGGCTGATCGAAATTGCATGATGCCATTCCTAGCGGGACTGCAGATAAGGCCATGCGCGCCGGCCTTGCCGAGGCATGCATAAGCGGTTGTACTGCTTGATCAATTTACGTAAACGTCACTTGCGTCCGATTGGAATGAATCGCAATAACCTTCAGTTAGACGTGAAGGAAAATTGGAATTTAAATAGTATTCCCGAACCCGTCGATCGCGGGTAGTGTATCTGGGAGGTTGTTTTTGGTGTAAATATCTGCTTTGCAACTTTGTTAATTGTGTTGTATTGAGGCGCGAGTTGTAGAGTCGGCCTGGTTCTTGATGTACTTTTGGGTACAACCTTTGACTGATCCAGACGCGTGCGGTTTCCACTTTAGATTGTAGAAATAAGGTCTTGTCTGTAGCAAGGGGAAGTTAGAACTATGGAAGAAATGGCGGAAAAAAGCGAACTTGTAGAACTCACTGCCGATATTGTGTCGGCCTATGTGAGCAACAATTCCGTTCAGGTTGCTGATTTATCGGTGCTTATCGGGGATGTCTACGAAGCCTTGAACAAGGCTGCCGTGAGGGCATCGCAGCCGGCGAAAGAAGAGCTTAAGCCAGCAATCTCCGTGAAGAAATCGGTGATGCCCGACTACATCATCTGTCTGGAAGACGGAAAGAAGTTCAAGTCTCTCAAGCGTCATCTGCGCACGCACTACAGTTTGACGCCTGAGGAATATCGGGAAAAATGGGGTCTGCCGCATGATTATCCGATGGTCGCGCCCAATTACGCCGCTGCGCGTTCGGAATTGGCCAAGAAGATGGGTCTCGGCCAGCGCCGTCGGTCCTGATACACAGACACGCCCCACATATCCACGACCATAGGTAGGGCGCGCGGCAGGTTGCGCCCGTNTACCACCCGTGTCGCCGAAATTNCATCACGTCAGGACAGGCTGGNTGCGCCCTCGATCGCGGCCTGGGCGTCGTGGCGAATGCGCTTGACCATGGCCGTCAGGCCGTTCGAGCGCTGTGGCGTCAGGTGATCGTTGAGCCCCAAGCTTGCGAAGACCTGCTCGGCATCGACCGCCAGTATGGTCTCGGCGCTTTGACCGGAAAACATCGCGAATAAAATGGCGATGAGCCCGCGCACGATATGGGCATCGCTGTCACCTTGGAATGTTAGGGTGGCACCGCCATNTGCGCCATTTCGCGACGCGGTGTGCGTTGCCAGCCAGACTTGGCTGACACAGCCTGGAACCTTGTTGGCGGGCGTGCGGGCCGCTTCCGGCAGAGGGTCAAGCCCGCGTCCCAGTTCGATGACGTACCGATAGCGGTCTTCCCAGTCATCAAGCAACTCGAAGTCCGCCAAAATGTTGGCCATGGACACTGATGGCGCGGTGTCGATCATGGCCTATCACTTAGACGATTGCGTGGGCTTTGCAATGGCGATGGGGTCATTAGGGGTGGTTTGGCGGGAGCTAAAATATGAGCGAGCAGGCACAGCCAGACAGTTAAAGGGCAGGGAAACTGTCTGGCCGTGCTAGCTCTGGCAGGCGGTGGCTGCCGAAATCAAATTCCTAATTCATGCGGCCGGATTGGCAGGCCGCAGTTGCCCTTTCGGTGCGGGAAGCTGGAGCGGTTTCTACCGAACTCTTAGCAACCCCGGGTCGTTCACTTAATTGACCGGAGCCGGCCGGCCGGCCGGCTCCGGTTTATTTCGTCGCGCTCAGCTCGCCGGGCCTGACCAAGTCGGGCCCATATCGTTCTGGTTCAGCGTGTTCTGAGACTTGCTGCCGAACAACGAGAAGCGGCGTGAGTCCTTCGCATCGGCCTGGACCGACGTGTTCCCGTCAAAATCCTTGACGAAGTCCATCACCATGTTGGCGCCAAACTGGGCCTTCTGGGTGAAAGTGTCGAAGGCGGTCTTGGTCTGCAGACAAACGACCGGATTGCGGTAACAGAAGTTGGAGAGATCCTTCACCGCTGCTTCCGCGGTGCCGTAGACCTCCTTCTGCTGCTCCTGATTCGCAGGAAGAAGGAGAATAAGAATGGTGAGCCAAAAGGCTGTCCTGATGAAAAACATGTGCCTACCCTTTTTAAAGTTGCGTTCCTTTCATTGAACGATGGATGGACACTAGCATTCACGAAATAAATTTGAGCTAATCGATAGATGTATATTGTTTTATTACTATAGTAAAAGTTGATTTTAATTAGATTAAAATTGATTTATTCTCGTTTTTATCTAATTTCAATTACAGTTTTTGAAAAAATTGATCCAGGATTGATTAAAATTCGATACATTTTGGACGGTACAGCGCGCGTGCGAAAAAAACCCGGTTTTCTGGGGATTGGGGCGTGCCGGCGGGCGCCATGGCGATGGAGGGGGCGGGGTGAGAGATGCGCGGTTGGCGCTCTGGGCCGGCGGGAGGTTCCATAGGGCGTCTCATTACGCCAGTAAATTGGCGGATGGGCGCGCCTGCGGCCGCAAGGGCCTGTTAACCATGACGCGCGATCGGCTCAATTCAGAGCTGTTGGCGGCCATGCAGAGACCGGTAAGCCCGGCAATTTTAGGGTTCATTAAAGCGCTGCCAACATAATCAAGGCCGGTTAGATGGGACGGCGCCGCTTAATCTGGCGCCGAATAGTTGTGACAGTATCCAGCGGTCTCAGAGGGATTGGCGACTTTTTTCGCTCTCTCGTTCATGAATCGGCGTGCGCTGACCAAATTTCGTTGGCTCGGCACAAATCCTTCATCGCGTCACACTTGATGGGCGGATTGCTGGCGCTGTGCGTATTTCCAATTTATCTGGGCATGGCGGGACGCCCTCCGGCACTGCCGACGATCGCCTTCATTTGGCTGCTGTCGCCAATGGCAATCGCCATATTTCTTTCCAAAACAGGTCGGCTCAGCGCAGCGCACCTGATGTCAGCCGCCAATCTCGGCGCCCTGGTGACCTTCGCCGCCGCGATAACGGGCGGCCTGAGTTCGTTCTTGCTGCCTTGGATGATCGTCGTACCGCTCGAAGGGGCTCTTTCTGCCAACCGCAAGGTCGTGCTGAGCGCGATCGCAGTTGCCGCGCTCGGCCTGCTGCTGCTGATCGTCGGCTCGGTATTCGATCTGTTGCCCCAACCCCATGCATTCTCAACCGATCCCGCCATTTTAGCGCTGGCGGGTTCGCTGTCGGCCATTTTTTATGCGGGTGGCGTCGCAATCTCGGTGCAAATCGTACACGAGCAGGCGCAGACCGCGATCCGCGAAGGCGAGCAGCGTTACCGGCTGTTGGCGGAGAATGCGACCGATTTGATCACCCGGCATGCCAGCGGTGGCGAAGTGGTTCTGGCCTCGCCGGCTGCCCAACATCTGGTGGGCGTGGAGCCGAGGGCGTTGTTTGGCAAGGGTCTGTTCGAGCGGATCCACGCCGGCGACCGGCCGGGTTATCTCAGCGCACTCAACGATTCGATTGCTAACGACAGGCCGGCTGCCGTCGAGTTCAGGTTGCGGAGTGACGCTGGCAGCATCGAGGGGGACGGATATAAATGGGTTGAGATGCGCTGCCGACCGGTTGCCGACGACGGGTCGGGTGTGCGTGAACTCGTCGCGATCACGCGCGACGTCTCGAAACAGAAGGCGCAGCAGGTGGAGCTGCGCAAGGCGCGCGACGAGGCCGAAAGCGCCAGCCGCGCCAAGACGCATTTCCTGGCCAATATGAGCCATGAATTACGCACCCCGCTCAACGCCATTATCGGGTTTTCCGACATATTGAACCGCGAACTCTTTGGTGCGATCGGCGAGGCGCGCTACCGGGACTACGCCCGCCTGATCAACGAAAGCGGCGAACATCTGCTCAGCGTCGTAAACGGCATTCTTGACATGTCGAAGATCGAAGCCGGCAAGTTCGATATCGTTGCCGAACCATTCGATGTCGCGGCGTTGGTGCATTCGTGCAAGGAATTGATGCACAACGTGGCCGAACGAAAATCGATCGAGATCATCACCGAATCGGCTCCGGGCCTGCCCGAGGTCGTGGCCGACAAGCGCGCTTGCAAGCAGATGCTCATCAATCTGCTGTCGAATGCGGTGAAGTTCACCGACGAGGGCGGTTGGGTGAAAATCGCGGCGCGGCTGGAGGCGGGCATGCTCGAGCTTTCGGTTTCCGATAATGGCATCGGCATCGCCAGCGAGGATTTGTCGAAACTCGGCCATCCCTTCGTCCAGGCCGAGAGCTCCTATGCGCGCAACTACGAAGGCACGGGCTTGGGGCTGTCGCTGGTCAAGGGACTGGCTCATCTGCACGGCGGTAAGACCGATATCGAGAGCGAGCAGGGGGTCGGTACGGTGGTTACGATCAGGTTGCCGCTCGAATGCGCTTCGAGCCGGCAGCATGAAGGCAAGGACGCCGAGAGACCTGAAAAATTACGCCTTGTGGCGGGGGCCTGAACGCCGCGGATTGGGGACTTAGGAGTCTGTTCACAATCGCAATTCCATAATGGAATGCGATGTGGCGGGCCAGATAATGGCTCTGCGCGGCAACCAATTGGGTCGAGCTGGATATGGATGCGGGCTACGCAAAACTTGTTTTCGGAGGCTTTGTCGGCCTGGCGGCCGCCATCACGTTCAACGCGTTGGCGCTACAAACAGGTACGCATCCCGCGCCCATGAAAGCGGCAGGGCCGTCGCGTCAGCCGGCGGCAAGCACGTCCATGGCGAGCGATCGGCGCAGCAGCGAAAAGGCGCGGGTCAAGGCCATTCAGCGCGAACTCACCACCAAGGGATACGATCCGGGCCCGGTCGATGCGACCATGGGCCTGTTCACGCGCGCGGCCATAATGGCATACGAGACCGACCAGGGTCTGCCGCTCATAGGCGAGCCGTCGCCGGAACTGTTGGAGCACATCGTGCTGGGCGAATCGGTGATGCCTATCTCGAGCACGTCGGCTGCGCCGGCCGAGACCGTTGCGCTGATTAAAGCGGTTCAACAGATCCTCACCGATCAGGGCTATGAACCCGGCACCATCGATGGTGTCATCGGCGCGGGGACAGCGGCTGCAATCAAGTCGTTCGAACGCGACCGAGGCCTGAACGAGACTGGCCGAATTTCGGGCAAGCTGCTCCGCAAGATCATCGGCGCGACGGGCGCCAAGATCACCACGTCTTCCTTCGACTAGAGATCGGCAAGCGATGCATTAGCGTGCGGGCTCGTGCCCGCTCGCCAAGCGTTTGCGTTCGCGATCCCAAAATCAGCCAAACGTTAGCGGTTTGTTAACCATAGTCGCTGCCAAATGGGAGCGTTCCGGTATGTGCCGGATAACGCGACTCAAACGGTCCTCTAAGCGGACAAGTCCGCCGATCAGGGCCAAGGAAGGCAGCATGGCCAAGATCCTTCAATTTCCTTTGCCGGCCGAGCGTTCGCATGACCGCAGCATAAAGGGCAATGCGCCTCTGGCCAGGACCCAAAGCGCTGAGATCATCATATTCCCGGGCGTGCGAATCGAGCGGTTCGCCGCGATAAGCAACACGCCCCCCACGGCCTCGTCGGTCAAGACCAGGCGGTGAGGCACAAGATCCCCAAGCCCGTGTGAGTTCCAGTAGGAGTTAGCGAGTACCAGTATGATGCGTTTGTTCTTTGGCGGTAACGCAGCCGATCGCCGGTCCTGGCGATCAGGCTCACTCAAGCGGCGGTCGCCCCGCTGCCGCATGTCCCAATCTCGCCCGGTCGTCCTCAAGCTGGCGCTTGCCGCTTCGCTCGCCGTGTTTGCCCAGGGGTGCGCACTCAACGGCGATTTCGGCCGGCCCAAGCCCAGCACGTTCAAGCTCGCGCAAGTCTATCAAGACGTCACCGATTACGTCATGGACGGCGGCGAACCATCCTATTTCAGACTGACCAGCGACGAGACCCGAATGCGCGAGACAGCCTACCGGCTGCGCACCAAGGTGCACTCGCCACTGCCGGCCAATATGATCCCCTACAATGAGAGCGGTTACGCCAATCACCTGACCGCTACCGGCCGGGTTTACGGCCCCTCCAGGCTGGCGACCATCGACGATGAGATCACGGGTGATCAGGAAGCGCTGACGGTATTCAGCCAATCAACGCGTCTGGTGGTGGTCGCAGACCGCCGCCGGTTGATGGCGCTGGCCAAAGGTGCGCCCAGCTACTCGCAGGGCGATTTCGACAACGCGATCAACCGGGTCGAGGAGAACTACGCCTTCATCGAGGGCACGTTCGAAGATATAGACAATCGGGTCGTGGCTTATCGTATCGCCGTCGACCGGGCCAAGATCGAAACACCGGCAATCAACGCTGTCTCGCTGGAAAGCGCGCTCAATCATNTGCATGAACGTTCGCTGGCCTTGCGTTACGAGCTTGCTGAATACCACCGCGTGTCGATGCAACAATTCGGTCCCGTGGCGGTCCTGCCGCCGCCTCCTGAGGGCCCGCCGCCGCCGATGATGCCCTATCCCAGTATGAAACCGGCCGCGATACAGCCTCCGCCTCCAGGGCCAGGTATGCTCTCAAAGCCGATGCGCTTGAAGCCGCCATGGACGGCCAAGACGGCCGCGGTGACGCCGCGCTGAGGCCCGGTTTAATTCGGCTGTGTGGTTCTGATCAGCGCGCCACCTGGGCGCCCGGCAGAATACGGCCACAGGAGGCCCGGCGCAGCGCGCGTTCGGTGCGATCGGCGTAACTCATGCCCGCCAACGGCGCCCTGATCATCACCAGTCCGAGATTTTCCGGTGAGGTCACCACGAGCGAGTCCTCGCTGTCGATAAGTGCGTTGGTTTCGTCGTCGAGCAGGGCGTTGCTCTGGGTCGAAACGATGATCTCGATCTTTTCGCGCTTAATGTCACCACCGCTGATTGTATAGAAATTGGTGCCGCTGGGATCATAGAAGGCAATGTTCCACAGTTCGTCGGGAATGCGGGTGTTGATGCGCACGGGTCCGCGCGAGAGGTCGTAGCGGCAAATGGCGTAACGCATGTCGGGCGCCATCATGGGCAGGCTCTGGTGGGCCGGGCTGGGATGAGGCAGCACGACAAGCGTGTTGGCATCAGCCAAAGTGGTGAGCCGCGTCCAGGCGTTGCGCGGCGCGATCTGGGGAATGCCCAGTACGGCGATAATATGGATGATGCCTGCCACGAGTAGCGACAACGCGATGGCATACCAGGAGAGCTTCATGGGCAGTTGATCCGCTTGATGCGCGGCAGCTGGGCGTCAATCCGCCGCTCGCCCGATGCGTCCCGCGACGAGCGTGGCCCGTAAATCCGCAACATGATCTGAAATAGGTCACTGTCGACGGTGGGTAACCAGTTGCCCGGCCGCGGTTCTGCCGACAACACGATGCGAAACCTGCCGTCGCTTCCCCGGGCGATGTCGCGGTTGGAAAAGGCATATCGGTTTGCCTTGTTGGGGATGAGCCGGCCCGAGCTTCTATAGGCGGCGATGCTCCACCAGGCCGCATCCAATGGCCGTCCTTCGACTGTGTAATCGCAATCTGCCGTCAAACGGTCTCCCTCGTCGTCGCGATTGGCGGTGTAGTAGAGGGCGCTCGTGGTGGTGACGGGGAGGCGCCCTTGGCGCGCGAAATGCGCCCTCGTGTAAGGATCGGCGTCTGGGTTGCCGGCGCGGTACCACACCGACCACGGGCCGCTGTGTGAGGTTGTGAGGCGCGAGCCCTTATCCACCATGTACCAAGCCGACGAGAGCCCAACGACCACGGCAAGCCCGCTATAGGCGGTAAGCTGCACAATTTTTGGCATGGTCCGGAACATATGTGTATCGCGCGGTAAGGGGCAGACCAGCGGGTCTGCCGGCTGGACTAGGGCGATCTGGCGCGGTCGGCGGCGAGCCGCCGGCCGTCGCGATCGATCTCGCTGCGCCGGCCGTTATCGCTGGGTTCGTCTGGAAGCGGCGGCGCACCATCGCCGCCGCCGGCATTGCCTGGAACCGCGGCCCGGCGATCTTGAACGCCGCCCGCACGCGCATCCTTAAACAGTTCGCGCATCTGCCGCAGAACCTTGCGCGTGCGAGGCGACATACGCCTGACGCTCGATGCGATCGTGCCGAGGCTGGGATCGGCCTGCTTCAGGCGGGAAATCTGGTCCTGCGCCTGGGCCTGATTTGGATGGATGCCGAGACCCGGAATGGGCGGAATGTTTCTGGTGGCGTGGGCATAGACCATGAAGTCCTTCCAGGTTTGAGCCGGCAGGCTGCCGCCGGTCACCCTGGCCATGGGCGTGAAATTATCGTTGCCGAACCAGACACCCGTCACGTACTGGCCGGTGAAGCCCATGAACCAGGCGTCACGGAAGCCCGAGCTTGTTCCGGTTTTGCCGGCCGACGTGGTGAAATCGAGCTGGGCGCGGCGGCCTGTTCCGCTGGTAACGACCAAGCCAAGCATGGAGTTGAGTTGCTCGATTTTTTTGCGTTCGAAAATTTGTTTGGCCGGCGGTTCGTCTCTTTCGTGCAGATAAATGAGCTCGTCCTTCGAGTTGCGGATCTCCTCGATCACGTATGGCGGCGTGCGTTTTCCGCCGGCGGCAAACACGGAATAACCGGCGGTGTGCTGCAGCGGTGTGATGCCAGTGTCGCCGAGCGCCATGGAGCAGCTCTTGCGGACATCGAGACCGAGTTTCTTGGCGTTGGCGACGACCTTTTCGCGACCGACCTTCAAGGACAGCTTGACGGCGACGGTGTTGATCGAGCGCATCAAAGCGTGGGCCATAATCATGCGGCCGCGATAACCGCCCGAATAGTTGCGCGGCGACCAGCGTCCGCAGCTCACATATCCATCGACCACGGCCGAGTTTGGCGTATAGCCGTTTTCGAGCGCGGTCAGATAAACGTACGGCTTGAAGGAGGAACCCGGCTGGCGGCGCGCATGGGTGGCGCGGTTGAACTGGCTTTCGCCATAGTCGCGCCCGCCGACGATGACCCGCACTGCGCCGTCCGGCTCCATCGAAACAAGCGCAGCCTGCCGGGCGCGCCGGCCGCGGCCGGATTTGCGTAATGTGTTCTCAACTGCCTCTTGGGCGTTGCGCTGCAGGCTCAAATCGACGGTTGTCTGGGCGGTCAGCACATACGCACCCTTGTCCTTCATCAAGCGCTGGACCTCCTCGAAGGCATAGTCGAGGAACCAATCGGGGCTATAGAAGTCGCTGCGATCGATGATGGTGGCTGGGTTGAGACGGGCGCCATGCACCTGGCCCTCCGTCATGAAGCCGGCTTCGACCAGATTGCTCAAGACGACGTTGGCGCGGGCGCGCGAGGCGGGCAGATTGATATGGGGCGCGAAGCGCGACGGCGCCTTGAAGAGGCCCGCCAACATGGCCGCTTCCGACAGCGTGATGTCACGCACGGACTTGTTGAAGTAGAGCTGGGAGGCTGCCTCGACACCGAAGGCGCCGCCGCCCATATAGGAGCGGTCGAGGTAATATTTGAGAATTTCCTTCTTGGTGAGGCGGGCCTCCAGCCAAAGCGCCAGATAGGCTTCCTTGATCTTGCGCTGCAGCGAGCGCTCGGGAGACAGGAAAAAATTCTTGGCAAGCTGCTGGGTGAGCGAGCTGCCGCCCTGGACGACGTCGTTGGCCCGCACGTTCTCCACCATGGCGCGCGCCGTACCGATGATGTCGATGCCGAAATGATCGAAGAAGCGCCGGTCCTCTGTGGCCAGAGCGGCTTGGATCATGTGGTCGGGAATGTCGGCGAGCGGCACGGCATCGGAATGTAGAATGCCGCGCTTGCCGATCTCGTTGCCGTAGCGGTCGAGGAAGGTGACGCTGAACTCGCCGGACGTTCTCCACGAATCGTTTACCTCTTCGAAGGCCGGCAGCGCCAGCGCTAGCATCACCACCAGGCCGCCGGCGCCCAGCGTCAGGGATTCGGAGGCGGCTTCGGCCAGAACCCGCCTTAATCCAGAGACATGAAACCGGGAGAAGAAGCTGGAATAGCTGCTCCAGACATTGCGCAGCTGTTCCCAAGCGCCGTAAAGCGACGAATCGATCCACGAATCGAGCGCCAGCCAATCGACCCGCCCTTTTCTGATCCGGCCTTTCAAATTCCAGTTGAACACGTAACCGTTTACCTCAGAGGGTTGGCGTGGCACACGCTTTAACACGTTCCGGCCACCGCCTTAATCTAGGCGCCAGATGCGACTTTGCCAGTATACACCGATGTAGACATGCAAATCGGGCAATTCCGCGGACGAAGGAAAACCGATGGACGGACAAGATCAAGCGTTTTGGCGGGCCAAGACGTTGGCAGAAATGACGACGAAGGAATGGGAGTCGCTGTGTGACGGCTGCGCCCAGTGCTGCCTGATCAAGCTTGAGGATGACGACACGGGTGAACTCTTTCACACACGGCTTTCCTGCCGGCTGCTGGATATCGGTTCATGCCGCTGCAGCGACTATGACAACCGCCATGCGCGCGTGCCCGACTGCATCCATTTGACGGCCGAGAACGCCGGCACGCTTGGATGGTTGCCGCAAAGCTGCGCCTACCGTTTGGTGGCCGAAGGCAAGGACCTCCACTGGTGGCATCCACTCATCTCCGGCGACAGCGACACGGTGCGCCAAGCGGGTGTTTCGGTCAGCGGCTTCGCGCGCAGCGAAGGCGATATAGCGGTCGAGAAGATGGATAGGTTCGTGATCCGGGATCCCTCCAGAAGACGGCGATAAGAAGGTGTCGCCAGAGGGGCAGAGGCTGAAAACCGCAGCCTACGTCATTCATGTACGGTTCAGGGTAGCATCATTATGGTACCGGCAATAAGCAACGAAGCTATGAGGCAACCCTTGCGATTGAAACGTCTGATAATTTATGGATTTACGGTACTTTGCACGCTGTTGCCGGCGCCGACAATGGCGCGTGCGGCCGACTGTATTGCGTGGTCGGAGGCCCGTCCCATCATCGCCCAGCAGGGGTTGATCGGTTCCGAAGAGGCGAGCGCGCTGGCGCAAAGCCGGTACGCCGGCGAAACGCTGGTCAATGTGAAATTCTGTCAGTCGGGCGAGCGTTTCGTCTATTTCGTGTTTCTGCTTCGCCCCGACAACAACAAGCTTCGCCGGGTTGTGGTTGATGCCTCGAGCGGACAGCACTAACACTGTGATGCCAAGGCGCCCATGACGCTGTGTGGCGCGTTGGAAGGAAGGCGGTCAGTCCCGTGCGACTCCTGGTGGTGGAAGACGATCCCGACCTCAATCGGCAGCTGGTGGCCGCGCTGAACGATGCGGGCTACGCGGTCGATCACGCGCTGGATGGCGAGGAGGGTCATTTTCTTGGCGACACCGAGCCCTACGACGCGGTGATCCTGGATATTGGCTTGCCTACCATGGATGGCATCTCCGTGCTGGAGCAGTGGCGGCGCGATCAGCGCACCATGCCGGTGCTGATCCTGACCGCGCGCGACCGCTGGAGCGACAAGGTGGCGGGCATGGACGCTGGTGCCGACGACTATGTCTCAAAACCGTTCCATATGGAGGAGATATTGGCGCGCGTGCGGGCGCTGTTGCGCCGTTCGGCTGGACACGCCACCAGCGAAATCGAGTGCGGTCCCATCCGCCTCGACACCAAGACGGCACGCGTCACATTCGACGGTTCGGCCGTCAAACTCACATCCCACGAATTCCGGCTGCTCTCCTATCTGATGCATCATCGCGACAGGGTCGTCTCGCGCAGCGAGCTGGTCGAGCACCTCTACGAGCAGGATTTCGATCGCGATTCGAACACCATTGAGGTGTTCATCGGCCGCTTGCGCAAGAAAATCCCCGCCGATTACATCAAGACGGTGCGGGGGCTGGGATACAGCCTCGCAGACCCGCGGAATGAAGCTTAATTCACTCTCATTCCGGCTGTTTGCCTCGGCGGCCGGATGGACGCTGATCGTCTTGCCGATTATGGCCGTGATCCTCATTTCGCTGTTTCGCGATGCGGTCGAGAGGAGCTTCGATGCCAGGCTCAACACCTATTTGACAGACCTGCTGGCCGAAAGCGTAGACACCGCTTCGGGCGGTCTTGTTCCGCCGCCCGATCTCGGTATTTCGGAATTCAACCTGCCTCTGTCGGGTTGGTATTGGCAGATCAGCCCGATCAAGCGGGGGCTGCCGTCGGCGCGGCCGCTCTATGCATCGACATCGTTGCTGGCGGGGGTTCTGCAACTTCCGTCGCGGCGTCTCATACCCGATGCAACCGGATTGAAGCGCGCCTATGTCCCCGGACCGAAGGGCCAGCGTCTGCGCATCATCGAGCGCGCGGTAACGGTGGATTCCAAGGTCTATGGCTTCATGGTGGCGGGTGCAGATTCGGAAATCGAACGGGAGATTTCGGATTTTCAGTTCATGGTGATCGTCGCGCTTTCGGTGTTTGGCGCCGGTCTGGTGCTGGCGACGGTGTTCCAAGTGCGCTTTGGCTTGCGCCCGCTGCGCGCCATCAGAGAGGGGTTGTTGGCGATCCGTTCGGGCCAAGCCAGCCGGCTCGAGGGCGATTATCCACTGGAGATCGAGCCCCTGCAGGATGAACTCAACGCGCTGTTACGTTCCAACAACGACGTGGTGGAGCGCGCCCGCACGCATGTGGGCAATCTGGCGCACGCGTTGAAAACGCCCTTGAGCGTGATCACCAACGAGGCGCGCGGCAAGAAGACTGCATTGGCCGCGACGGTGGCCACGCAATCGGATCTGATGCGCACGCAGATTTCGCATCACCTCGACCGCGCTCGCGTCGCCGCGCGTGCCGGCGTGATCGGTGGGCTAACGGATGTCAGACCGATCATCGACGGGCTGGGCCGGGCGCTGATGCGCATTCACGACGACAAAAGTATCGCGCTCGATATCACGTGTCCCAAGGAGCTCAAATTTCAGGGCGAAAAACAAGATTTCGAGGAAATGGTCGGCAATCTGTTGGACAATGCCTGCAAGTGGGCGAAAGACCGCGTCGCGGTTACCGTCGAGAGCGCCACGTCGAGTGCCGACGGCAAGGCCGCTATGATCGTGATCGATGTGGATGACGACGGCCCCGGCCTCTCCAAGGCCGAGCGCACAGCGGCGGTCAAACGGGGCAGGCGTCTCGACGAGACAAAGCCCGGGTCGGGTTTGGGGCTTTCAATCGTGGCCGATCTCGCGCATCTTTATAAGGGCAGTTTTGAACTCGATGTTTCGCCCTTGGGAGGGCTGCGCGCAAGACTTCGCTTGCCGGCGGCTTAGCGGGAGAGTTGTTCGGTAATGTCGCAGGAACATTGTGCTATGCTTCCCAATGACTGCATGGGCCAAAAGCAATGAGATCGGTATCATTCATANCCATAGNGATCGTCTTGGCATTGCTTGCCGGCTGCCGGCGGGGAGACGATTCGAGCCCCGGTAACGTGAGTGGCGCGTCCGGAGGTGCCGGCAACCGGTCGGCGAGCAGGCAAGGCAGCGCAATCGCCACAGCCGTTGGCTCGGTGGTCGGCGGTATTACCGGCCACCAGATCGGCCGCGGCCTGGACGAGGCCGACCGGCGGGCCGCCATGGCGGCAGAGTACCGCGCTCTCGAATACGGCAAGGCCGGGGTGGCGACGCCGTGGCGCAATCCGAAAAATGGACACCATGGTTCTGTCGTGGCCCAAAGTCCCTATGTTGCGGGCAATCAGCATTGCCGCGGCTACACGCACACCGTCTATATCGATGGACGGCCCCAGACGATGAATGGCAAGGCCTGCCGCGGACCGGACGGCACCTGGAGCAACGTCAGTTAGTCNACATCCGATGGTCTGGCGGCGTGTGCTCAGACCGACTTGCACGTTAACGTCATTGTCAGANTTTCGGCCCCAGCGCGCTACGTAATTGCCGGGTCTCATTGGTTACGATATTGGGTCGCCATGGTTTTATGGATCATTTTCGCTTTGCTGACCGGTCTCGCGCTCGGCGCCGTACTGTGGCCGCTGTTGGCCGAGAAGGGCGCGATGGCTGGCGGCGAGGCCAGCGATGCCGATGTCTATCTGGATCAGTTGAGGGAGATCGAGGCCGACTTGGCTGACGGACAGTTGGCGCCGCAAGAGGCCAAGGCGGCGCGGCTTGAGGTTTCCCGGCGGCTGCTGGCGGCCAGCAAGGCGAACAAAAAAGCGCAACAGGGCAAAGCAAAAAAAGCGCGCAAGGCCAAAGGGGACCGGGCGCTGGGCACGACGATCCTCACCGGCGCAGCGTTCGTGCTCCCGGTGTTGAGCGTCGCGCTTTACCTGGCGGTTGGCTCACCCGGCCTACCAGGTGCGCCCTATCAGGCGCGTCTCGAAGGCGCGCCACAGGCAAAAGGCATCGCCAAACTCATCGCTCAGGTCGAGGAGCGCCTGCGTCAACACCCGCAGGACGGCGAGGGGTGGAATGTGATCGCACCGGTTTATGTGCGGCTTGGCCGGTATGCAGAGGCCGCCAGTGCCTATCAGAGGGCGGTCGCGCTGCTCGGCGAAACGGCGAGCCGGCTTGAGGGTTATGGCGAGGCGCGCGTGCTGGCCGATAATGGCATTGTGAACGAGGCGGCGCGCAAGTCCTTCGAGCGAGCTTTGGCGCTTGACGGGAAGCGGCCAAAAACGCGCTACTGGCTTGGCGTTGCCCTTGAGCAGGACGGCCGCATCGAAGAGGCCGTGGCGACATGGCAAACCCTGTTGGAGGGGGCTGAGGCGGGCGCGCCTTGGCGGCCCCTGGTCGAGCAGCGGATAGCCAATGCAAGGACCGGGCTCGACGGCGATGGCGCGCCCAAGGGACCCGGCGCCGAGGATATCGCGGCAGCCGCCGCCATGAGCCCATCCCAACGCGCGGCGATGATCAATGAAATGGTTGCGGGCTTGGCGCGCCGGCTGGACCAGGACGGTAGCGACCTGAAGGGTTGGTTGCGGCTGACGCGTGCTTACATGGTTTTGCAGAAGCCCGAGGCGGCGCGCGGCGCGCTGGCGAAAGCGCGCAAGTCCATGGCAGGCGACGCCCAGGCGCTTGCTCAACTCGATGAGCTGGCCCGGGAGTTGAAGCTATGACATCGCCTGGCGGTACGCAGGAGACTTTTCGATGACGCGCAAGAAACGACGGGGAGTTCTGATCGCCGCTGCCCTTGGCGTGCTGGGTCTGGCGGCCGCCCTTGTATTGATCGCAATGGAGGACAGCATCGTATTTTTCCAGAGCCCGAGCGACGTGGCTTCAAAGGCAATGGCGCCCGGCAAACGCTTCCGCCTGGGCGGTCTGGTGAGCGAGGGCAGTCTGCAGCGCGGACAAGGCACGCAAGTGCGGTTTGCCGTAACCGACAACGCCCATACTGTACGCGTTGTTTATTCGGGGCTATTGCCGGACCTCTTCCGCGAGGGTCAAGGCGTGGTGAGCGAGGGCGCGCTGGATGCTTCAGGTGTGTTCGTCGCCGACACGGTGCTTGCCAAGCACGACGAAACCTATATGCCGCCAGAGGTCGCGGCCTCGCTCAAGGAGCAGGGCGTTTGGCGGGGCGGGTCCGGTAAGGCGGTTCAGAAGGCGCCATAGCATGATTGCAGAGACAGGACATTTCGCGCTGATACTCGCGCTCGTCGTGGCGCTGGCGCAAATGACGTTGCCTCTGTGGGGCGCGTGGCGCGACGCGCCGCTCCTGATGCGTGTCGCCACGCCGGCGGCGCAGGCCCAGCTTGGCTTTGTGGCAATTGCCTTTGCTTGTCTGACGGTCGCGTATGTCACGTCCGATTTCTCGCTGCAAAACGTCGCCAACAACTCGCATTCGGCCAAACCGCTGATCTATAAAATCTCGGGCGTCTGGGGCAATCATGAAGGTTCGATGGTGCTGTGGGTTCTGATCCTGGCGCTGTTTGGCTCGGCGGTGGCCAGCTTCGGCGGCAAACTGCCCAACAGACTGCGGGCGCTCGTGCTCGCCTGCCAGGGCGCGATCGGGTTTGCCTTCCTCACGTTCATCGTCATCGCTTCGAACCCCTTCACGCGCCTCTCGCCCGCGCCGTTTGAGGGCCAAGGCCTCAACCCCATCCTGCAGGATCCGGCACTGGCCTTCCATCCGCCGCTGCTCTATGCGGGATATGTCGGCTTCTCGATGGCATTTTCCTTCGCCGTCGCGGCGCTCATCGACGGTAAGGCGGATGCCGCCTGGGCGCGCTGGGTGCGGCCCTGGACGGTGGCCGCCTGGATGTGCCTGACCCTCGGCGTCGCCATGGGGTCCTGGTGGGCCTATTACGAGCTTGGCTGGGGCGGCTGGTGGTTCTGGGATCCGGTTGAGAACGCCTCGTTCATGCCTTGGCTTTCGGGCACGGCGCTGTTGCACTCGGCGCTGGTGATGGAAAAGCGCGAGGGACTCAAGATCTGGACGATCCTGCTTGCGATTCTGACTTTTTCGCTGAGCCTGATGGGCACGTTTTTGGTGCGGTCGGGCGTCCTGACATCCGTGCATGCCTTCGCCGTCGATCCGGCGCGCGGTGTCTTCGTTCTGGCCATCATGGGGGTCTTCATTGGCGGCGCGCTCGCACTTTATGCTTGGCGCGCACCCTTGCTGCGCCAGGGCGATCTCTTTGCCCCGATCAGCAGGGAGGGAAGTCTGGTTCTAAACAATCTGCTGCTCACGACCGCCTGCGCCACGGTCTTTATCGGCACGCTCTATCCGCTCGCGCTCGAGTCGTTGACGGGCGCTAAGATCTCGGTCGGCGCGCCCTATTTCAACGCCACCTTCGTGCCGCTGATGATCCCGCTTCTGATAGCGGTGCCGTTCGGCCCCATGCTGCCTTGGAAGCGTGGCGATCTTGCGGGCGCAGCACAGAGGCTGTTGCTGGCCGCGCTGCTTGCGGCCGCTGCCTTGATTGCGGTGGCGAGCTTTCAGGGGCGCGGCCCCTGGATGGCGCCGGTGGGCGTGGGAATCGCAATCTGGTTGATGGCCGGTTCGGCCAGCGAGATCGGCTTTCGCGTAAAGGCGTTCCGAGCCCCTTGGGGCGAAGTGGCCCGCAGGGCAGTTAACCTGCCCCGGGCGGCATACGGTACGTTTTTGGCCCATTTCGGCTTGGGCGTGATGGTGCTCGGCATCGTGGCGACCACCGCTTGGCGCACAGAAACGATCCTTGCGATGAAGCCTGGAGATGAGGCAAACCTCGCGGGCTATAGGCTCGTCTTCAAAGGCGTGGCGCCGGCGCAGGGCCCGAATTACCGCGAGCTGGTGGGCCTGTTCGATGTGTCGCAAGGCGCCAGTCACGTCACCCGGCTCGCGCCCTCCAAACGGCAGTATCAAGCGCGAAAGATGACAACCACCGAGGCCGGCATATACGCCTCTTGGTCAGGCGATCTCTACACTGTGCTTGGCGACCGCCTGGAAGATGGCGGGTTTTCGGTGCGACTTTATTTCAATCCACTGGTGCGGCTTATCTGGATCGGCGCGCTGATCATGTTTGCAGGCGGCTTGGCGTCGCTGAGCGACCGGCGGCTGCGAATCGGCGCGCCGCGGCGCGCGGCCGATGCGGCCTCGGCGCCGGCGCCGGCCGAATGATGCCCGTGCGTGGCTTTGCGACAATCCTGGCTGTGCTTATCGGTCTGCTCGGGCTCGCCGGTGGCGCGCGGGCGGTCGAGCCCAATGAAATCTTGCCCGACCGCGCGCTCGAGACGCGCGCGCGCGACATCTCCGCCAATCTGCGTTGCCTGGTGTGCCAAAACCAATCGATCGACGATTCCGATGCGCCGCTCGCGCGCGACCTGCGAATCCTGGTGCGCGACCGGCTGAAGTCGGGCGACAGCGATGCCCAAGTGGTCGAATTCATCGTGGCGCGTTATGGCGAATTCGTCTTGCTGAAGCCCAGGTTCAACCGCGCCACGGCGTTGCTGTGGGCCGGGCCGTTTATAGTGCTGTTGCTTGCCATGGCGGTACTTTGGCGGGCGGCCGGCCGGCGGGGCGCAACGCCGCCTGCCGCGCCCGCGCTCACGGCGTCTGAAAAGCGCGAGCTCAAAAAACTGTTGGATGAAGATTGAAGCGCCGCGGCCGATAAACCGGGGCGACGAAGTGGGGCAATTGGGTGCGGCGCGATCACGCGATTGCGATCCCGCGGCATCTTGTCGGCTCTGCGTTCCTCTCCCATTTTCAGTCTGCTGACTTCCCGCCCCGCTCGACGCCATCCCCAGGAGCCACAGCATGGCCAAGACTTCGCAAAAGCTCACGTTTTTGGGCGCTCAAGGCCACGAGCTCGCCGCCCGTCTCGATTTGCCGTTGGGCAGGCCGCGGGCTTATGCGCTCTTTGCGCACTGCTTCACATGTTCCAAGGATATATTCGCGGCCGCACGCATCGCCGACGAGTTGGCGGCGCATGGTTTTGCGGTGCTGCGCTTCGATTTTACCGGATTGGGGATGAGCGATGGAGAGTTCGCAAACACGAACTTCTCCTCAAATGTCGAGGATTTGATCAAGGCGGCGGACTATATGCGCGAGCATCATGGCGCGCCTGAAATCCTGATNGGCCACAGTTTGGGCGGGGCGGCCGTGCTGGCGGCGGCGGGCGATATTCCAGAAGCAAAGGCGGTCGCGACCATCGGCGCGCCGGCGGATGCCGAACACGTGGTGGCGAATTTCGGCGCCAAGCTCGACGAGATCGAGGAAGAGGGCGTTGCCGAGGTGTCATTGGCCGGACGCAGTTTCACGATCAAGAAGCAATTCATCGACGATCTGAAAGCTCAGTCGGTGCAAGCCCGCATCGCCGCCATGAAAAAGCCGCTGCTGGTGTTCCATGCGCCGCGAGATACGGTCGTGGGGATCGAGAACGCGGCGGCGATCTTCACGGCCGCCAAGCACCCCAAGAGCTTCATCTCATTGGATGATGCCGACCATCTGCTTTCCCGGCGATCGGACGCGATCTATGTGGCCGATATCCTGAGCGCCTGGGCGGCGCGCTTTATCACGGACGCGCAGGAGCACCACGTCTTGCCGTTTCCGGGCCCCGATGGCGAAGTCGCGGTTGCCGAAACCCGGGCCGGAAAGTTTCAACAAGAGGTGGTTTCAGGCGGTCACCGTCTCATCGCCGACGAGCCGGCGAGCTATGGCGGCGANGATACCGGGCCCTCGCCATATGATTTTCTATCGATCGCGCTCGGCGCCTGCACGACCATGACCCTGCGGCTCTATGCTGACCGCAAGAAGCTGCCGCTGGAACGGGTCTCGGTTCGGGTTACCCACGGTAAGGTGCACGCCGCCGATTGCGCCGATTGCGGAGAGGGGCGCGAAGGCCGTATCGACCGTTTCGAGCGGAAACTGGAGATCGAGGGCGATCTGGATGCAGCGCAACTCGAGCGCCTGAAAGAAATCGCCGACCGCTGCCCGGTGCACAAAACGCTGGAGCAATCCTCGGTTGTCGTGACCACGCTCAACGCAAAAGAGGCGGCATAATCGTGCTGGCGGCAAAAAATGGCCTGTTTTGGCAACGATTATGGCTGAAAAGGCAGTGCGAACGGCGCGCATGCCAGTCTTACCAAAATTTAATGCCGAAGATAGGACCTGGAAAGGTCAGACACCCTATATAGGCATAAGAGATAAAGTGATCCGCGCTTGCAGCGGCACTGCCACGAAGAAAGGACGACCTTCATGACGAATTCCAACGAGCCCCTTCACTCGTCTTCGCGGACCAAGGCCCTGATCAAACCGTCGGCTTTGGCGCTGGCGGGCCTGCTGGCTGCGGGTCTGGCCGGTGCGCACTTGGCCGGTACCAGCGCCGTGCCCGCGGCCTTGGCGGAGACGGCCGCGCAAACGGTCATGACCCCTTATGGAGCGGCGCCGCTCAGCTTTGCGGAGCTTGCCTCGAAGGTGAGGCCGGCGGTTGTGAGCGTTCATGTCAAAAACGGCGGCGGCCAGCAATTGGGCCAAAACTTCGAATTTCGCGGTATGCCCGACTTGCCCGACGATCATCCCCTGAACGAGTTTTTCAAGCGATTCCGCAAGGGGTCGCCGAACGGTCAGCGCGGGGGTGGCGCGCGGCCGTCGCTGGCGCAAGGCTCGGGCTTCATCATTTCGAGCGACGGTTTCGCGGTGACCAACCATCACGTGATCGACGAGGCGAGCGAAATCAACATCACCTTGGATGATGGCACGAAGTACGAGGCGACGCTGGTGGGATCCGATCCGCGTACGGACATCGCGCTCATCAAGATCAAGGGCAAGAGCGCATTTCCGTTCGTCAAGTTCGCCCATAGCCCAGCGCGTGTCGGCGACTGGGTGCTCGCGGTCGGCAACCCGTTTGGTCTCGGCGGAACCGTAACGGCGGGAATCATTTCNGCCCACAACCGCGATATTGGCTCAAGTCCTTACGACTTCCTGCAGATCGACGCGGCCGTCAATCGTGGCAATTCGGGCGGTCCGACCTTCAATCTCCAAGGTGAGGTCATTGGCGTCAACACGGCGATTGTCTCGCCCACGGGCGGAAATGTCGGCATCGCGTTCGCCATTCCGGCAACGCTCACCGAAGAGGTCATCGCTCAGCTCAAATCAAGCGGCTCGGTTGCGCGCGGCTGGCTCGGCGTCACCATTCAGAACGTCAGCGATGACATCGCCGAGAGCGTCGGTCTAAATGAGCCCAAGGGCGCAATGATAACGACGTTTTCCGAAAACGCGCCGGCAAGCGGCTCGGGCGTGGCGGTCGGCGACGTGATCCTCAAGGTCGATGGCGAGGAGATCAAAGACTCGCGCGATCTGGCACGCACCATTGCCGGCAAGGCGCCCAACGCAAAGGTCAAGGTCACGGTGCTGCGTGACGGCGTCACCAAGGACTACACCATTTCGCTCGGCCGTTTTCCCGGCGCCAAGCAGTTGGCGGCGATCCAATCGGGCAAGCCAGTTGGCGAGGAACTCGAAGACTTGGGCCTTAGCCTGGCGCCAGCAGCCTCCTATGAGGGCGCCGGCAAGGAAGGCGTGGTGATTACCGACATCAAGTCCAACAGCAAGGCGGCAGAGAAGGGCCTCAAGACCGGAGACGTCATCGTAGCGGTCGCCGGAACGCCCGTTTCCAAGCCGCAGGACGTGATCGCCAATGTGCGCAAGGCAAAGGACAAGGGCCGTAAGGCTGTTTTGTTGCACGTGCGCTCGGGCGAACAGAGCCGCTTCGTGGCAATCCCGCTCAGCAAAGCATAACCCTCCTCCCCGGGGGCGGCGCTGTTGCGCCGCCCCGCCCTGCGAGAACATCAACCGCACTTCACAGCTCCCAAAAAACGCGGTAGCGCCAATGGCGAATTTCGTATCGACTCGAGGCCCATGCGCATCCTGGTGATCGAAGACGAGCCGGAAACGGCGGCCTACCTCAAGAAGGCATTGGGCGAATCCGGCCATGCGGCCGATCATGCGGGAGATGGCGAAACGGGCTTCGCGATGGCAAGCGAGGGCACCTATGACGCGCTAATCGTCGATCGCATGCTGCCCAAGCGCGACGGTTTGAGCGTCATTGCGGCGTTGCGCGAGCAAGATATCTTAACGCCAGTGCTGATCTTGAGCGCGCTTGGCGATGTGGACGACCGGGTGAAGGGCCTGCGGGCCGGCGGCGACGACTATCTNCCCAANCCNTANGCNTTCAGCGAGCTTNTGGCGCGGATCGAGGCGTTGGCGCGTCGGACCAGCCCGGACGAGACGCAAACGCGCTATGTGGTTGGCGATCTGGTGCTCGACCGACTCAAGCGCGAAGTGACGCGGGCGGGCGAATCCATTCCCTTACAGCCGCGCGAATTTCGCTTGCTGGAATATTTGATGCGGCATGCGGACCAGGTGGTGACGCGCACCATGCTGCTCGAGCACGTTTGGGACTATCATTTCGATCCACAGACCAACGTCATCGACGTGCACATCTCGCGGCTGCGCGGCAAAATCGACAAGAATTTCGACAAACCCCTGCTGCACACCGTGCGCGGCGCGGGTTATGCGATCCGCGATGGCCGCGGTTAGATTGGAAACTCGCTTATGAGTTTCTTGCCCAAGCTCTTCCGCACAACGACATTCCGTCTGTCAGTTCTCTATCTGGTGCTGTTTGCGGCCGCCGCGGCGGTGGCCATCGCCTATATCTACTGGAACACAAGCGGGCTCATAACCCGCCAGCTCGATGGCGTCATTCAGGCCGAGATCCAGGGTCTGGCGGAGCAATACCGTTCCGGCGGCATGGTGCGGCTCACCAAGACGATCGCCGAACGCAGCCAAGCGCCAGGCGACAGCCTCTATCTCGTCACCGACCGCAATGGCCGCTACATCGCGGGCAATTTGACGGCGATTTCGCCCGGTCTGTGGAACACGGTGGGGCAGATAGAATTCGTCTATGGGCGCAAGAGTGGGAACGATACGCAGAACCGCTTGGCGCTCGCCAATGTGTTCCGCCTGCGCGATGGATTTCGCCTAATCGTCGGCCGCGATATCGAGGATCGGCGCGCGTTCGAGCGCGTCATCCTGTCGGCCGTGCTTTGGGGGCTCGGACTGATGGGCATCATTGGTCTGGGCGGCGGTCTGTTGGTCAGCCGCAACCTGTTGGCGCGCATCGACGAGGTTACCGCCACAAGTCAGACGATAATGGCGGGAGATCTTTCGGAGCGCATATCGGTGACGGGCGTTGACGACGAGCTTGATCGGCTGTCTGAAAGCCTGAACGTCATGCTGGATCGCATCGAGCAACTGATGACGGGTTTGCGCGAGGTTTCCGACAACATCGCGCACGATCTCAAGACGCCGCTCAACCGGTTGCGCAACCGGGTCGAGGATGCGTTGCGCGCCGAGAGCAGCGCGGCAGCTTACCGCGACGTGCTGGAGCGCACGATCGAGGAGGCCGACGACCTCATCAAAACCTTCAACGCGCTGTTGAGCATCGCGCGGCTGGAGGCCGGCACGACGGAAGCAGCGCGCGACGAAATCGATCTGGCCGTGCTGGTGCAAGATGCGGCCGAGCTTTACGAGCCGTTGGCCGAGGAGAGCGGCACCAAACTCGAGACGCGCCTCATCCAGCAGGCACATATCGCCGGCGACCGTCAGCTGCTTGGTCAGGCGCTTGCCAACCTGATCGACAATGCAATCAAGTATGGCCGCGGCCGGGGCAAAGAGCGCGCCGATCCGATTGTGATCGGCTTGCGCAAGAGCGGCGAGGCATTCGAGATCACGGTCGCAGACCACGGTCCAGGAATTGCGCCGAAAGACCGCAAGCGGGTGCTCGAGCGCTTCGTGCGGCTGGAGACGAGCCGCTCGCGGCCGGGCAGC